>OJMK01001462.1_pt1 | contig 18928 bp, 21 predicted proteins | sample 1597201 | NCBI WGS metagenome assembly OJMK01 (sample SAMEA2452125, study PRJEB22498) | human gut metagenome | reverse complement strand
ATTCGCGCCTGTGACATGCCCCTCATGTTTATTTTCTATATGAAAATTGTCCATAGAAATCGTATTATATTGTTACCACACTTTATAAGGAGATTTCTATGAACACTATTAATATATCACAAAAAACAAAAAATAAACATCTCGATTTTTCTCATTATGAGTATATCATCAATTCCTTGATTATGTTTAATGCTTCTTATTCTGGTAAGCGCAACATCGGTAAAACTCAATTTATTAAAAATCTTGCTTTGGATGTTGGTACTTCGGTTTCTAATATCTATTCAATTATCAAAGATGCTACGGTCTCTATTAGAGATACTCATCTCAATAAGCATTTTGAACTATCTGCCTTGGCTGCTTTTCAAAAAAGATCCAAGAATCATAAGATTCCTAACAATTCTAAATTTGATAAAGCTACTGATTTTATTTCTCTTGTTGAAAACGAAATCAAATCCAACAAGCTTTCTTCTATTGATGAAACCATCAATTATTTGATTATTCATCAAAGGGATAAAATTAATGATATGGAAACTGTTTCCACTAAAACCTTTTATAACTATGTTCATCAGGGTAAAACCTCTATTAAACCTATCGATCTTCCTCGCATGGTCAGAAGAAAAACAAAGAAGAACTGGAAGACGTATATTCCTAAAAGACAAAAAGGGGTTTCTATTACTGAAAGGCCTGAATCTGTCGATTCCAGAGAAGCGTTTGGTCATTGGGAGGGCGATTTGGTTACTGGTCCTAGAGATGGTCAAAATGGTGCTTATCTTACTTTGTTGGAAAGAAAAACTCGATTTTACTATATGATCCCTATTTCTTCCAAATCTTCTAAAAAAGTATATATGCAAATCAACAAGCTTCACAAGTTTTACGGTGATAGCTTTAAAGATATTTTCAAATCCATCACTTTTGATAACGGTAGTGAATTTTCTAGATGGAAGGATATGGAAGTAAAACCTAATACAAAAGAAAAGAGAACCAAGATTTATTTTGGCAGACCCTATCATTCTTGTGACAGGGCCTCAAATGAAAACTGTAATGGACTTATCAGATATTTTATACAGAAAGGTACTGACATCAACACAATAGATAAAAAGACAAGTATTGATATAAATAACAAAATCAATCAAAAGAAAAGGAAGATACTTGGATATCTTCCTGCTGAAAAATTATTTCTAGATGAATTAGCTAAACTTAATGTAACTGAAAATACGATTTTCTATAAAAATTAGTTCCTATTTTCTCTTATTTCCAGTTTCTGCTTGCAATTCGGGAAATTTATATTTTGAAGAGATATATATAAAATAAAAAACAACCCGAAGGTTGTTGTTTATTAAATGGCGTCCACGAAGGGATTCGAACCCCTGACCGCACGCTTAGAAGGCGTGTGCTCTATCCAGCTGAGCTACGTAGACATTGCTTACTTTCAACTGCTCAACTAGAATAGCATATATTTTTTTAAAAAGCAATACTTTTTTAAAAATCATCTAAATTTTTGAATTCAACCTTTAAATCTTTACCTTCTACATAAATAACACAATAACTTCGATTACTTCCTCCACGAGGTAAAGTTGTAGATCCAGGATTAATAAGTGTATAACCATCAACTTCTTTATACATAGGAACATGCGTATGTCCTGAAAGTAGTACATCACAGTTTGCTTCTTGCAAAGTATAGATCATACTTGTTTCACGATCCATATATCCAAAACGATGCCCATGAGCAACTAAAAAGTTTAAATCTTCAACTTTAAATTTGATTTGATTTGGAAAATCACTATACCAATCATTGTTTCCTTTAACACATAACCAATCTTGCATCATATATGTTTCAGCTTCACTATCACCACAGTGAACATAATAATCTCCATCGGGTTCTAGTTCTTTTACACGATTAATCATTTGATGATAACCATGACTATCTGACATTACTACTATTTTTTTCATTTTCATCACCAAAAATATTATAACAAAACTTTACTAGATTTGTACAATATTATCGATTGATGTACTTACATTTTGATCTTCTTGAATAAGTTCATTATTAATATAGATATGGACTGAACTAACATCAGGAAGTGATAAAAATGATTTTTCAAGACGACTATAAAGAGTAGGAGAAATATTTTCGCTATTATCTAGAATACGTGATGATAAATAGATAGAAAGTAAGCCATCGTTTAATTGTGATTTTTTAGTTGTTTCTACTTTAGTATTATTTTCAAAATGATCTAATAATAAAGATACTTTTTGATCAATTGTTTGGTTTGTGTTTTGAATACGTGTTGTTGTAGGAATATAATATGTTTTTCCAGCAAGTTCTTTTTCGTTATAAACAAGGACGGAAGAGGTTTGATAAAGATCAAAAGTGGATGTTTCAAAGTTATTAATACCTAAATTAGGAGTGATACAACTTAATGGTATTGTTGTATTTTCAAATGAAGAAACAGCTTTACCATCTATTTTCATATTGATTTTAGAAATACCATCTTTACAAAATAAATAGCTAAGAGCTTCACAAATATCTAAAGCTTGTTGATTGTTTGATACTTTAAAGTTATTTGTAAAATCAAATGTAAGTTGATTACTTTCCATAATTAAAGCATTAAGTTCTAATTTCTTATTAAAAATAGGATAAAGTCCTAATTGAGTAAAATCTTTTGATTTCATTGTTTCAATAATGCCTCGAATATTATTTTCCTTATTATCCTTAACACCAATATCTACAGAAACAGGAATAAGCGTTTCATCTTGATCTTTAAAAATAACTGTTTGCATATTGGCTTTCTTTTTCACTGTTTTAACATCATCATTTTTAAAATAAACAAAGGTTGCAAAAGCACATAAAAAAATCATTGAAATATTTCTTAAATATTTTTTATACATGAAATCACCTCACTATTTAAAATATGAAAAGAGTGATAAAATAGTCTTAAAATTTGCCTTTTTTAAAGATTTATTTTATATTATAATAGCGAAAATGAAGGAGGGATAGTTGTGCCACTTACTGATGATGATTTTGTGAAGACTGGGAAACTAGAGGGTTATAGTGAAATGATTCAAAAATTACATGAAGAAGAACAAACACAACCCGAAATCACTTATGATTTACAATTAGATGATGATGAGGATGAAGAAGAAAAATGATAGAAGATTTAATTGAAACAGGTCAATATAAAGAAGCGTTGCAATATTTAAATGATATGGATAATGAACAAGTACGTTATCAAAGACTTGTTTGTTTATATGGATTGAAAGAGTTACAACAAGCTAAAAGAGAAGGTATGAAAGCAAAAGTTCTTGCTGGAGAAACTTATTATGATGTTGTTGCTATTTATGTATCGATTTTAAAAGATTTAGAAGAATTTGAAGAAGCTATTAATATTATTGTAGAGGAATTATCAATGCCTTATATTCCTTATCAATATGAAACAGTTTTTAATGCAGCTTATGATGAACTGTTATTAGCGAAACAAGAAGCATCTTTTGATGGGGTGACTCAAAAAGTCTTTAATGAAGAAGATATTGAAAATATTTTAACTAAAAAAGATACAAATGAAGATTTACTTTATATGGCTATTGAACAAATGGAAGGCATGAATATTCGTCGTATGATTGTTCCTATTCGTCAATTTATTAGAGATAATGATCAACCTGATTTTGCCAAAAGTTTATTAATAGAATTAATGATTGATCAAGAAATTGATGAAGATTTGGAAGTTGTCAAAAAAGGTGTGCACTACGACATTAACCCAAGTTATGCCCCAATGGTCTTGAATCAAGAATCTGGTGTTGAAATTTATAAATTGTTGATGGATGCTTTAGAAGATGATAATCCATCTTTACTTACGATGTGTGAACAATTTTTAAATTTTTATCTTTATTCAATCTATCCAAAATATATTGATGAACAAGATTATCGTAGTATTGCAGGAGCTATTCATTATCATTTAGCATCTTTACAATATATAGATATTGAATTAGAAGATATTGAGTATTTATATAATTGCAATCAAGAGGATGTAAAAGATGTATTGGAAACAATACAATCAATCGAATATTAAAATTTATTAATATAGTTGAATTTAAAAAAAGGTTAGTATATAATGTCTTTTGATACGGAATAAGGAGAAATATATAATGAGAACAACTACAAAAAAATTAGAAAATGCTGTTACTCAAATTAAAGTAACATTTGATAAAAAAGAATGGGCAGAAGCTCAAGACGCTGCTTTAAAAAGATTAGCTACAAGAGTTAAATTAGATGGTTTCAGACCTGGTAAAGCTCCAGTTGCTATGATTAAAGCTAGACTTGGAAAACTATCTATGATGAAGCTACTGATCAAATCTTACAAAAAAGATATGCTGATATCATGAAAAAAGCTGAAGTTGCTCCAATTGCTCAACCAACATTAAATATTGATAGTGTTGATAATGATAACTTAAAAATTACAATTTTATGTCCTGTTAAACCTGAAGTTGAATTAGGTGAATACAAAGGATTAGAAGTTAAAAAAGGTAGAGTAACTGTTGCTAAAAAAGATATCGAAGCACAAGTTGAAAACTATCGTCATCAATTCGCTGAATTAACAACTAAAGAAAACGGTGAAGTTGCTAAAGGTGATACAGTAGTTATGGACTTTGAAGGATTCATCGATGGTGAAGCATTCGAAGGTGGAAAAGCTGAAAATCATTCATTAGAAATCGGTTCTGGACAATTCATTCCAGGTTTTGAAGATCAAATGATCGGTATGACTTGTGAAAATGAAAAAGATGTTGTTGTAACATTCCCAGAAGATTATCAAGCTACTGAATTAGCTGGTAAAGAAGCTACATTCAAAGTAACTGTTCATGAAATTAAAGAAAAAGTTTTACCTGAAGCTGATGATGAATTAGCTAAAGATGTTAACATCGAAGGTGTTGAAACTTTAGATCAATTAAAAGATCATATTAAAGCTCAATTAAAATCACAAAAAGAAAATGAAGTAGAAAATAAATTCTTCTCTGATTTAACTCAAGCTTTAATTGAATGTTGTAAAGTAGAAGATAGCGAAGCTTTATTAAATTCTGAATTAGATACAATGTTAAGAGAAGTTGAAATGAACTTGCAACAACAAGGTTTATCATTTGAATTATATGAACAATTCACTGGTAAAAACAAAGATGCTATCAAAGCTGATTTAACTGATCAAGCAAAAGACAGAGTTAAATTAAACTTAATCTTAGCTGCTATCGTTGAAGCTGAAAATATTGAAGTAACTGATGAAGAACGTAATAGCGAATTAGAAACAATCGCAAATACATATAATAGAGACTTAGAAGAAATTAAACAAATCTTCGCTCAAAATATGTACCAAATCGATGCTGATATTTTAAATAGAAAAGCGTTAGACGTTGTTAAAGAAAACTTAAAGAAATAGTTTAAAAGACGCGTAAGCGTCTTTTTAAAAAAGGAGGATTATTATGAGTGAAAGTACATTATTAACCCTTCCTGTTGTGTGCACAAGAGGAATGATTGTCTTTCCGGGTAACCGTTTATCATTAGATGTTGGTCGCCCCCTTAGTTTAAAAGCACTTGAACTTTCAAGTCGTGACTTTGATAACAATATCCTATTTGTATCACAAATCAATCCTATTGTTGATGATCCAAAATATGATGATGTTTATCATGTTGGAACTTTATGTAAAATTGAAAAGAAAATCCGTCGCGATAGTGCAGGGACAATCAAATTAACTGTTACTGGAGAAAAAAGAGTTGCCCTTCGAGATTTTAAAATTGAAGATGGTTCAATTTTTTCAACAGCTGAAGTTTTAGAAGATATTTATGGAGACACAAATGAAGAAGTTGCTTTAGTAAGAAAAACAACAGCTTATTTTGAACAAGCAAGACGTCATATGCCTCATATTCCAGCTGAAAGCTTAACTTTACTTTCAAATGGGACATCAGCTAGTTTACTTGCTGATACAATTGGTCAATATTTACCAATTGATTTAGATAGAAAACAAAAAATTCTTGAAGAACAAAGAATTAATGAAAGATTATTCTTAGTAGCAAGTTCTATTGAATCTGAAAAAATGATTAGTCAATTAGAAGATACAATCAATAGAAAAGTCAAAGAAAGTATTGATGAAAATCAAAAAGAATACTATCTAAGAGAAAAATTAAGAGCTATTAAAGATGAACTTGGTGATACTGTTGATAAAGGAGACGATGCTGATCAAATTCGTAAAGAATTAGCTGAAAATCCATATCCTCAATATATCAAGGATAAAATTGAAGAAGAATTACGTCGTTTTGAAGCTATGCCACCAGCATCTTCAGAAGCGAACGTTGTAAGAACTTATATTGATTGGGTGATGAAAACACCTTGGTATCAAGAAACTAAAGATGAAGAGGATATTTCTAAAATTGAAGCTATTTTAGAAGAAGATCATTTTGGTTTAGAAAAAGTAAAAGAAAGAATTGTTGAACACTTAGCAGTTAAACAAATGACACAATCTTTAAAAGCACCAATTATCTGTTTAGCAGGTCCACCAGGTGTGGGGAAAACAAGTATTGCTAAAAGTATTGCCCGTGCTTTAGATCGTAAATTTGTTAAAGCTTCTTTAGGTGGAGTAAGAGACGAAGCAGAAGTTCGTGGACATCGTCGTACTTATTTAGGATCAATGCCTGGACGTATCATTCAAGGAATGAAAAAAGCTGGTGTTGTAAATCCTGTCTTCTTATTAGATGAAATTGATAAGATGGCAAGTGATTATAAAGGAGATCCTACAAGTGCAATGCTTGAAGTTTTAGACCCTGAACAAAATTCTCAATTCTCTGATAACTATATCGAAGAACCATATGATTTATCTAAAGTTTTATTCATTGCGACTGCTAATGATTTAGGAGGAATTCCTGGACCACTTAGAGATCGTCTTGAAATTATTGAAGTTTCAAGTTATACAGAACAAGAAAAATTAATGATTGTTAAAGAACATTTAATTAAAAAACAATTAGATGCGCATTCATTAAAACCTGAACAAATGATTATTTCTGATGATATCATCATGGAAATCATTCAACACTATACACGTGAAGCAGGTGTTCGTGAACTTGAAAGATATATTGCTAAATTATGTCGTAAAACTGTTTTAGCTATCCTAAAAGAAAAAGTTGAATCAGTTACAATTGATCAAGATAAACTTGTTGAATTCTTAGGAAAAGCACCATTTGATCATACTAAGAAACTTCCTCGTCCTCAAGTAGGTGTTGTTACTGGTATGGCATATACTCAATTTGGTGGAGATATTTTACCAATTGAAGTCAATCATTTTGATGGTACTGGTAAATTTATTATTACTGGTCAATTAGGTGATGTTATGAAAGAATCAGCATCAATTGCTTTAGATTACCTAAAAGCTAATAAAGAAAAATATGGTTTAGATGATAAAGCCTTTGATAAACAAGATATTCATATTCACGTTCCTGAAGGAGCTATCAAAAAAGATGGTCCATCTGCAGGGGTAACTCTTACAACAGCTATCTATTCAGCGTTTACAAATAAACCTGTAAGAGATGATGTTGCCATGACAGGAGAAATCACTTTACGTGGTAATGTCTTACCAATTGGTGGATTGAAAGAAAAATCTATTTCAGCACATCGTTCTGGAATTAGAAAAATCATCATTCCTAAAGAAAATGAAAAGGATATCGAAGATATCCCAGAATCAGTAAGAAATGATTTAGAAATTGTTTTAGCTGATCATATTGATGTAGTTTTAGAACATGCAATTGTTAAATAACGGAAATCTTGAATTTTCGTTATTTTTTTTGTACAATACAAAAGGTGATGAAAAATGGTAAAAATTAAAAAAGCAGAATATATTTTATCGGCTGCATGGAAAAGTCAATGGCCTGAAGAAAGCTTTCCAGAAATGTGTTTAGCTGGACGATCAAATGTTGGAAAAAGTAGTTTTATTAATGCGATGTTATCTAGAAATGGTCTTGCAAAAGTATCAAGTACGCCAGGTAAAACAAGAACTTTGAATTTCTTTAATGTCAATGATGCACTTTATTTTGTAGATGTTCCTGGATATGGATATGCCAAAGTTGCTAATAATGTCACAAAACAATTTGGTAAAACGATGGATGAATATATTAGTGAAAGACAGACTTTAAGAGGTTTTATTTTACTTGTTGATTATCGTCATAAACCAACAAAAGATGATGTGATGATGTATGAGTTTGTTAAACATCATGGTGTACCTGTCATTGTCGTTGCGACTAAAGAAGATAAACTTAAACGTAATGATTTAAAGAAAAATGAAAAATTAATTAAAGATACATTACATTTTGATCCAAGTGATACATTTATTCGTTTTTCAAGTTTAAAGAAAAAAGGAATTCAAGAAGCTTGGAATGCAATTTATGAATTGTGTGATTTAGATTTTGAGTAGGGAAACCTACTTTTTTTCATATCTGATGATTTATTGCATAGACTTTGTTAGGAGGATGACTATGCAAAAAATATTTTACGAAAAGGAAATTGATTTATTACATCAATTAAAGGAATTAGTTTCTTTAACGGTTGATGAATCTATCGACTATAAGATTGAAGATCATGGTGTTAGAGCGGTGGGGAGTCTTGCTATTAAAGGAGAATATATTAGTCAAGAAAAAAGACATTTTTTAGAAAATGTGGAATTAGATGTTTATGCGGATGATCAAAAGATTATAGATCGTCAAGATTTTCATTTAAAGGTTGAAGATTTTCATTATGATATTATTGATGGTAATTTGAAAATTAAAATTGAAGTTGGAGTGTATGGGGTTGAAGAAGGTGAAAATCGTTATATTCAACTTGATGAAGATCCTATTGATGAAATTGAAAAATTATCAAGGGATGTTGAGACGCAAACGATAAATGAACAAGTCGTTGCTGAGGCACCCGAAGAAATTCAAGATGTTGAAAAGTTACAAGAAAAAATTTATGAAACGAAAGAAAAAGAAGAAAAGGTTGATGATGACGAGGATCTAGGTGTTTATTATTTATATGTCGTTTTACCAAATGATACGTATGCTTCAATAGCTAGACAATATCAGGTAGATGAAAAAATGATTAGAGACTATAATCAAGATCTAAATTTAGATGCAGGACAAATTCTTATTATTCCTTATGCTCCAAAAGATCATTCAAACAAAGTATAATTTAGACGTAATTGGACTGATTCAAATCAGTCCGCATGTCTATAAAGTGAAAACAGCTAATCATTTTTATTGTGTTAAGATTGTTGATGAAAAGAAACTAGAAGTTGCTTATCAACATCTTAATACCTTACATCTCCATCATTTTATTCATTTGATATTAAATAATGAACAACACTATTTTACACCTTTTCAAGATCAATATATCTATCTTATGCCTTATTTACAAGAAGATAATCATATAAAAAAAGAAATGAAAATAAAAACATATTATCAAATTCTAGCGTATTTACACAATCATTCTTTTTTTATGCAACATGAAGAAGATGCTTTTTTTAAAAAGCAGTATGATGATCTTTTTTCTTTGATTCAACAAAGAAAAAATGATTATGAAGAATTAATGAGAGAATTTGAATTTAGAAAATTTAAATCTCCAGCAGGTTGGATGCTTGTTTTAAATTATTATCGTATCGTTCATTATTTAAATCAAGCATATTATTATTTAAGTCAATATCAAGAAATAATGAAAGGTAAAAATGAAATTAGACTTTCTTTAACGTATAATCATTTTAATAAGGAACATATTTTTGTTAGTGATGAAACACTTATTTCAATTGATCGAATGAAAATTAATTATTGTATTTATGATTTGATAGATATTTTTCAAAATCATGATGAACTCTATGATAGTTTACCGTTATTAGAATATTATTTAAAAGAAGTAAAGCTTTTAAAAGAAGAAAAAATCTTAATACAATGTATTTTATCAATTGTTCCACCAGTTCAATTAAATTTACAAGAAGAAGTCAATATTTATCAAATGTCAAAATTAATTTGTTATTTAGATGGTTTACAAGAAATATTCAAAAAGTTAATGATTGACGAGAAATAGTCTATTTGATAGAATAGAACTGCAATGATTTGGAGGAGTAGTTCTTCTTTGTTTGATAGAGAGTCCCGTTTGCTGGAAAGGGATAAATGAAAAGAGTGAAGGTAGCCAAGGAGCATGTTAGATGAAATAAAGTAGTTTAACACGTAGAACTGCGTTAAAGTTTTAAGGTGCTAAGTTTTATACTTAGAACTAAGGTGGTATCGCGATATAAGTCGTCCTTAGAGGGATGGCTTTTTTATTTTAAGGAGGAAAAAGATGAATTATTTTACAGAGTATTGGTATGTATGGATTATTTTTGCTATCATGTGTGTGTTCTTGTTTAGTTTTTATGGTAAAAAATTTAAACAAGTAAAAGAAAAAAGAAAGCAATATGAAGAAAAATTAGCTCAAGAAAAAGATATGTTTTCTCATCTTACAAGTGATGTTTTTGATAAGATTGAACCAATTGATCTAACAAGAGCTGTTATTTTTCATATTAATGCGAAAGAAGATCGTCTATATGAAGATGATAACTATGATGGAAATATTATTCCTTATTTAACACATGAGGAATTATTGATTTATACAATGTACCAATTAGAATGTTCTTTAGAAGGGGGAAGAGGTTCAATCCATTCGTTTTTTATAACAGAACCTTATTGTAATTATCGACCTTATTATAAAGAAGCATTTGAAACAATGAAATGTTATGATATTGCTCATTTATTAGAAGAAGCTGAAAAATTAGCTATTTTAATTGAAAATGATCAAGAAGATGAAATTGATGAAACAAGTGAATACGCTACATACAATTTCTCTGATTTTACAAATGAATTTGTTTCTTTATTACGTTCTTCAGGAATTGGTGATAAATTAGGAGAATACATTAAAGAACATAAAGAAAGTTTTATTGAAAAGGATGATGAAAATGAAAAAAGAATTAGCGAGTAAATATGATCATAAAAGTGTTGAAAAAGGTAAATATCAACATTGGTTAGAAAAAGAATATTTTAAAGCAGGAGATGTTTCTAAAAAGCCTTATGCAATCGTTATTCCACCACCAAACGTTACAGGTAAACTTCATTTAGGACATGCTTGGGATACAACTTTACAAGATATGATTATTCGTTATAAAAGAATGCAAGGTTATGATGCTTTATGGCTTCCTGGTATGGACCATGCCGGAATTGCTACACAAGCTAAAGTAGAAGCAAGAATGAGAGAAGAAGGAATTTCTCGTTATGATTTAGGAAGAGAAGGTTTCTTAGAAAAAGCTTGGTCTTGGAAAGAAGAATATGCTTCTATTATTCGTGCTCAATGGGAAAAATTAGGTTTATCTTTAGATTATTCGAAAGAAAGATTTACTTTAGATGAAGGATTATCTCAAGCGGTTAAAGAAGTTTTCGTTCGTTTATATGAAAAAGGATATATTTATCAAGGTAAAAGAATTATTAACTGGGATCCTGTACAAAGAACAGCTTTAAGTAATATCGAAGTTATTCATAAAGAAATTGAAGGGGCAATGTATTATTTCAAATATAAAATTGTAGATAGTGATCAAGAATTAGTCATTGCGACAACACGTCCTGAAACAATGTTTGCCGATCAAGCTATCTTTGTTCACCCTGATGATGAAAGATATAAAGATTTAGTTGGTAAATATGCAATCAATCCAGCTAATGGTGAAAAATTACCAATTATGGCTGATAGTTATATCGATATGGATTTTGGGACAGCTGTTATGAAATGTACACCTGCGCATGATCCAAATGACTTTGCCTTAGCTAAAAAATACAACTTAGACATGCCTATTTGTATGAATGATGATGGAACAATGAATGAACTTTGTCATAAATATCAAGGTATGGATCGTTTTGAATGTCGTAAACAATTAGTTGCTGATTTTGAAGCAGCGGGTATTGTTGATCATATTGAAAAACATTTACATCAAGTAGGTCACTCAGAAAGATCAGGAGCTATTGTTGAACCTTATTTATCAAAACAATGGTTCGTTAAGATGAAACCATTGGCTGAAGCTGCTTTAGCTAATCAAAAGAAAGATTCTAAAGTAAACTTTGTACCAGAAAGATTTGAAAAAACATTTACACAATGGATGGAAAATATCGAAGATTGGTGTATTTCACGTCAATTATGGTGGGGACATCAAGTACCAGCATGGTATCATAAAGAAACAGGTGAAGTTTATGTTGGAAAAACTGCACCAGAAGATACCGAAAACTGGACACAAGATGAAGATGTCTTAGATACTTGGTTCTCTAGTGCATTATGGCCATTTTCAACATTAGGTTGGCCTAATACAGAAGATCCTTTATTTAAAAGATACTTCCCAACAAATACTTTAGTTACAGGATATGATATTATTTTCTTCTGGGTAAGTCGTATGATTTTCCAATCATTAGAATTTACAGGTCAAAGACCATTTGAACATGTTTTGATTCATGGTTTAATTCGTGATGAACAAGGAAGAAAAATGTCTAAATCATTAGGTAATGGGGTTGACCCAATGGATGTTATCGATCAATACGGTGCTGATACATTAAGATTCTTCTTAACTACAAATTCAGCACCAGGTATGGATTTAAGATATATTCCTGAAAAACTAGAAGCATCATGGAATTTTATTAATAAAATTTGGAACTCAGCAAGATTCGTTTTAATGAATATTGATGGAGATTTAGAATATAAGGATTTAAAATTTGATCATTTAAATTTATGTGATAAATGGATTTTAAATCGTTTAAATAACGTAATTGAAGAAGTAGATGCCAACATGGATAAATTTGAATTCGTTAATGTTGGTAGCGAATTATATAAATTCATTTGGGATGATTTCTGTTCATGGTATATCGAACTTACAAAAGTTCATTTAAATAGTGATAATGAAGTTGAAAAACAAGCAAGTGCTCATACTCTTGTTTATGTATTAAATGCAATCGTTAGAATGTTACATCCATTCATGCCATTTGTAACTGAAGAAATTTATCAAGCAATTCCACATTTAGAAGAATCAATTTGTATTTCTAAATATCCAACAGTAAATCCTGATTTCAATGATGAAAACATCAACAAACAATTTACTTATTTAATGGATATTGTTAAAGGTGTTCGTGAAATTCGTGCAAACTATACAATTAAAAATGCAATCGAAGTGGAATACTCAATTGAAACAAAAGATGAAAACTTACAAGCTTTATTAGACCAATGTGTTCCTTACTTAAAGAAATTATGTAATGCAACTTGTGTTGGCTATAATCAAAAAGCTTCTAAAGATATTGCGACAGCTATGATTCAAGGTGGTAATACATTGATCGTTGAACTTGGTGCGTATGTTGATAAAGAAGCAGAAAAACAAAAATTACAAACTGAACTTCAAAAACTTGAAGGGGAAATTAAACGTTGTACAAATATGTTAAGTAATGAAAAATTTGTATCAAAAGCACCTCAAGCAAAAGTTGATAGTGAGCGTCAAAAATTAGAAGATTATACATCTAAATATAATGCTGTTAAAGAAAAATTAGCAGCTATGTAAAATCAAGTTTGAAAAAACTTGATTTTTTTTAATTTTTAAAAGAAAAATACTCAAAAAATGTCTATATAAATAGTGAGGAAGTTAGTGGGTGTCTGTTCCTTAAATAAAAAAAGGAGGAAATGAAAATGCAAGAATTACAATTAACAAATCAAATGGAAATTATTGGTGGAGGAGTAGGAACATGGATTGTCTGTGTTGTTGTGGGAGCAGCCGTTTATAAAATGTTATATTCTTCTAGTGGTCGTATTTCAATTCCAAGACTTGTTTCTATTGAATGGAGATAATAGATGAAGGTACTTTGGTACCTTCATATTCTTTATTAATTTTCATAGACTAGAAAGAGGTGAGTCTATGAAAAAGAAAGGAATGCTTATTTTTACTTTTTTGATGCTTTTATGTAATACACTAACTATGTATTATGTAAGTCGAGCGCTTAAGCAAGAAATCAATATCTATGTTGTACAAGTAGGACGCTATAAAGAAAAAGCAAATGCTGAAAATACAATGAAACAAATAGAAGAATTAGGATATAAGAGTTCTATGTATCAAGATCAAGAGTATGTTGTTATTACTGATATTTTTATAAAACAAAAAGAGGCACATCAACAAGCAAAAGAGATTGCTGAAAAAGGAAATACATGTGTGGTTAAAGAATATTTTATAGATGATCGTTATCAAAAGAAGATTGAAAAAAAAGAATATAATGCAATTTATCAATTTTTAAAAACAAATTGACAAGGAAGTCACTCTTTGATAATATGCTTTCAGGGGGTGGAAGCTTTGAACTTCAAAGTAAAAGAAATGTGTTATTGTGCACTTATGGCATGTATGATGGCTATATTTTCGCAAATTAAAATTGATTTACCAGGATATGTACCAATTACATTACAAACCTTTATGGTTTGTTTAATTGCATTGATTGCTCCTTGTAAAGTAGCAGTTAGTGCATGTGTTGTTTATTTGTTGATGGGAGCGGTTGGTTTACCTGTTTTTGCTGGATTTCAAGGTGGTATGGGATCACTTTTAGGTTATAGTGGGGGATATATCTTTTCGTTTCCAATAATGGTCTATGTTATTTCAAAATTAAAAACAAGAGTTCCTATTGGTTTAGCATGTATTATTGGAAGTGTGATCTGCTATTTTATTGGAACACTGTGGTTTATGTTTGTGACAAAGATGAATTTAAGTGCTTCTTTAATGATGTGTGTTGTTCCTTTTATACCTGGAGATCTTATAAAAATAGTATTAGCCTATTGTTTAAGTAAAAAAATAAAAGTAAAGCTTTAAATGATGTTGAATTGTCCTCGCTTTGAAAGACCAAGAGAAAAAGCAATTTATAATGGGATTGAAACTTTATCGAATCAAGAATTAATTGCAGTAATTTTAAGAACAGGAAATAAAGAAATGTCTGTTTTAAATTTGGCTTCTTTATTATTAGAAGAAATAGGAGGGTTCCAAGCTTTAAAAGATGTAGATTATTATCAATTAACGAAGATCAAAGGTATTAAACAAGCAAAAGCAATTGAATTAATGGCAAGTATAGAACTTGCGAAAAGAATGCAAAAAGAAAATACAAAAAGATTTGTTATTAAAGAACCTCAAGATGGTTATGAATATATTAAACATAAATTGATGTTTGAAAAACAGGAAAAAGTCATTTTACTTTGTTTAAATAGCCGTTTAGAAATCATTCAAGAGAAATTATTATTTATAGGAAGTGGAGATGCTTCTATGTTAGAAACAAAAGAGGTATTTCAACATACACTTAGATGTGGTGCTAATCGAATTATTTTGATACATAATCATCCAAGTGGAAATCCTGCACCATCTGTAGAAGATGAACTAATAACGCAAAAGGTTAAAGAAATGGCGGATTGTTTAGAAATAGAGTTCATAGATCATCTAATTGTTGGTAAGCATTGTTTTTATAGTTTTGCTTCAAAAAAAATCTATCAAAATAAAGAAGATTGATTTTTTTTAGTGAACTCTATATAATGAATGATACTAGAGGTGATTATATGAACAATCGTAGAAAAAAAAGAAATAAAAGAATTATTATTGGTGTTTTTGTCGTTGTTATTTTAGTATCAGTTATTGGTTTTTTTGTAGGGAGAAAACAATCCCGTTTAGAAAAGACATTAAGTAATTCTATTTCTATGATTGAATACTATATTATTAAAAAACCTATTTCTTTTGTAAATGATATCTTTAATGAATATAATGATTTAAAGGATGTTTATGATGAAAATAGAATTTTAAAAGAAAAGTTAGATTCTTATGTCAATATTGAATCTGAAAATGAAGTTTTACAATCAGAAATTAAAAAATTAAAGAAATTAACAGAAATGGATTATCTTCCAAATGATTATAAAACGAAGGCAGCTAGTGTACAAATACGTGATCAAACAAATTGGAATGATGAAATTACAATTGATGCTGGAAGTTTAAATAATGTTCAAGAAGGAATGGCAGTTTGTGATTCTAAAGGAATGATCGGTGTTGTTAGTCATGTAACGGAAATTAGTTCTACTGTTTCGTTACTTACAAGTGAAAATCCATCAAATCAAATTCCAGTAATGATTATTAATGGTGATCAAACGATTTATGGATTATTAAAAAATTATGATGTTAATAAGAAAGTTTTAAATATTACTTTACTTTCAGGAATTGATAAATTAGAAAAAAATGCGAAAGTTTATACTTCTGGTTTAGGTGGAGATGGAAAATGTCCTAAAGGAATTTATATTGGTAAAGCAAAAAAACTGGTAACTCAAAGTGATGGAACAACAATGACTTTAACTGTTAAAATGGCTGCGCAGTTTAAAGATTTATCTTATGTAAGTGTAGTAAAGAAGGTCAATGGTAATGAAGAATAAGCTTGTTAGATATTTAATTATCATGTTTATTTCCTTTGTTATCGACAGTATTTTACGTTTTTATTTACCATCTTCAATTTTGAAATTAAATTTGACAATTGTTCCTTATGTTGGTGTGATGATGTTTGATTTATTGACGAATACAATTGATGAAGATCATCGTTATATTTTTGCAGGAATTTGTGGAATTTATTTTAGTGTAATTTATGGAAATTCTATTTTTGTATATGTCTTATTGTTCTTTATGTATTCTTTTTTTGAAAAGCGTTATATGAAAAAAGCTGTTATGACTTATTTTGAGGCAATTGTCATCGTTGTTTTGACAATTTTTGTACAGGAGAGTGTGTTATATTCTTTAATGTGGATAACAAATACAACTCAATTAGTGATAACAACATTTCTAATTAAGAGACTACTACCAACATTACTATTCAATATTGTTATTTTTAATGGGGTGTATTTTATCCACGATAAATTAAAACTTGAAGGTGATATTGATGTGTATTTTAGTTAAGAATCTTAATGGACGTTTGATTTTTATAATGGATAATGAAGTCGATTTTGAAGTTTTATTAAATGAATTAAAAGGTCTTTTGGTGCAATCTTTCTTTAAAAAGAAGGATTATTACCCAAAGGCCTTTTTTGATTTGAAGGGTCGAATTTTGGAAAATGATGAGATATTACAATTTTTTGGTGTTCTTGTAGAATGTAAAAGTCTCTTGTTTGGTGGTTTTATAGAAGAAAAAACGGAGGAGAAAAAAGAATTAAGAATGATCGATGCTTCTATACATGCGGGAGAAAAAATAGAAATTTATGAAGATACATTAATTACAGGTAAAATCAATCCAGGGGCCATTGTTCAAGTGTATGCTAAATTATATGTCATGCAAGGTGTTTTTGGGATTATAGAAGGCCAAAGTGAAGAAGCTTGTATTTCTAGTCAAAGATTTAAGAATGCAACAATTCGCTTTTTTGGAAAATCTATACACCATTTTACAACTTTCGAAATGTCACTTGTTTATTATAAAGATAATGATATCGTTGTAGAAAAGGGGGATTACATACATGTCTAGAATCATTACTGTGACATCTGGAAAAGGTGGTGTGGGTAAAAGTAGTATCAGTGTTAATTTAGCAATTGCTTTGGCGCATCAAAACTTAAAAGTATGTTTGATTGATGGAGATTTTGGTTTAAAGAATTTAGATGTTATGATGGGATTGGAAAATAGAGTTGTTTATGATTTAAATGATGTGATTTCTGGTAAATGTGAAATTCATCAGGTTTTGGTCAAAGATAAAAGAGAACAAACGCTTTATTTATTACCAGCGTGTAAAACGTTGTCTTTTCAAAATTTAGATGCATCGATCATGGCGGCACTGATTGATTATTTAAAAAATGATTTTGATTTTATTATTGTAGATTCACCAGCAGGAATTGAACAAGGGTTTACTTATGCCTCATCAATTGCTGATGAAGCAATTATTGTTGTTAATCTTGATCTTGCAACATTAAGAGATAATGACCGAGTGATTGGCCTATTGCTTAAAAAGGGGATACAGGATTTAAAGCTGATTATTAATAAAGTGAATTTAGATGATATTGAAGATGGCAAATCATTAACGATCGATGATGCTTTAGATATTTTGTCCTTACCACTTTTAGGAATTGTTTATGAAGATCATGAAATGATTGAAGCTAATAATAAAGGACGCCCTGTTTATTTGTTGAAGGGTCATCTTTTACATGATTGTTTTGATAATATCGCACATCGTTTGTTAGGACATAAAAGAGCTTTTGCTAAATGTAAAAGGAGAGGTTTATTAAGTCGTATCTTTTTGGGATGATTTCATATGATGTAATAGGTGATTATATGTCAGATTTGGATGATGTAAGAAAACGCATTGAAAAAAGGAAAAGACCACTTAATGATCATAATTTCAAAAAGCTTTATAATGGGATGGTACGTTTGATGGTTATGATGATTGTTGTTTTAGGTTCATTGATTGTTTTGAAAAATCCAGAACTTGAACAAAAAATATTTAATCAAAAATATTTACAACAATTGATTACCTTTGTTTCACAAAGTGTTTTAGATTTTTTACCAGAAGATGTTAAAGTAAGTCAAGAATTACAATATACCTTGATCAAGGATGACTATTATAAAGGAACAGGAAATCAGGTTCTTGCAATGAATAACGGTAAAGTGATTGATGTAAAAAAACAACAAGTGACTATTTTAGATGAAAATGGTACGGAAATTACTTTTTCTAAGTTAAAAGATATTCAAGTAAAAAAATTTCAGAAAATAAAACAAGGAGATACAATTGCTTTGTATCAACAAAAGTTTAAAATGATATTTGAATATTTAGGAAAACAAATCACTTATCAAGAATATTTGGGGATGTAAAATGAAAATACATCCCCTTACTTATCTTTATTT
>OJMK01001390.1_pt1 | contig 19745 bp, 14 predicted proteins | sample 1597201 | NCBI WGS metagenome assembly OJMK01 (sample SAMEA2452125, study PRJEB22498) | human gut metagenome | reverse complement strand
AGATTGAGACCGGAATCAAGAAATTCGGAGCCATGCTCGGTGATGAAGTAGAAGTTGGCTGCGGAACAGTATTGAATCCGGGAAGTGTAGTCGGAAGCCACAGCAATATCTACCCGCTGTCCAGTGTCAGAGGATTCGTACCTGCAAACAGTATCTACAAAAAGCAGGGTGAAGTAGTAGAGAAATATTAAAAATCCGCATGTATCTAATTATATAAAAACACAGAAAGAGGCTGTACACGATTGTACAGCCTCTTTCTGTGTTTTTAGAAATATCTGGCATGCGGAAGGCAGTGCCCCAAAAAACGGAAGAGGTGACAGAAAAAACAAGTTCTCTGTATTGACAATACATTTCCCGTATGGTATTGTATAGAAAGACTTTAACACTTTAAAGCGCAACGGTTTAAAGCAACGAATTCAAACAAAAGACTAGTTATTTGGAGGAATGAGAGATGTCAAAGGAAGTATTATGTATTATCTTGCTTGTCGTGTTCTTTGCGATTATGATCTATGTCGGATTTTATTCCAGAAAGCATGCGACAGATGTGAATGGTTTTGTGTTGGGAGGACGTTCGGTTGGTCCGTGGCTGACCGCATTTGCATATGGAACGTCTTATTTTTCAGCGGTTGTATTTGTCGGATATGCAGGACAGTTCGGTTACAAATACGGACTTGCTTCCACTTGGATTGGAATTGGCAATGCAGTGCTTGGTTCTCTGCTTGCATGGGTTGTATTGGGACGACGTACAAGAATTATGACAAAGCATTTGAAATCCATGACCATGCCGGATTTCTTTGGAAAACGTTATGGCAGTAAATCGCTTCGCGTTGCAGCGTCGATGATTGCCTTTATTTTCCTCATTCCGTATACCGCATCGGTGTATAATGGTCTTTCCTATTTGTTTGGTATGGCATTTGATATTGACTTCCGCATCTGTGTAGTCGTGATGGCGGTGCTGACCGGTGTATATGTTATTGTGGGCGGTTATATGGCGACTGCACTGAATGACTTGATTCAGGGAATTATTATGTTATTTGGTATTGTGGCAGTCATTGCGGCAGTGCTTTCCGGTCATGGCGGATTTTTGGCTGCAGTGAAGGAACTTGCGCATGTGCCAAGTGACGTAATGCCGGGAGCTTATGCATCTTTCTTTGGACCAGACCCATTGAATCTGCTTGGGGTTGTGATTTTAACTTCATTGGGTACGTGGGGCCTTCCACAGATGATTCAGAAATTTTATGCCATTAAAGATGAAAAAGCAGTACATACAGGAACTATTATTTCGACGTTGTTTGCCGTAGTTGTTTCCGGCGGCTGCTATTTCCTTGGTGGATTCAGCCAGATTTCCGGTGTGACAAAAGCAGCCGATGGCAGTGTGGCATATGATACTATTATACCGACGATGCTTTCAAGCCTGCCTGACATTCTGATTGGAATTGTCATTGTGCTTGTTTTGTCTGCATCCATGTCGACTTTGTCGAGCCTTGTGCTGACGTCAAGTTCCACACTCACACTTGATTTTATCAAACCATTGTTTGTAAAAGATATGAGTGAGAAAAAGCAGTTAATCTGGATGAGAATACTGCTTGCGTTCTTTATCATCATTTCCGTTGTGATTGCACTTGATCCGCCGGCATTTATTGCACAGCTTATGGGAATCAGCTGGGGTGCTCTGGCAGGAGCGTTTTTAGCACCATTTTTGTATGGACTGTACTGGAAGCGCGTGACAAAAGCGGCTGTCTGGGCAAGTTTTATTGCCGGAGTTGGAATTACGGTTTCTAACATGTTTATCAATTATATTGCATCACCGATTAACGCCGGAGCATTAGCAATGCTTGCTGGTTTGATTGTTGTCCCGGTTGTTAGTGTAATAACGAAGAAACCGGACGAAGCAATTGTAGATGGAATTTTTAACTGCTTGGATGAAAAAGTTATGGTAGAGCAGAAAATGGCTTTGCCGGAAGAGGACGAAGAGTAAACGTATACAATGGAAATGAGGGGGTGTCGGATATGGCGCGAAAAAAAAGGAAAAGTCTAATTTTTACCATCATGCGAATGTCAGTAATTCCGATTGCAATTTTAGGAGTTGTCATGACATTTTACAGTCAGAATTCGGTTCATGAAGGTATGGTATTTGAGATTGAAAAGAGTTTGTCCGGTATCGCTCATAATCTGATTAGTATTTATAATGTGTTGGATGCGGGAGATTTTTCACAGAAAGACGATAGGGTTTATAAGGGGGAAACAGAAATTACATCGGATTACCGCGTTTTAGACGATATTAAAAATGATACCGGTGCGGATGTTACTGTATTTGTTGGTGATGAGAGATGTCTTACAACACTGGTTGATAAAAAAGGAAATCGTTTGGTTGGCTCTCACTTAGATAAAGAAGTTGCTTCACAAGTGATTGAAGACGGGGAAGAATATTTTTCCCAGAATGTTGACGTTATGGGAGTCAGATACTTTGGCTACTATGTGCCAATTCGCAATGATGAGAATGAAGTTGTAGGTGTTAGTTTTGCCGGAGAGTCGGCGGAGTCTGTGAATACTTCCATGAGATTTATGACGCATGGGAATGTGATTATCTGCCTGTTTATCATAATTCTTGCCGGATTTATCTGTAATCTGTCGGCACAGAAAATGGTGGAGGCGATTCAGGCAATTAAGAGATTTCTTGGCAGAGTGGCGCATGGAGAATTTCATCATGAAATGCCGGAAAATGTTTTAAAGAGAGGCGACGAACTGGCGCAAATGGGCGAATATGCAGTGGCGGTCAGTGATTCATTGGAAGAAATGGTGTCACGTGACCCATTGACAAAACTTCTGAACCGGCGTGCGGCGCAGATTCAGATGGATTACCGTAGAGAAAACGATTGTTTTTCACTTGCGATTGCAGATATCGATTTTTTTAAGAGCGTCAATGACAGTTATGGTCATGAAAAAGGTGATGAAGTTCTAAAATATGTTGCCGGAGCACTACAGAAAGCAGTTGGTGAAGATGGTTTTTCTGCACGCTGGGGCGGCGAAGAATTTTTGATTGGTTTTGATGGAACAGTAAATGAGACGGGAAAAGTTTTGCAGGGATTTTTGGACGATGTGAAATCGAAAAAGTTTTCACATAACGGTATGGAATTCTCAATTTCTCTGACGATTGGTATTGCAACTTACTGTGAAGAAGAGAAAATGGAAGAAGCGATTAACCGTGCGGACGAACTTCTTTATTATGGAAAAGAGCATGGGCGAGACCAGATCGTAATGGAATCAAGGGAGGAGGAATCCTGATGCCGAAAGCACCAAACCAGAAATACAAATTATTTTATATTTTGGAACTGCTGCGAAGTGAGAGTGACGAAAAACATCCGGTAACGATGCCGCAAATCATCTCGTATTTAAAGCAGAATGGTATTCATGCGGAAAGAAAAAGTGTTTATTCGGACATGGAAGCTTTGCAGATACTCGGGTACGATGTTGTATGTCAGAAAAACCCGGCGGGTTACTATCTGGGAAGCCGTGAGTTTGAATTGGCGGAGTTAAAACTTTTAGTTGATGCTGTGCAGGCGTCCAAATTTATTACGCAAAAACAAAGCAGAAATTTGATTGAGAAGTTGGAACATTTCACGAGCCGCCATGAGGCAAATCGGTTACAGCGTCAAGTTTGTGTCAATGACCGTGTGAAAACAGAAAATTTGTCTTCCCTTTATCTGATTGATGACATTCATCAGGCAATGCACGAAAATCAACCGGTTACTTTTGTTTACTGCGAATGGAATCAGAACAAGGAACTTGTGCCGCGGCACGGTGGCGAACGCTATCTTGTTTCTCCATGGATGCTTATGTGGGAAGACGAAAATTATTATCTGCTGGCGTATGACCACAAAGCAGAGATGATTAAATATTTCCGTGTAGATAAACTTCGACAGTTAAAGAGAGAAGAGGGAAAAAGAGAAGGGGAAACAGCATATCAAAAACTGGATGTCACGGATTTTTCAAAAAAAACGTTTGGAATGTTTGCCGGGGAGAAAAAAAGGCTTCAGCTTGTTTTTGATAATTCGCTGATTGGCGTTGCAATTGACCGTTTTGGAAAGGAAATTCCTGTTTTAAAAGAGTCCGAGACACAGTTTCGGACATTCGTAGAAATCAGTGTCAGCAAGCAGTTTTATGGTTGGCTTGCGGGGATTGGAAAGGGTGTTTCAATCGTGGAACCAAAAGAAGAACAAGAGAAGTATCGGAAGTATCTTGAAAATATTTGGAAACTATGATATTCTACCATTGATTATGAGAATTTGTATCAATTACGCCAAGGAGGACAAGAATGAGAGGAATAGAAACCCCGATTAAGACACTGAGACAGAAAGTGTTTACAGAAGTTGCAAAAGTCGCTTTTGATTCACAGAACATAAATGATGATATCGAGGCAATCCCATATAAAATTACGCCGGGAGATGCGCCTTTATACCGTGAGAGTATTTACCGTGAGCGTGCTATCTGCTCGGAGCGTGTGCGTCTTGCGATGGGACTTTCATTAAGACCGGATGACGAACCGGTTCACGTTACAAGTGGATTGGATGAGAGTAATGTGGCAGAAAAATATTATGAGCCGCCTTTGATGCAGGTAATTCCGTCGGCTTGTGATATGTGTGAGGATAACGTATATGAAGTATCCAATCAGTGCCGTGGCTGTGTGGCACATCCTTGTGTAGAGGTTTGCCCGAAAGGTGCTATCAGCATTGTAGACGGAAAATCTCATATTGATAAAGATAAATGTATTAAATGTGGAAAATGTAAGGCAATCTGTCCTTATGATGCAATTGCGAAGAAGGTTCGTCCATGTGCAGCTGCATGTGGTGTGAAAGCCATTTCCAGTGATGAGCGCGGACGTGCCCGGATTGATGATGAAAAATGCGTAAAATGCGGACAATGCATGGCTGCATGTCCATTTGGAGCGATTGCAGATAAATCCCAGATTTTCCAGTTGATTCAGGCAATGAAGCAGGGACCGGTTATTGCCGAATTGGCTCCGGCGGTTATCGGACAGTTTGGTGACGATGTCCGTCTTTGGAAAATCAAAGCAGCGTTGAAAGAAATTGGTTTTGCGGAAGTGTTCGAAGTTGCACTTGGTGCAGATATCGGAGCGATTACGGAAGCAAGACATTATGTAAATGAAGTAAAAACAGGAAAACTTCCATTTTTGCTGACTTCCTGTTGTCCGGCGTGGTCGATGTTGGCAAAGAAAACACTGCCGGATATGGTAGAGACTGTTTCAAGTGCTCTGACACCGATGGTGGCTACTGCACGTACAATTAAACAGCGTCATCCGGAAGCTAAGATTGTATTTGTCGGACCGTGTGCGGCAAAGAAACTGGAAGCTTCCCGCCGTTCGGTACGAAGTGATGTGGATTTTGTAATTACCTTTGAAGAATTGGATGCGATTTTCACTGCCAAAGGAATTGATATGGAAACCTATGATGCAGAGGAGCCAATTCATGATGCAACAGGAACCGGACGTGGTTACGCCGTTGCCGGTGGTGTTGCAAATGCCATTGAAAACTGCATTAACGAATATTATCCGGGAACGGAAGTTTATATTGAGCATGCGGAAGGATTATCCGACTGTCAGAAAATGCTTCTTATGGCGAAAGCCGGTAAAAAGGATGGCTGCCTGATTGAAGGCATGGGCTGTCCGGGTGGCTGTGTTGCCGGTGTTGGTACGAATATTGCGATACCGAAAGCGGCACAGGCTGTGCGCAAGTTTGTTAAGGATTCAACAACTGCACTGCCACCGAAAGAATATTCAGAAATTGATTTGCCGTAAGGTAAAAGAAACAAGATAAGAAAGAGGGTATTTTGATTGTAAAATCGGAATACCCTCTTTGTGACAGAAGGCATTTGATCATATTTAATCAATAGCGGAGGCAGTATGAAAATCGAACGAATTATTTTATTTACCAAGGGAATTGAAACATTAAGTTTTTTTAGTGAGCAGCTTGGGAAGACTTTTAGTAAATTGGGATATGAAGTGTTTTACTTTGACCAGTGTAAATCGTATGATAGTCTTGCCGAATTGCTTTTGTTTGCCAAACCGGAGGCAACAGCGGCAGTGACGTTTAATTTTGACGGCTGCTGTGGTGAGGGATATTTTATTGACTGCAAGGGAATTCATTTGTTTGATGACAGAAAAATACCGGTTATCAATATTGTGGTTGACCATCCGTTTTACTATCATAAATTTCTGCCATTTTTGCCAAAAGACTACTGCCAGATTTCGATTGACAGAGAGCATGAAGCTTATTTGCAGTATTATTTTCCGGAAATTAAGCGGGGGCTGTTTCTGCCATTGGCGGGAACGTCCTTGTGGGAAGAAGATACGCTGCCTAAGTGGGAAGAACGCCCATATGACGTTGTATTTACCGGAAATTACACGCCGCTTTCTAAATTTGAACCGACGATTGAGAGACATGGCAAAGAGTATGCCGATTTTTATTACGGAATTATTGAGGATTTTAAGAAACATCCGCATCTGGGGATGGATATCGGAATTCGTGAGCATCTGCTTTCCGAGGTTGAGGATATTACCGAAGACGGTGTAAAAGAAATGATGCCAAATATGATTATGATCGATTTGTATGTGCGCAATTATTTTCGTGGAAAAGTGGTGCAGACGCTTGTGGATGCCGGTGTTTCCGTACATTGTTTTGGAGCTGGATGGGAATTTCTTCCCTGTGAACATCCGGAAAATCTGATAAAAGAGGGCGGCGTTGATTCACTGGCGTGTCTGCAGGCGCTAAGCAAGGCGAAAGTTTCTTTGAATGTAATGCCGTGGTTTAAGGATGGCGCACATGACCGCGTATTTAATTCGATGTTAAACGGCGCTGTATGTTTTACCGACTGGAGCCGGTATTTGGCAGAAAATTTACGGGATGGAGAGGATATTTTCTTTTATGAACTGGATGCACTTGAATGCCTGCCGGATATGGTGCAGGGAATTTTAGAAAATCGAAAGAAATGGGAGCACATGCAGAAAGCGGCGTATGAGACGGCTGAGAAGTCGCATACATGGGAACACCGTGCAGGGGCTGTGCATAAAGAAATTCTTTCCAAGATACGCTAAATGTGGTATGATGATACATAAGTCAAAGCGTCCACGTAGTATAAAGCGGGAGAAATGGAGGTAAAGATGGCTAGAAAAAACAAAAAACAGCGGAAACATCCTAAGTTTTGGTTTGGGTTTAAAATTGTATTACTTTTGTTTCTGCTCACAATATTAGTCGGCGGAATTATCTTTTATTTCAAATATGGAAAAGATATCTTCGCAATGCAGGATGACGCGGTTGCGCTTGTGAAAGAGTCGTCCATAGATACATTCCGTTCATCCGAGACGTCGATTGTGTATAACAATAAGGGCAAAGAGATAGCGAAATTAAAGGGAGAAAAAGACTCCTATTACCTTACCTTGGACAAAATACCAAAGGCGGTAAAGGATGCAGCAATTGTTACCGAAGACAAAAAGTTTTACTCACATAACGGAATTGATGCCAAAGGTATTATGCGTGCGGTTTTTGCATTGATTAAGAACAACGGTGAGAAAACACAGGGAGCATCGACAATTACCCAGCAGTTAGCACGCGGTGTTTTCCTCTCGACGGAGAAGACGTATGAGCGTAAAATAAAGGAAATTTTTATTGCGCTTGAGCTGGAAAAGAAGTACACCAAAAGCCAGATTCTGGAATTTTACTTAAATACCATTTATTATGCAAATGGTTACTATGGAATTGAGGCGGCGGCACGCGGATATTTCGGAAAGAGCTGTCAGGAATTGTCACTTGGGCAGTTATGCTTTTTGTGTTCTATTCCAAATAATCCAACCCTTTATAATCCATTGAAAAATTTTGATAACACGGTCAAACGTAAAAATCGTATTTTAGACCAGATGTTAGATGATGGCGTGATTACGAAGGTGGATTACGATGAGGCGTACCAGGAAGAAATTAAGCTGAACATTCAGGAAGTGCAGAAACGAGATTACATCCAGACGTTTGTTTCTTACTGTGCGATTCGCGAGTTGATGAAAAAGAATGGATTTGAGTTTAAAAATTCATTTGCGGATAAGGAAGAAAGAGAGACCTATGAGACGGAGTATGATGATGCGTACTCGACGGCTCAGCAGATGCTTTTAAATAAAGGATATAAGATTTATACATCCTTTGATTTGAAGAAACAGAAAAAACTGCAAAAAGCAGTCAATCATAATTTGTCCGGATTTAAGGATAAAGAGACAAACGGAACCTACAAAATGCAGGGTTCAGCAGTATGTATCGATAATAAGACCGGACGTGTTGTTGCGCTGGTGGGCGGACGAAGCCAGGAGACAGAAGGACTTTCCTTAAACCGTGCGTACCAGTCTTACCGGCAGCCGGGTAGTTCAATTAAGCCGTTGATTGTTTATACACCGACTTTGGAGCGTGGTTCAACGGCAAGCACGACCGTACATGATTATAAGTTTAAGGGCGGTCCGTCAAACAGCAGTGGACGTTACTACGGTTATGTTTCGCTTCGTTTTGCGGTGGAGCAGTCCTTGAATACGGTTGCATGGCAGCTGTTTGAGAAGTTAAAACCGGAAGTTGGCTTGCAGTATTTATTGGATATGAATTATTCCAAAATCGTGAAGTCGGATTACTACTTGTCGGCATCCCTTGGCGGATTGACATACGGTACCAGTACGTTAGAGATGGCATCCGGTTATGCAACACTGGAAAATGACGGAAAGTACCGGGAACCAACGTGTATTGTGAAAATTTTGGATTCCGATGGAAATGAAATTGTTTCCGATAAAGTCGAGCAAAAGAGTGTTTACAAGAAGGATTCAGCACGTGCGATGGTTGATATCCTGACCGGTGTAATCAAACGTGGTACGGCACGTGGTCTTGGCCTTGATAATGGACAGCCAAGTGCCGGCAAGACCGGAACAACCAATGATAAAAAAGACGGTTGGTTCTGTGGTTTTACACCATATTATACAACCGCAGTCTGGGTTGGCTATGATTCCCCGAAAACGGTTGCCGACTTGTATGGTTCCACCTATCCGGGACGAATTTGGCATGAGTACATGAATGAGATTCATAAAGACTTAGATGTAAAAGAATTTGATTTGGGTGAGTTATCATCGGGAAGCTCCGGTGGTGGCAGCAGTAGTGGTTATACGACTCCACAGGAAGATACCGGAAGTGGTGGAAGTGTAGATACGGACCCGGCAGATTCGAATGATAATGACGTTGATGTGGATCCGGATGATGGAACGGATACACAGGTTACGGAACCACCGGCCACGCAGGTACCGGCGACACAAGTTCCGGCAACAGCGGAACCGGCTGCGACAGAGCCTCCGGCAGACCCGGCAGCAGACCCGGCAGCAGAGGGTGCAGAATAAAAAATAAGAGCTAAAAAAAGCCTGTCAGGCAAATGCTTGACAGGCTTTTTAATAGGTGCGCCTTGCGACACACGTTTCTATTAGTGTTCCTGATGATATTTTTTCAGGATGCGCTCGATACGCTCGGTTGGATTTAAGTATTCCGCAATTGAGGAATCATGATTTAAAGTATCGATAAGGAGGGCAATGTACTTGCTCATATCAACATTGATGTAATACTCACGCTGTAACAGTTCTTCCGGCTGATATACTAAGTTTGTCGTCATGACACGGTAAATCAAGCCGCTCTTATAAGCTTCATCAAACTTCTCCAGACCGTTTGTGAACAGACCAAAAGTAGAAGCAACGAAAATACGGTTTGCATTGCGGCGCTTCAATTCAGTTGCAACGTCAATCATACTTTCACCGGAGGAAATCATATCGTCAATCACAACAACGTCCTTGCCGGAAACATCAGCACCGAGGAATTCATGTGCAATAATCGGGTTACGTCCTTCAACAATTTTTGTGTAATCACGGCGTTTGTAGAAGGTTCCTACATCAACACCGGCTACGTTACCAAAGTAAATCGCACGTCCCATAGCACCTTCATCCGGGCTGATAATCATCATGTTTTCCGGTTTCATATGAATGTCCGGTACATTTTTCAAAAGGGCTTTAATAAACTGATATGTTGGCTGTACAGTTTCAAAACTCTTCAATGGAATTGCATTCTGTACGCGAGGGTCATGTGCGTCAAAAGTGATAATATTGTCAACGCCTATAGCGGTCAGTTCCTGAAGTGCCAAAGCGCAGTCTAACGATTCGCGGGAACTGCGTTTATGTTGTCTGCTTTCATACAGGAAAGGCATAATAACAGTGATTCGTCTTGCTTTTCCGCTGATTGCGGCAATCATACGTTTCAAATCCTGAAAATGGTCATCCGGTGACATATGATTAACCTGTCCACATACTGTGTAAGCTAAACTGTGGTTACATACATCAACAAGAAGGTATACATCTTTTCCGCGGACGGATTCATTTAAGATACCCTTTGCTTCACCGGACCCAAAACGTGGGCATACGGCATCGATGATGTAAGAATCCCTTTTGTAATTGGTAAAATGAATGGAAGAATCTACATCGGCTTCATTTCTCCAGCCAACAATGTAATCATCCACTTTTTTTCCGATTGCTTTGCTGCTCTCCAATGGAATAATACCAAGGTCTCCATAAGGGATTGTTTTCGACAAATCTTTTTGACTCATGATTAAAGTCCTCCGTGTAAATATTGTGTTGTAGGTTTATAGTTTGCAGCAACAGAAAGAAAAACATACTTAATGTTGCATAATTGCCTTTTTCAAACGAATGTCATCGCCGGTGATTTTTAATAATGTATAATTACTTGTAATCCGGGAGAAAATCCGCTCGCTGTAGCGTTCCCGTAAATCATCAAACGACAAGTTTGTTGAAATAATCGTGGAACGGTGGTTTGTTAATCGTGTATCGATACAGTGGTAAAGCTGAGAGGAAGTAAAACTATTGTTTAATTCTGTTCCCAAATCATCGATAATCAGTAAATCGCTGCTTAATAAATAAGAAAGCGAAGCATTTTTCCGGGTCTGTGATAAGTCCCGGTCAAATTTGCACGATTCTAAAATATCAAATAGTTTTAGAGAAGTCAAGTACACAACGGTATGAGACTTGTCTAAAAGCTCTTTTGCAATACAGTTTGTTAAAAAAGTTTTACCGACACCGGTGTTGCCGTATAACAGAAGATTTCCCGGTGTGTCCGAAAAACCGGATAAATAGGATTTCACGGTTTCTAAGACATGTCGCATATTGTCACGCGGTGTTTCGCCGGTTGCCTCTTCGGTGTAGTCATCCGGGTAAAAATCCAAATTAAAATGAGAAAAATTCTCATGTTCCAAAACGTCTTTCAAATTTGACTGTGAGTACAAATACTGAACAATCAGTTTTTCAAAACAATGGCATTTCCTGCCGTCAATATAGCCGGTATCCTTACAGTCAGCGCACTCGTAGACCGGTTTCAGGTAGTCCGCTGGGTAACCGTGCTGCAAAAGCAGGGCTTCTTTTTGTTTTGTGATTTTGTCAATCTCGGCATCTAGGTCAATCGAATCGGTTTGTCCTTTCAAACGAGAGGCAGCGTGCTGCACCGAAAGTGTACGAATCCGGTTTTCCAATTCGTTCATTTGGGGAATCGCATCATAGACTTCCTTCATGCGCTTTTTCAGGATGAAATTGTCCTTGAGCTGCTGATGATAGTAATGGGACATCAGATGCTCGTACTGACTGTTGGTCAAAAGCATAATAAATGAATCCTTTCGTTTGTTTTATGCCTGCACATTGCGCAGTAACTGTTTTTCCAGTGAACTGTAATCCTCTTTGGAATACTCTCTTTGAGGAAAACTCTGGAATTGGTTTCTTTTTTGCTGTGTGGCAGAGTTTTTCTGCTCTCCGGTTTTTTTCTTCTGCTGAAATGACTTGTCGCATTTTTCTATGTCCGCAAGGGTGAGGACACCTTTCTTGTGCCAGTCCTTTAATATACTTGTTATGTAATTTAAGTTTGTGCCACCGGTCTGCAAAACCGTACGCTTACATGCCTGCTCAATAATTTCATCCGAGAAGCCGTAATCACTCCATGTATCAATGATTTCACGTTCTGCCGGAGCAAGGGAGCGATTTAAGCCAAGTGCTTTGCTTACGACGTGATAAAGACCTGAAAAAGCAGAAGATTCATCCTTTGCTTCCTCCGGCGTTGTAATCCCCTTTTTCGCCCATGTAAGACCAATTGCCTCCATATACTTTGGTGAAGTCTTTCCGCGGCTGTGTGCCGTGCGGTACAGGGTAGCAATCATCTCCTGTGAAAATCCGATGTCACACATAAAATATAAAATCATTTGCAGATGTGTGGTGGAAAGGGTCGTGCCAAGTATCTTTTCTGCCTGCGAAATCGCCTCGCTGATTTCAATATCTTTCATCAGTGCTTCCGCTTGTAAAGGAGTATACTCCTGGCGGTTCGGAATGGAGATGCCGTCGGGTACAACGGTTTCTTCCGCTGCCGGTGAAGCATCGATATCCGGTTCTCTTTCTGCCGTAACTGCTGACGCAGTGTCTGTGGCGTCAGTAGAAAGAACAATCAAAGTAATCTCGCCATTTTGCTCTGTGAAAGAAAGAAGTCCTTCTTTCTGCCAGTAACGCAGTGCACGCAAAATGTCACTTTCTGTGCATTCGAAACAATCGGCAAGAGCATCAATGGATGAATTACCTGCGGTGTCGGCATGCTGGCAGAGCATAACCAGATATAAATATATTTTCACGAAATTGCCATTTGCAGATGGCATATGATTTTGAATAAATGAATTGGAAATCAAAGTGAGTCCGCAATTCGATGTTGTGGAAATTGTAAATCCCATAATAAAACTCATTCCCTTTCTCCATCAGGTATTTTTTACCTGTCAGCAAGGATGAGTATATCACAAAGAAAAAACAGTTGCAAATTGCAAATGTGCATACATTTCATGTAGAATTTATCTGTTGATAATGTGCATAATGTTCATAACAAAACCACAAACAGACTATTCTGGTAGAAAGAGTGGGTCAATGTGCCGAAATTACGTTGGTTGAGCTTGTCAAGTAAAAAATGCAATTTATTCACATTTTTTTTTGAACAAAAAAATATCCACAACCGTATCTTTCGACTGAATGTTGATAAGGTTGTGGATAACGTTCATAACTTAGTTATTCAGAAGATTTTCACCAATTTCTACTATGTTTCCGGCACCCATAGTTATCAACAGGTCGCCGTTGACTAAATTTTTTAAAATAAATTTTTCGATTTCGTCAAAACTGCGTAAATAGTGAACTTCCTTTCCGAGTTTTTCCAATTCTCTTGCAAGGTCAGCAGAAGAAATATCTCCCGGGTCTTTTTCACGCGCCGCATAAATGTCTGCTAAGATTACTTTATCTGCCAGAGAAAGAGCAGAGGCAAAATCCTTTAAAAAGGCGCGGGTACGTGTGTAGGTATGCGGCTGGAAGGCACACCATAACGTTTTGTGCGGATAATTTTTCGCTGCTGTGAGTGTTGCTCGGATTTCCGTCGGGTGATGAGCATAGTCATCAATAATGGTAAATCCGTTTTTCTCACCTTTGTATTCAAAGCGGCGGTCTGCGCCGTGGAATGTAGTCAATGCTTTCTGGACGGTGCCGTCATCAATGCCGTAGAGAGAGGCTAACGCTAAGCAGGCAAGGGTATTGGAAACGTTGTGTCTGCCGACTACGGACAGGTGGAAATGCCCCTTTACTTCTCCCTGTACGACAGCGTCAAAGGTGCCGCATCCAAGGTCATTGTAAGTGATGTTTTCAGCTGTAAAATCAGCATCCTTATTTTCTAATCCGTATGTGATGACACGGCAGGAAAGTCCTTCTGTAATTTCTTCATAATTTTCAATATCTGCATTGATAATTAACGTGCCATGCTCCGGAATCCGTTTCGCAAACAAATGGAAAGAGTGACGGATATCAGAAAGGTCATGGAAAAAGTCCATATGGTCTTCTTCTATATTAAGTATCATTCCCACAGTAGGGAAAAAGTGAAGAAAACTATTCGTGTATTCACAAGCTTCCGTAATGAAATGCTTGGAGTGGCCGATGCGGATGTTGCCGCCGATTGCTTCTAAAATACCGCCGACGGAAATTGTCGGGTCAAGGTTTGCTGCCAAAAAGATGTGGGAAGCAATCGAAGTGGTCGTTGTTTTTCCGTGTGTTCCTGCAATGGCAATGGCGGAAGAATAATTTTTCATTACCTGCCCAACCATAACTGCGCGCTCCATCAGCGGAAGATTTAATTTTTCAGCCGCCTGATATTCCGGATTGGTCTTTTTAACTGCTGCGGTATAGACAACCAAATCGATATCTTTTGTAATATTCTCTTCTTTTTGTCCATATACTACTTGTATGCCGAGAGATTCCAAATGTTTTGTGATTTTGCTTTCATGCCAGTCGGAACCGGTAATGGTAAAGCCCATGGAATGAAGCAGCTCGGCGAACCCGCTCATACTAATGCCGCCAATTCCAATAAAATGAATCTTTCCCGGATGTGTAAAGTCGATTTCGTACATAAATGACACCCTTCCTTCTATTATTTGGAAACAAAATTATGTTTCCTCAGATTTATTATATATAGACAGGGGAGAAAATACAAGGAAAAAGGTGAATATGCTTAAGATTTTCACACGATATTTGTGCAAAATGTACAAAATCAAAGAATCATAAGAAAATATTTTGTGAAAAATATTCACAAAACTTAAACAATGTGGTATACTTATTTTACAATATTAACAACAGGGGTGATAACATGATCAAAAAAGAAATGATAGCCATGTTACTTGCTGGGGGGCAAGGGTCAAGACTGGGGGTCTTGACTGCAAATGTAGCAAAACCTGCTGTTGCTTTTGGGGGAAAGTATCGAATCATTGATTTTCCGTTGAGTAATTGTATCAACTCGGAAGTCGATACCGTTGGAGTGCTGACACAGTATCAGCCGTTGAAGCTGAATACTCATATCGGCATTGGAATTCCATGGGACCTTGACCGCAATATTGGGGGCGTGTCAATCCTGCCGCCGTATGAGAGAAGCACAAGCAGCGAGTGGTACACCGGAACCGCAAATGCGATTTACCAGAACTTGAATTATATGGAGTATTATAACCCGGATTATGTATTAATTCTTGGTGGTGACCATATTTACAAGATGGATTATCAGGTAATGCTTGATTTCCATAAGGCAAATCACGCGGACATTACGATGGCGACGATACCGGTGCCGATTGAAGAGGCAAGCCGGTTTGGTGTCTGTATTACAGATGATACCCATCGTATTTTGGAATTTGAGGAAAAACCGGAGCATCCACGCAGTAATCTGGCATCTATGGGAATTTACATATTCTCATGGCCGGTATTAAAAGAAGCCCTGATTCAGTTGAAAGACCAAAAAGGCTGTGACTTTGGTAAACATATTTTACCTTACTGCCACGAAAGGGGCGACCGCATTTTTGCCTTTGAGTACAATGGATACTGGAAGGATGTTGGTACGCTTGGTTCGTACTGGGAATCAAATATGGAGTTGATTGATTTGATTCCGGTATTTAACCTGTACGAAGAGTTTTGGAAGATTTACACAAGTAACGAATGGATTCGTCCACAGTATATTGCAGGAGATGCTGTGATTGACAAAGCCATTATGGGTGACGGCTGTGAGATTTACGGAGAAGTCCATAGCTCTGTGATTGGTTCGGATGTTGTTATTGAGGAAGGCGCTGTAGTGCGTGATTCGATTATTATGAATTCTGCGAGAATTGGTAAAAATACCGTTCTTGACCGTGCAATTATTGCAGAGGGTTCGATAATTGGAGAAAATTGCGTGCTCGGTGCGGGCGAAGATGACATTCCAAACAAACTAAAGCCGGATGTCTATGCCTTTAACCTGGTTACGGTTGGCGAAAAGACGGTGATTCCGGATGGCGTTACCATCGGTAAAAACACTGCCATAGCGGGTAAGACAACCATTGACGATTACCCGGATAACACCTTAGCAGGTGGCGAAACTTTGATAAAGGCAGGTGACATGTAATGAGAGCAATAGGATTGATTTTAGCAGGTGGGTCCAGTACCCGCATGAAAGAACTGACAAAAAATCGTGCGACAGCAGCACTGCCGATTGCCGGTGGATATCGCAGCATCGATTTTGTACTTAGCAGCATGTCCAGTTCCCGGATTAACAAAGTTGGTGTCATTACGCAGTACAATTCAAAGTCGTTGACACAGCACTTGAACTCATCAAAATGGTGGGACTTTGGACGTAAAAAAGGCGGTTTGTTTGTATTCACACCGACACAGACCCATGACAATAGTTATTGGTACCGCGGAACAGCAGATGCCATTGCACAGAATATTGATTTTCTGAAATCAAGTCATGAGCCATATGTAATCATCGCATCCGGTGACTGTGTATACAAGATGGATATGAATAAACTTTTGGAATATCACATTGAGAAAAATGCTGATGTTACCATCGTGACGAAGGACTTGGGAACGGTAGATGACCCGAGCCGGTTTGGTGTCGTATCGGTTGACATCGAAGGCAGGGTGACCGAGTTTGAAGAGAAGCCGCTTGTGACTTCGAAAACGCTGGTTTCTACCGGAATCTATGTAATCCGCCGCAGACAGTTGATTGAGATGATTGAGCGTGCAGGGGCGGAAGATGGATTCGATTTGGTAAAGGATATTTTTATCCGTTACAAAGGAATTAAGAAATTTTATGCCTATCCGTTGGACTCCTATTGGAGCAATGTAACAACGGTTGATTCCTATTTTAAGACAAATATGGATTTCTTAGACCGCAGAACAAGAGAGTATTTCTTTAATGAATACCCACAGATTGCATCAAGAATTGAGGATTTACCTCCGGCTAAATACAATGTTGGCGCAAAAGTTAAGAACAGCCTTGTGTCAAGTGGTTGTATCATCAATGGTGAGGTTGAAGATTCCGTTTTGTTTAAGGAAGTTTATATAGGCAACAATTGTACAATACGAAACTCGATAATTTTAAATGAAGTCTACATTGGGGATAACACTTATATTGAAAATTGCATCGTAGAGAGTCATGGAACCATTCGGGCAAATTCCAACTATGTCGGAAGTCCGGATGACGTTAAAATCATTCAGGAGAAGAATGAGCGTTATGTAATGTAGCGTACAGATGAAGGGAGGATACGATGCAGATAACAGATGTTCGCGTCCGGATTGTGGACGGGAATGCGAAAATGAAAGCGGTTGCTTCGATTACTTTGGATGAGGCATTTGCCATTCATGATATTAAGGTAATTGAAGGAGAGCGGGGCTTATTTGTCGCAATGCCGAACAAGAAAATGCCAAATGGTGAATACCGTGATGTTGCACATCCGATTCATAGTGGTATGAGAGCGGTGTTAGAGGAAGTAATTCTTGGCGAATATTATAATGTGTTAAAAGTGTAAAACCAGAAAGGCAGGTTGGCTTTGGTCAGCTTGCCTTTTTGTAGTGTAAGTTCGGCAGGTATTTGCGGATGAAAGTATTTAGAGCAGGAGGTTAATTTGTGAAGAACGTTTTCAAGGAACGAAAGATACATATTGCATGTGTGTGTTTGCTTTTGGTGATGCTGCTTGCCGGCTGTTCAAATTCGGACACAAATAATCAAGAGACAGATTTATTTGACGTGTTAAATAGAGCTGATTCGGTTAAAATTGGAAATCATATTGTTGTTTATAATTCAGAGAGTGGAAATATTTGTTATGGGGAAATGGTAAATGATAAGCCAAAGATAATCAAAAATATTGCGCTGCCATACAAGAATGCAAATGTAAATCAAATAATTGCTAGTGACAATTGGATTTATGTTGTAGCAGAAGTAATGGCTAGTGAAAAAATAGCGGACATAAGAGTTATTTGCCGGTATGATTTGCAAATGAATTTAAAAGAAGTCAATCATACAATGTACCATAATATATATTATAAAGACGGTTATTTGTTTGGGTATGATGATGGCAATGAAGATTATGACCGTGTATTTTTTTATCTCACGCCACGTTATATTGAGGCAACACATTATGTTAAGGAAGAGAATTGGAAAAATCAATGGAATAAAATTTCTACGAAAAAAAAGAAGGAGAAAGTCGGTTCTGTTGTTTTATATAGGCATGAAGATGATTTACGTCATGATGTGCCATATTTTTCTAATAATAAAACAATTCCTTTATTTTGCGGGAGAGAAATTTGTTCTTCCGGAATAGAGCAGGATGGATACACAGCAGAACCATATACTTTCAGCAGAAAAAAACAGAACAAAATTTTGAAAGAGTTGAATTTGACGAATGAAAAATTCGACATGAGTATGTTACAGGATGGTGATAACATATATGGCTATTGCAATGTTTTTAAGGATGGCTGGGTTTATAACATGTATAAAGGAATTGATTTGAAAGATATAAAAAAGGCATTCACTTTTTGCTATTATTTTAAAAGTAAGAAGTTTAAAATTTTGCAAACATTTACGAATGGAGAATTGCTTGGTTTGGCAAATTCAGAAGAAGTGATTTACCGAAAGGGAAATGCAATTTATACACAGGCTCTTTTGGATGCAAAAAAGACACAGAAAATATTTAACTGCTCCCATTATGGAGAGATATATGCATGGGGAGATATAAAAAAAGGAAGCGGCATAAGCCCGGTAAAAAATAGCTCTGGAAAATATTTTGAAGTGACGGAAAAAAATACTATATTATCGGATGAAGAAAAATTCGTAGTAAGTATAGAGTAAGGGGGGATTATGAAGAAAATTTTTAAAGGACGAAAGATACATATTGCATGTGTGTGTTTGCTTTTGGTGATGCTGCTTGCCGGCTGTGATTTATTAAAGCCACCAATAGAATACGGAATTGAGTATGGGAGAAACTACATTAAGACACCTCATGGGACTGCATGGATTGGTGATACTTATGATGGGGTTAAACTCGTTGTGGGAAATGAAAAAAATGAACCGCTTCGAGAAACAGGGCTTTCTGAAGACCCATGGATGATAACAGCCAGCGAAAAGTATCTTTATGTACTTATTGAAAGAAGAGCATTAAAGTATTATTTGCTAAAATACGATTATTCTCTCAAAAAGAAGGCAGAATATGAAGTGCCTTACTCACAAGTTACTTACCGAAATGGATACCTGTTTGGCTATCTGGAGGAAAGGGTGCCGGATACAGTTGATTTGCTGGCATCGGAAATGCCGGATTATCTGGTTGCTACACATTATGTTAAAGAAAAAGACATGGAAAAGAAGTGGAAAAAAATTAAGGATAAAGAGATTGTTCGTTTGGACGGAATAACTCTATATCGGCAATGGAAGGACCCGGAGTGGTATAATAACTGCTATTTTTCAGATACGAAACCAATTCCGGATTACTTGGGTTCTACGCAGGATTTAATTTGTGAGGATGGTGACTGGCAGACGTTGGGACGAGAAAACCAAAGTGCATTTTTTGTGAAGCACAAAAAGGAATTGGATGATAACTTCTCCTGCTGTGCTAATTAGTTGTTTTCTTTTGCTGCAAGTAAGGCTTTTAATCGAGCGATTTCACTATCTTTTTCCTGAGTTATTCTTGTCAATTCCTCATCCTTTTCCTGAGTTACCTTCGACAATTCCTCATCCTTTTCCTGAACTACCTTTTTTAGCCGCTCAATTTCCTGCTCCTTGACTTCGTTCATACTATCCACGTATTCTTCCACCGTA
>OJMK01001389.1_pt1 | contig 19745 bp, 17 predicted proteins | sample 1597201 | NCBI WGS metagenome assembly OJMK01 (sample SAMEA2452125, study PRJEB22498) | human gut metagenome | reverse complement strand
CAGGAAGCCGATGCCGATGACGCACTCGCCGGTGCCCAGACAGCGGACCATCTCCGCGTCAGAAGCGGTGTAGAGCGCCATGTTCTCGTCCAGCGACACCAGATAGTCCCGCCCGCCGAAGGCCTCCGGCTGCTGCATGGCGGCGCGGAGCAGCAGACGGCCCGCACCGTCCGCGGCGTAGTTGGAGGTCCAGATCAGCTCCTGATACGGCAGCTCCAGCAGATCGGCCCAGTCAGCGGGGGCATCGATCTCCATGCGCCGGAGCATGCTGCTGTCCACGATGAAGCCCAGCACGCTGCGGCGGATGCCGTACCAATAGCCGTCATCGTCGCGGTAGGTGCTGTCCGTCAGGTGGACGGCGTTGGCGGCGCTGTACGCCATCAGCTGCCCCGCCTCAGCGGCGGCGCGGCAGTTCTCGGCAGAGCCGCCGAACCACACGTCCGCACCGGCGGCGGTGCGCTGGTACGTGACGGTGATACCGAACAGCTCCTGGAAATGCTGACAGGCGGCGGTCAGGTATGACTCCTCACAACTGCCGTAGACCGTCAGCGCGCCCTCGGCCCGGGCCGCGGCGATGAGGTCCTCCATTCCATCAAAGCAGGCGGGGTAGACCGTCTCCTCGACTGGGTCGGTCTGGTCGGCGGGCTCCTGACCGCAGGCCGTCAGGGACAGGGCGAGGCATCCCGCCAGCAGAAATGCAACTATTTTTTTCATCAATGATCCCTCCGTTTGTGATCTCTGTACTGCGGCGCGCCGCAGATGGGTGCATAACATGTAGACTGTGGATAAAAACGGGAAATGCCCGCAAAACAACGCAGGATTTTAGACAATTTGACAGGATGTCCCCCCACCAAGCGCTTGACAGAACGAGTATAATAAGTGATACTACTTTCTATAGTAGATAGGGAGGGATCTGTTATGCTGTCGGGACTGACCAACTATCTGCCGGAGACGGCGCTGACGGTATTTGATAATCTGGAATTCTTTATCCGCATCGTGCTGGCGGCGATACTGGGCGCACTGGTGGGCCTGGAGCGCAGCAAGCGCCAGAAGGAGGCGGGCGTGCGCACCCACTGCATCATCGCCTGCACCTCGGCCCTGTTCATGATCCTGTCCAAGTACGCCTTTGTGGATCTCGTCGGCGTGAACGGCCTGCGGGGCGCGGACCCCGCCCGCATCGCGGCTCAGGTGGTCAGCGGCATTTCATTCCTGGGCGCCGGCGTTATCTTCAAAAACGGCAACTCCATCCGCGGCCTTACCACCGCCGCCGGTATGTGGGGCACCGCCGCCGTAGGCATGGCCATCGGCGCGGGCATGTACTGGGTAGGGCTTATCGAGGCCGCCGTACTGGTGGGCATCCAGATCGTGCTCCACCGCTTCCCCGTGGGGGCAGACGCCCTGACGACCCAGGAGATCGTGGTGGAAATGACGGACAGCGATGAGCTGCTGGCCCGCTTTGACGCACTGGTGAAGTCCCACCGCGGCCAGATCACCGAGAGCAGCCTGACCCGCCAGAACGGCATCCTCTGCATGGAGGTGACGGCCAAGCTGGATCCGCCCATCACCCACGAGGAGGCGCTGGCTTTCATGAAGGCCAACGACGGCGTGCGCCGCGTCTCCGTCTGATACATACAGCACCCAACGCCCTGCCTGTGCCCTGCGCAGGCGGGGCGCTTTGCGTTACATCCGCTTTTCCGCCCAGTCGGACAGCTGCTCCAAAATAGGCAGCAGCTCACGGCAGCTGTCGGTGGGACTGTACTCCACCCGCACCGGCACCTCCAGATACTCCTGCCGCGTCACCAGTCCATCCCTCTCCAGCTCCCGCAGGGCGGAGGACAGTACGGTGTTGCTGACGCCGTCCAGCTTGCTCCGCAGAGCGTTGTAGCGGATGGCGCCGGCGATGCACACGGCGCACAGGATCTGGACCTTCCACTTGCCGCCGATGAGCTGCATGGCATGGTGCAGCGGACACTTTTCCATACAGGGGCAGTCGTAATGGGACTCGGACATGGTTAGCTCCTCCTGACCTGCTCACATAAATCTGCGCTCTTGCTTTTTCCGCCGCAGGTGCTATCATGATAGCAGGTAAGAAAACCAAAGTAAATAGTGTGAGGAGAAAATCGTACCCATGAACATCTACTTGCAGGGCTTGACCATGGGTCTGGCCTATGTGGCCCCCATCGGGCTGCAGAACCTGTTCGTCATCAACAGCGCTCTGACCCAGCGGCGCAGCCGCGTCTATCTCACGGCACTGATCGTCATCTTCTGGGATATCTCGCTGGGACTCAGCTGCTTTCTGGGCGCGGGCGCGCTGATGCAGGCGGTGCCCTGGCTCCAGAAGGTGATCCTGGCGCTGGGCAGCCTCATCGTCATCTGGATCGGTATCGGCCTGCTGCGGTCCAAGGCCAGTCTGGAGGGCGGCCGGGACGTGAACGTGCCGATCTGGAAGCTCATCACCTCCGCCTTTGTGGTGACATGGCTGAACCCGCAGGCCATTATTGACGGCACGATGATGCTGGGCGCATTCCGCGCCACGCTGTCCGCCGGCGGCGATGTGCCGTTCATCTGCGGCTTCGGCTCCGCGTCCATCATCTGGTTCCTGACGCTGTCCACCATCGTGTCCCTGCTGGGCAGCCGCTTCAACGAGAAGGTGCTGAACGTCATCAACAAGGTCTGCGGCGCCGTCATCATCTTCTACGGTCTGAAGCTGCTGTACAGCTTTGCCAAGATGATGGGCTGGCTGTGAGAAAATCCATTGGCAAATCACGTCCTTTCTGCTACAATGAGGCGGAAAGGGCGTGATTTTTCGTGGAACAGAACTATAAGCTGACCATTGCCTACGACGGCACCCGCTTTTTCGGCTGGGAGCGCCAGCCGGGGAAGGATACGATACAGGGCAAGCTGGAGAGCGTGCTTTCCCGCCTGCAGGGCCATCCGGTGGACGTCACCGGCGCGGGCCGCACCGATGCGGGCGTCCACGCCCGGGCCATGACGGCCAACGTGGTGCTGGACGTGGAGGAGACGCCGGAGACCATCCGCGACTACCTGAACCGCTATCTGCCGGACACCATCGCCGTGCGGGAGGTGAAGGAGGCGTCGCCGCGGTTCCACGCCCGCTACAACGCGCTGGGCAAGACGTACCGCTACATCTGCTTCGATGGGCCGGTGAAGCCGGTGTTCGACCGGAAATACGTGACGCTGCTGGATTACCGCCCCGACGTGGAGCGGATGCAGCAGGCGGCGGCCTACCTCACCGGAGAGCACGATTTCGCCAGCTTCTGCGGCAACCCCCGCATGAAAAAGTCCACCGTCCGGCTGGTGGACAGCATCACCGTGGAGCGCCGGAAGGACCGCGTGATCTTCACGGTCCACGGCACCGGCTTCCTCCAGAACATGGTGCGCATTTTAGTTGGGACCCTGCTGGAGGTGGGGCGCGGCTACTGGGAGCCCGCCTATGTGCAGGACATCCTGGCGGCAAAGGATCGGAAGCTGGCGGGGCCCACAGCGCCGCCGGAGGGCCTGTGCCTGATGAAGGTGGACTATTAACGCGGCAAATATGGGGATGTTTGGCAAAATCGCATTTTTCTGGGCTATCTTTCCCGCGGAAAGACGGCTATAATGACAACGAATATACGGCGCGGCGGGGACTGCCTGCCACAGATCGGACATTTGCCTGCTGAAAGGAGACTGCGCATATGATCAAGTTTGGAACCGGCGGCTGGCGCGCCGTCATCGCGGACGAATTCACCAAGGAGAACATCCGGCTGCTGATGGCGGGCCTGTGCCGCCTGATGGAGAAGGAGGGCCTCAGCGGGGCCGAGGTCTGCGTGGGCTATGATCGCCGCTTCCTGTCCAAGGAGTCTGCACACTGGGCGGCGGAGGTGCTGGTGGGCTATGGCTTCCATCCCTTCGTCATCAACCGCTCCAGTCCCACGCCCCTGATGATGTTCACCGTGAAGAAGCGGGGCGAGCCCTACGGCATCGCTGTCACCGCCAGCCACAACCCCGCCATCTACAACGGCATCAAGGTGTTCACCGCCGGTGGCCGCGACGCCGACGAGACGGTGACGGCCCGCATCGAGGCGGAGATCGCTCAGGTGACGCCTGCCGACGTGAAGAGCGTGGACTACGACGAAGCTCTGGCCGGGGGCCTTATCACCGAGGCCAACCCCATGAATGAGTATCTGGACAGCATCCTGTCCGCCGTGGACGTGGAGGCCATCAAGAACGCTGCGCTGCGCATCGGCTTCGATCCCATGTACGGCGTGAGCTGGTCCAGCCTCAGCATGCTGCTGACCACCTGCCGCTGCGATCTGGAGATCATCCACGACCGCCACGACACCCTGTTCGGCGGCAAGCTGCCCGCCCCCAACATGGAGACGCTGAAGCCGCTGGCGGCGCTGGTGCTGGACAAGCACTGCGACCTGGGCATCGCCACCGACGGCGACGCCGACCGGCTGGGCGTCATCGACAACGAGGGACAGTTTATCCACCCCAACAAGCTGCTGGTGCTGCTGTACTACTATCTGGTGAAGTACCGCGGCTGGCACGGCCCCTGCGTCCGCAACAACTCCACCAGCCACCTGCTGGATCGCGTGGCCGAAGGGCTGGGCGAGAAATGCTACGAGGTGCCGGTGGGCTTCAAGTGGGTGTCCGCCAAGATGGCGGAGACGGACGCCGTCATCGGTGGTGAGTCCTCCGGCGGCATGGCCGTTCGCGGCCACATCTCCGGCAAGGACGGCATCTACGCCGCCGCGCTGCTGGTGGAGATGCTGGCCGTCACCGGGAAGTCGGTGTCGGAGCTGTTCGCCGAGATCGCCGAGCAGTACGGCGACCCCCAGTGGGCCGAGGCGGACTTCCGCATGACCCCCGCCCGCAAGGCGGAGCTGCAGGAGCGACTGTTCGTCCATTGCGAGACGCCGGACTTCGGCAAGGCCGTGGATCACATCAGCCGCGAGGACGGCTGCAAGGTGTACTTCACCGACGGCAGCTGGGTCATCTGCCGCTTCTCCGGCACGGAGCCGCTGCTGCGCATGGCCGCCGAGGCCGATGAGCAGGCGGAGGCGGAGCGCTGCATTCGGGTGTGGCGCACGTTCCTGGGCTTGTAAAAAATACTGAAAAAAAGTTTTGGATGTGTTGCGGATGCAACACATCCAAAACCGCATCCTGTGGTATACTGACGTCAGTAAGCGAGAGGGTGATCCCCTCACAAATCAATATACTATAATAAGTTATGGAGGATACGATCATGAAAAAGTGGGTATGTCCTGTTTGCGGTTACGTTTACGAAGGCGATGTTCCCCCCGCCGAGTGCCCTGTCTGTCACGTCAGCGGTGACAAGTTCACCCTGCAGTCCGAGGAGAAGACCTGGGCCGCCGAGCACGTTGTGGGCGTCGGTAAGGTCTTTGGCGAGGATGTTCCCGAGGAGGTCCGCAAGGAGATCATCGACGGCCTGCGCGCCAACTTCGAGGGCGAGTGCTCCGAGGTAGGTATGTATCTGGCCATGGCCCGTGTGGCCCACCGCGAGGGTTATCCCGAGATCGGCATGTACTGGGAGAAGGCCGGTCTGGAGGAGGCCGAGCACGCCGCCAAGTTCGCCGAGCTGCTGGGTGAGGTCATCACCGACAGCACCAAGAAGAATCTGCAGATGCGTGTGGATGCCGAGAACGGCGCCACTGCCGGCAAGTTCGAGCTGGCCAAGCTGGCCAAGAAGTACAATCTGGACGCCATCCACGACACCGTCCATGAAATGGCCCGCGACGAGGCCCGCCACGGCAAGGCCTTCGAGGGTCTGCTGAACCGCTACTTCGGCAAGTAAGATAAAATAGAAAAGAGAGAGACAGCCGTCTCTCTCTTTTCTTTATATGTAGAAATAAAAGACTTCCATTTACACGAAGTCTACACCATATTGCATCTGGTTGCGATAGGCGGATTCTTTTTCGAGAAGCTTCGCACGATAAGCTGCCATAGCAGAATTTTCTTCAATTTTCGACTGAGATGCTGCAATTTGAGATAAGTGGTCTGCGCTGTTTTCAACGGCACGACAAAGCCGATTGACTGTCTCTTCACAATCTTTCATGGCATAGTAGAGCATTTGCTGATTGAACTGTATCTGGTTCAATTGGCGGCTGATGCGATCAAGATGGGTGATAATGCCATCCAATCGCACTTCGCTTTCGTATAGATTATAGGCACCGTGGGGGCCTGTCAAACTCGAGCAACGACCTGAAGAAAAATAGTCGAGAAAACTGCTGATAGCCGGAAGGTTTCTGTATTTGGGGTAGATAACGCCGCTGGCGTATATTTGATCGAGTAGTTGTTTGCTCCAAGTCACTTTGCTTGTGGCAAGCTGTATTTCGTTGTTGATATACCTTCTTTTGGCGATGGCCGCAGCATACTCTCGCCGACGCACATTGTCAATTTCCCACTGCGCAATATCTTGCTTATTTTTTGCTTTTCCAGAAATGGAGTCATAAGCTAAGAAGCACAGATAAAAAATTGCAAGTAACCCGAGGTTGAAGAGAACACCGATGATAGTATTCAACCAGTTTTGCGGAGAACAGATTATAAGGACAACTGTGATGAAGAAAGCTCCTAATCCAATCACTTTCACACCTTTAGAGAAAAATTTTTTCTTCTTATAAACAGGTTTACCTTTGTCGGAAGGCGGCAACGAAGGAAGAGGTACTTTGGCCGCTGAGAGTTGTTTTATCAGTTCTTCCTGCTGGTATACAGATGATTCCATATCATAAAGCATTCGCAAATAGCTGGCGAGACTCATTCTGGTAGAACACATATTTAACACACTCCTCACGAACTTTTCCGTTACTGCATTAAGTAGACAGGCAATAGCGTGGTGTGGGTACAGCACATGGCTCGAGATTTAGAGACGCGAACAACCCTCCCTATAATATTGTGACATAGAACTTCCTGGTTGTCAAGAAACCGAGGAAGTGAGGTTCTTACATAACGGTAGGAGGAAGAATTATGCTTGTTCTTAAATTTCAAGCGACTGGAGGGGGAAGTTCCCTCTCCTCTTTTTTGCCTGTCCCGCCGGTGTTTTTCACCATTACCCCACCTATCGAAACGGCAACTTGAATATCAGCGAGTTGCCGCTAGTGTGTAATATCAGTCGGGCACCGGCCTAAAAGTATCTATCCTTGTTGGAGTGAGGAAATTGCTTAGATTATGATTACAAAAATATTTACACTTAGATTATATTTGATATAATTGACAATACAGAGTGCGTTAGGAGGACGAAGAATGATTAAAATTGGCTATACTTCCTATCCCGAGTATCCTATGGCGACAAAAGCTTCAAAGCTTATCCGCGTAGGCGGTTGGTTTATAGGGACGTTTTTGCTTGTTTTGTTTATCATGTCTATTGAAGATGCAGAGCATATCTGGTCGATTATCTGTATAGCGCTAATTGGCTTGCACATTTGGATACAGTCTAAGCATGATGCCATCATTTTGGCTATTATTAAGAAGCAAACGCCACAGAGCGAGATAAACCGAGGACTGTATATTTCAAGGGAGGAGTTATATAAAGCTAAGGTATATCAAAGAAAGGCGAAATATCTCTTGTCCGTGGGAAAGCGTAGTGATGAATTTCAAGAAGAAGCAAAAAACGCAGGGATGACGCTGGACGAGTATAAGGGCTACTGTAAAAAATGCATAGATGATTACGATGAGAAATATCGGCGATATAACTTGACACATGATGATCGTGCAGAGTATTAGAGGCTTAAAGCCATAAGAGCACTGAGGGGGAATAAAAAGGAAGGAGCGGGGCAAAGCCCCGCTCCTTCCTTTTATTTCGTTCTTTACTTCTGCGCTCTTCGCGCCGCGGCGCGGCGCTGGCAGAGCTTCACCAGCTCCACCACGGGGATGACCAGGAACGCCAGCGCCAGCGCGATGCCGTACTCCGGCCAGCTCACCGGCGTGAACCCGAAGGCGTTGGCCAGCACAGGCACCTCCAGCACGGCGGTGGTCAGCATCAGCGAGCCCAGCATAGCGCCCCACAGCACCTTGTTGTGGCTGGGCAGGGAGAACACGCTCTTGCGCTGGGAGCGCATATTGAAGCTGTGGAAGATCTCGCACATGCTCATGGTCAGGAACGCCATGGTCATGCCATCGTCGGACACGCCCTTGGGCATCTCAAAGTATCCCACCTCCATGCAGTGCCCGATGATGTAGGACACCAGCGTGATCAGGGTGATGAGTACGCCCTGATAGGCGAGATCCACGCCCAGGCCGCCGGCAAACACGCCGTCGCGGCTGTCCCGGGGCGGGCGGGTCATGGTGTCCGGCTCCGCCTGCTCCAGTCCCAGCGCCAGAGCGGGGAAGCAGTCGGTAATGAGGTTGATGAACAGCAGGTGTACGGGGTTCAGCAGCGTGAAGCCCAGCAGCGTGGCAAAGAACACGCCCAGCACCTCGCTCATGTTGCTGGCCAGCAGGAACTGGATGGCCTTGCGGATGTTGTCGTAGATGCGCCGCCCCTCGCCCACGGCGGAGACGATGGTGGCGAAGTTGTCGTCGGACAGCACCATGTCCGCCACATTCTTGGTGACGTCGGTGCCGGTGATACCCATGCCCACGCCGATGTCGGCGCACTTGATGCTGGGCGCGTCGTTGACGCCGTCGCCGGTCATGGCGGTGACGGCACCCCGCCGCCGCCAGGCGTTGACGATGCGCACCTTGTGCTCCGGCTGGACACGGGCGTATACGCCGTACCGGTCGATGACCTGATCCAGCTCATCGTCGGACAGGCCATCCAGCGCGCTGCCGGTAACGGCCTGGGAGGCGTCGGTGATGATGCCCAGCTCTCTGGCGATGGCCACGGCAGTGTCCTTGTGGTCGCCGGTGATCATCACCGGGCGGATGCCTGCGGCGCGGCACTGGGCCACGGCGTCCTTCACCTCCGGCCGCACGGGGTCGATCATACCGGCAAGGCCGATGAAGCACAGCTGCTGCTCCAGCGCCTGCGGCGTCAGATCCTCGGGCAGACTGTCGTACCGCCGCTCCGCCGCCGCCAGCACACGCAGCGCCTTGTCGGCCATGGCCTTGTTGTCCGCCAGAATGGCGGCACGCTTTTCCTCCGTCATGGGCAGCACCGCGCCGCCCTCTGTATAGTGGGTGCAGCGGCGCAGCACCTCGTCCGGCGCACCCTTGGTGTACTGGACGAAGCCGCCGTCCGTGCGGTGGATAGTGGACATCATCTTCCGGCTGGAGTCAAAGGGCGCTTCGGCGCAGCGGGGCTGCCGGGCCTCCAGCTGGGGCTTGGGACAGCCGCTGGCCGCGGCAAAATTCACCAGCGCCGCCTCGGTAGGCTCGCCCTGGGCGCCGCCGTCCTCCAGAATGGCGTCGTTGCACAGCGTCATGGCGGCGGCCAGCAGCGGCAGCGGCCCCGTGTGCTCCACCACCGTCATTTTGTTCTGGGTCAGGGTACCGGTCTTGTCGGAGCAGATGACCTGGGTGCAGCCCAGCGTCTCCACCGCGGTGAGCCGCCGGATCACGGCGTGCCGCTTGCTCATGTTGGTGACGCCGATGCTCAGCACCACCGTCACCACCGTGGCCAGCCCCTCGGGTATCGCAGCCACCGCCAGCGATACCGCCACCATAAAGGTGCTCAGGATGGAGGTCAGGGAATAGTCTCCCACTACCACCAGGTCGAAAATAAAGATGAACACGCAGATGGCCACCACCAGCTTGGACAGCGTGGTACCCAGCTGGGTCAGCTTCCGCTGCAGCGGCGTCTCATCCTGTTCCGTCTGGGCCAGCACGCCGGCGATCTTGCCCATCTCCGTGTCCATGCCGGTGGCGGTGATGACGGCGCGGCCGCGGCCGTAGACCACGGTGCTGCCCATGTAGCACATGTTTTTCCGGTCGCCCAGCGGCACGTCCTGCCCTGTCAGCAGCTCCGCCGCCTTGGCGGCGGGCACGCTCTCGCCGGTGAGAGCGGCCTCCTCGATCTTCAGCGAGACGCACTCCAGCAGCCGCCCATCGGCGGGGATGGCGTCTCCGGCCTCCAGCACCACCACATCCCCGGGCACCAGCTGGCTGTTCTCCACCACGGTCTGATGGCCGTCCCGCAGCACCTTGCATTTGGCGGCGGTCATGGTCTGGAGCGCTTCAATGGCGGCCTCGGCCTTGCTCTCCTGCACCACGCCGAGCACGGCGTTCAGCAGCACCACGGCCAGGATGATGAACACCTCCGTGAAGCTCTCGCCGCTGAGGGCATTGGTGACGGCGCTGATGGCTGCGGCGGCCATCAGCATCAGCAGCATGGGGTCCTTCAGCTGCGCCAGGAATCGGCGCAGCAGGGAAGGCTTCTCCGCCTCCTTCAGCTTGTTGGGGCCGTGCGCTGCCAGCCGCGCCGCTGCCTCCGCCGCCGTCAGGCCCAGCGGTGAGGTGTGCAGTTCCGCCAGTACCTCCTGGGGCGAGCGGTTGTAGTCGTTGACCATACAGATCCTCCTCTTTTTGCGTTTCCGTGTCTATCTCGGCATAAAAAAAGACTCATACACAGTTTTCCTGTGTATGAGTCTCATTCTTTCAGGACACATCGGGCGCTGCGCGCCGAGATGACGGTGTGTCCCGCCCCGCCTGCGCGGTGCGGAATTACTCCCTCAAACAATACAACTATATTGTATGGCATCCCACATGTCAAGTTAACATTTTGTTAAGCTTCCGCCGTAGAGGCGCACAGCCGGTCGAAGTAGCGATAGAACGGCATCAGGCTCCGGAACCCACTGATCACGTCCTGCGCCAGCTCTGGTGAGAAGATGCGGTCGTCCAGCGGCACATCGTGCTGCAGATTGATGGATTTCCGATTATACCACGGCCGCAGCAGCGGCGTGGTCTCACCCTTGCTGCGGGCGTACTCCGGCCCTGCGAGGGCAAAGACATCCTGCTTGTTGAACTGCCGCACCAGGCGGCTCAGCTCCTCGGGATGCCGGTCGATGCCCTGGCGATAGGCGGCCATCAGCGCCGGACGGGGGCACCAGAACCCCATGCCGTAGCTGTAATAGTCCGGCCCGATCTCAAAGTAGAACGTGGGCCGCCCCGTCCAGTCCTGATCGCCGGTGCGGATGCAGAACCACAGGTGGTCCTTGTAGGGACCCTGCCCGTGGAGCCGGCGGGCGTCCCGATAGATGCGGGACATTTTCAGCAGGAACGGCTCGTCGGGGAAGCCTTCGTGTATGGCGTCGTAGACCTGCTCCGCCAGCGCACGGGTGGGGGAGAGCAGGTGGTTCTGATAGTCCTGCTTGTGGTCCATGAACCAGCCCCGCTCGTTGTTGAAGCGGATGCCCCACAGGAAATCCACCGTCTCCTGCGTGTAGCCCTGGAACGTCATGCCTGCACCTCCTGTTCCGCCTCCGGCGGCAGATCGCTCGTGCGCCTGAGGCTGATGGACAATGTGGACAGGTTGTGCCGCAGGGCGGAGGCGGCGGGCGGCAGGACGCCTGCCGCAAACAGACCAATATGCTTCATGTCAAAAACCTTCTGATCGAATACTCTATTCCATATTAAGGCGGTGCCTTTAATTTGTGGTCACGATGGTAGCATATCGCGACAAAGAAAGCAAGTGCCGTTTGTGAAGAATTCCGAAACTTTCCCCACCGCCCAACGCGGAAAAAGCAGGGCACGCGGGGCGTGTCCTGCTTTTTATGGTGCCGGTGACCGGACTCGAACCGGTACGCTGTCGCCAGCGGTGGATTTTGAGTCCACTACGTCTACCAATTCCATCACACCGGCCTGTGACTCGCCCATTATACCGTAGACGCGGCGCAAATTCAAGGGGGAAATTCCCGCCGCCGGAAAATAGCGAGGGAAATACCGCTTGTGACATCCGTCATATCGTGGTATACTATATTATTCGAAAAGATGCAGCGAAAACCACGGCGGAGGGAGGGGCATCCATGGGACTGCACGACGGACACCGGCAGCGGGCGAAGGACCGGTATCGCCAACTGGGGGCCGACGCCCTGGCGGACCACGAGCTGCTGGAGCTGGCGCTGTTCTACGCCATCCCACGTCAGGATACCAACGAGACGGCCCACCGCCTGCTGAAGCGCTTTCGCTCCCTGCAGGGCGTATTGCAGGCCACGCCGGAGGAACTGGAGCGGGAGGAGGGCGTGGGTCGGAGCGCCGCCCTGCTGCTGTGCCTGATAGGGGACATCAGCCGGCGCGCCCGCATCACCAGCCTGCCGGAGAAGATATTGAACTCGCCGGATCGCACCGGCGCCTACTTCATGGAGCTGCTGACGGGGCAGAAACGGGAGCTTTTGTATCAGGTGTGTCTGGACGGCAAGGGCAAGCTCCTGACCTGCCGCTGCATCGGCAAGGGCACCGTTTCCGCCTCGCCGGTCCACGTGCGGCAGGTGGTGGAGAACGCCCTGTACGCCGGAGCCAGCACCATCATTCTGGCGCACAACCACCCCAGCGGCGTGGCCCTGCCCTCCGACGCGGATGTGCTGGTGACCCGCCGCATCCAGGAGGCGCTGGCCCCGCTGGGCATCCGTCTGGCCGATCACATCATTGTGGCCGACGATGACTACGTCTCCATGGCGGAGAGCGGATTTTTGCAGAGATAAGGGAGGGCGTCATGCCTGATTTCAAAGTTGTTTCTGAATACAGCCCCGCCGGCGACCAGCCCCAGGCCATCGAGAAGCTGGCAGAGGGGCTGGAGAACGGCCTGCGGGAGCAGGTGCTCAAGGGCGTCACCGGCTCCGGCAAGACGTACACCATGGCCAAGGTCATCGAAAAGGTGAACCGCCCCACGCTGGTGCTGGCCCACAACAAGACGCTGGCGGCTCAGCTGTGCGAGGAGTTTCGGGAGTTCTTTCCCAACAACGCCGTAGAGTACTTCGTCTCCTACTATGACTACTATCAGCCGGAGGCATACATCCCCCACACGGATACCTATATCGAAAAGGACGCCTCCACCAACGAGGAGATCGACCGCCTGCGTCTGTCCGCCACCTGCGCCCTGCTGGAGCGGCGGGATGTCATTGTGGTCTCGTCGGTGAGCTGCATCTACGGTCTGGGCGAGCCGGACGATTTTGCCCGCATGATGATCTCTCTGCGGGTGGGCATGACCATGGATCGGGACGAGCTGCTGCGGCGGCTGGTGGAGGACCGGTACGAGCGCAACGACGTGGCCTTTCAGCGCAACATGTTCCGGGTGCGGGGCGACACGGTGGAGCTGTACCCCGCCTACTACAAGGATCGCGCCATCCGCGTGGAGTTCTTCGGCGACGAGATCGACCGCATCACCGAGTTCCACCCCGTCACCGGCGCGGCGCTGAAGGCTTTGCAGCACGTGGCGGTATACCCCGCCAGCCATTACGTCACCCCCAAGGACAAGCTGGAGCGTGCCGCGGAGGAGATCGAGCGGGAGCTGGCCCGGCAGAAGGCGCTGTTCGAGGAGCAGGGCAAGCTCATCGAGGCCCAGCGCATCGACCAGCGCACCCGCTACGACGTGGAAATGATGCGGGAGCTGGGCTACTGCTCCGGTATTGAGAACTATTCACGCATCATCTCCCAGCGTCCCGCAGGCTCCCCGCCCATGACGCTGCTGGACTTCTTCCCCGATGATTTCGTGCTGTTCGTGGACGAGAGCCATGTGACGCTGCCCCAGGTGCGGGCCATGTACAACGGCGACCATGCCCGCAAGCAGAGCCTGGTGGAGTACGGCTTCCGCCTGCCCTGCGCCTTTGATAACCGCCCGCTGAAGTTCGAGGAATTCGAGGAGCGGTTCCATCAGGCGGTGTATGTCTCCGCCACCCCCGGAGACTTCGAAAAGTCCCACGCCGATCAGGTGGTGGAGCAGGTCATCCGCCCCACGGGGCTGCTGGATCCCCGGGTGGAGGTGCGCCCCATCACCGGGCAGATCGACGATCTGGTGTCGGAGATCCATATCCGGGAGAAAAAGAACGAGCGGGTGCTGGTGACGACGCTGACCAAGCGCATGGCGGAGGATCTCACCGCCCACTTCCGCGGCCTCGGCATCAGGGTGCGGTACATGCACGCCGACGTGTCGGCGCTGGAGCGGATGGAGATCATCCGCGACCTGCGGCTGGGCGAATTCGACGTGCTGGTGGGCATCAACCTGCTGCGGGAGGGTCTGGACCTGCCGGAGGTGTCGCTGGTAGCCATTCTGGACGCGGACAAGGAGGGCTTCCTCCGCAGTGAGACCAGCCTGATCCAGACCATCGGCCGCGCCGCCCGCAATGCCGAGGGACTGGTGATCCTCTACGCGGATACCGTGACGCCGTCCATGCGCTCGGCCATGGATGAGACGGACCGCCGCCGCAAGCTGCAGGACGACTTCAACCGCGCCCACGGCATCGTGCCCCGCACCATCCGCAAGAGCGTGCGGGAGATGGTGGAGATCAGCCACAGCGCTGAGGAGGCGTCCCAGCTCAGCAGGAAGAAGCTCACCGACCGCGAGCGGGCGGAGACCATCGCCCGTCTGGAAAAAGAGATGAAAGAGGCCAGCCGTATGCTGGAGTTCGAGTACGCCGCCCTGCTGCGGGATCAGATCATCGAGCTGCGGGGCCAGAAATAGAGAAAAGGACCATGAACAAGACGATCTCGTATATCTATGTGATCCTCAGCGCCGTGTGCTGGGGCTTTATCGGGTTTTCCAACCGGCTGCTGACAGAGGCGGGTATGACGCTGGGCAACCGGGTGTTCGTCCGGAACTTCGGGACGCTGCTGGTGCTGACGGTGGTGTTCGCCCTGTTCCACAGGCAGGTGTTCCGCATCCGGCTGAAGCACCTGCCCATCTTCCTGGGGTCGGGGCTTATCAGCATCCTGCTGCTGAGCGTGGTATACTTCCAGTGCCAGACCATGTGCTCGCTGTCGGTGGCGGCGGTGCTGCTGTATCTGGCCCCGTCCTTCGTGGTGCTGGCCAGCGCCGTCCTCTGGAAAACACCCCTGACGAGGGGGAAGATCGCGGCGCTGTGCGTGTCGCTGCTGGGCTGCGTCATGGTCAGCGGCATCTTTGGCGGTGACATGACCGCCTCCTGGGCCGGTATCGGCCTGGGCGTGGTGTCCGGCATGTGCTACGCCAGCTACACCGTGTTCAGCCACTACGGTCTGGCCCACTACGAGAGCTACACCATGATCTACTGGACGTTTCTGGTGGCGGGCCTCGGCTCTGTGTTCTTTGCGGATATCCCGGCACTGCTGCCGGTGTTCCGGCAGCCACAGGGTATTATCGGCGGCATCTGCGTGGTCGTCGTGGCCACGGTGCTGCCCTACATCTTCTACACCAAGGGACTGGAGGGCGTGGAGAGCGGACGCGCCTCCATCATCACCAACATTGAGCCGGTGGTGGAGACACTGGTGGGTATCACCGTGTTCCATGAGGCCCTCACCGTTTGGACGGTGCTGGGCGTGGGCTGTGTCATCGGCTGCGTGGCGCTGCTGGCGCGGGAGGGACGACATGAACGAGAAGCTGCCGCTGAATAGCCTGCACCTGAAGCTGCTGGCCGTGGTCACCATGCTCATCGACCACATGGGCTTTACCCTGTTCCCGCACGCCGTGTGGATGCGGGCCGTGGGCCGTCTGGCCTTCCCCATTTTCTGCTTCCTCATTGCGGAGGGCTGTGCCCACACCCACGACAAAAAGCGCTACGCCGGGCGGCTGCTGCTGTTCGCCGTGCTGTCGGAGCTGCCGTTTAATTTGATGTGCAGCGGCCAATGGCTCTCCTGGAACTACCAGAATGTGCTGTGGACGCTGCTCATCGGCGCGCTGGTGTGCTGGGCCATGGACTGGGCCAGAACGAGGCCGGAAATGTGGCAGCGGCTGCCGGCGGACGCCGCCATCGCCGTGGGCTTCCTCCTGGGCCAGGTGTGCAATACGGACTACGGCGGCTGGGGCGTGCTGCTGGTGACGCTGTTCTACCTGACCCGCGAGGTCAGGAACCGGTGGGCCATCCATCTGGTGGGTCTGGCCCTGTTCTGCTGGTTCTGCTCGGCGTGGCGGCTGGAGATGCTGGCCATGCTGTCCCTGATCCCTCTCTGCCTGTATAACGGAGAGCGCGGCTTTTCCAACAAAGCCCTGCAATACGGCTTTTACGCCTTTTATCCCGTCCATATCCTGATCCTGAGCGTACTGGCACGGTACGTGTTCTGAGGAGGTGCCTGTTATGGCAAAGCATAAAGAAGAAAAGACCAACGTGATGCGCACGCTGGACCAGAAGAAGATCCCCTACACCGCTCACACCTACGACCCCGATGGCCCCATTGACGGCGTGTCCGTGGCGGCGGCATTGGGGCAGGACCCCGCCCATGTGTTCAAGACATTGGTGACGAAGGGTGCGTCCGGCGGGTACTATGTGTTCGACATCCCCGTGGCGGAGAACCTTGATTTGAAGAAGGCTGCCAGGGCCGTGGGAGAGAAGTCCGTGGCCATGCTGCCCCAGAAGGAGCTGCTGGGCCTGACGGGCTACGTCCACGGCGGGTGCAGCCCCGTGGGCATGAAGAAGCAGTTCCCCACGGTGTTCCACGCCACGGCTCCGCAGTACGATACCGTCTGCGTCAGCGCAGGGAAGATCGGGGCGCAGGTGGAGTGCCGCCCCGGCGACCTCATCGCCCTGCTGCGGGCAAAAACAGCGGATATCATCGTGTAAAATCGTGTAAAGAGGAATACCATGCAGAAGGAAATTTTCATCAAGGGCGCCCGCGAGAACAACCTGAAAAATATCGACGTCACCATCCCCCGGGACAAGCTGGTGGTGCTGACGGGACTCAGCGGCAGCGGCAAGAGCTCGCTGGCGTTTGATACCATCTACGCCGAAGGCCAGCGCCGGTATGTGGAGAGCCTCAGCTCCTACGCCCGTATGTTTCTGGGCCAGATGGACAAGCCCGACGTGGACTATATCGACGGCTTGTCCCCCGCCATCTCCATTGACCAGAAGACCACCAGCAAGAACCCCCGCTCCACCGTGGGCACGGTGACAGAGATCTACGACTACCTCCGCCTGCTGTGGGCGCGGGTGGGCGTGCCCCACTGCCCCAAGTGCGGCAGGGAGATCCGCCAGCAGACGGTGGACCAGATCATCGACCAGATCATGGCCCTGCCGGAGGGTACCCGCATCCAGGTGATGTCGCCGGTGGTGCGGGGCCGCAAGGGTGAACACGCCAAGGTGCTGGAGGACGCCCGCCGCAGCGGCTACGTCCGCGCCCGCGTGGACGGGAACCTCTACGAGCTGTCGGAGGATATCCCGCTGGAGAAGAACCTGAAGCACCATATCGACATCGTGGTGGACCGGCTCATCGTCCGCCCCGATATCGCCCAGCGCCTGACGGACTCCGTGGAGACGGCGTCCAACCTGTCCGGCGGACTGGTGACGGTGAACCTGCTGAAGGAGCAGCAGGACATCACCTTTTCCCAGAACTACGCCTGCGAGGACTGCGGCATTTCCATCGAGGAGCTGACGCCCCGCCTGTTCTCCTTCAACAGTCCCTTCGGCGCCTGCCCCACCTGTACAGGGCTGGGCGTTCAGCTGAAGGCCGACCCTGTGCTGATCGTGCCGGACGAGAGCAAGTCCATTCTGGACGGTGCTATCACGGCTCCCGGCTGGGCCTCCATCCGCTCCGACGGCGTGAGCCGGATGTATTTCGAGGCGCTGAGCAAGAAGTATCAATTTTCCCTGCGCCAGCCGTACAGCGAGCTCAGCGACGCGGTGAAGCAGGTCATCCTCTATGGCACCGGCGGCGAGAAGCTGGAGCTGCACTACGACCAGCCCCGTGGCAAAGGCGTGCTGCATCAGGCGTTTGAGGGCATCTGCCACAATCTGGAGCGGCGGTATAACGAGACCCAGAGCGATGCCAGCAAAAAGGAGATCGAGGAGTACCTGTCCCAGTGTCCCTGTCCCGCCTGCAAGGGCCGCCGCCTGCGGCCGGAGGCGCTGGCGGTGACGGTGGGCGGTCTGTCCATCTTCGATGCCACGGAGCTGCCGGTGGATCAGGCGCTGCCCTTCTTCAACGGTCTGGAGCTGACGGGCAACCAGCAGCTCATCGCCGCCCAGATCCTGAAGGAAATTCGGGCGCGGCTGGGCTTTTTGCAGTCCGTGGGACTGAGCTACCTTACCCTGTCCCGCGCCTCCGGCACGTTGTCCGGCGGCGAGAGCCAGCGTATCCGTCTGGCCACCCAGATCGGCAGCAGCCTCATGGGCGTGCTGTATATCCTGGACGAGCCCTCCATCGGCCTGCACCAGCGGGATAACGACAAGCTGCTGGCCACGCTGCAGCGCCTCCGCGATCTGGGCAATACCCTCATCGTGGTGGAGCACGACGAGGACACTATGCGCGCCGCCGATTACCTTATTGACATCGGTCCCGGCGCCGGTGCCCTGGGCGGGCAGGTGGTGGCCTGCGGCACCCCGGAGGAGGTCATGGCGAACCCTGACAGCCTGACGGGCCAGTACCTCAGCGGCAAAAAGCGCATCGAGCTGCCGGCACACCGGCGGGAGGGAAACGGCAAATTCCTGACGGTGCGGGGCGCACGGGAGAACAACCTGAAAAGCATCGACGTCACCTTCCCGCTGGGCACGTTCATCTGCGTCACCGGTGTCAGCGGCAGCGGTAAGAGCTCGCTGGTCAACGAGGTGCTGTATAAGAAGCTGGGGGTGGAGCTGAACCGCATGAAGGCCCGCCCCGGCAAGCACGACTGCATCGAGGGCATGGAGCATCTGGACAAGGTCATCGCCATCGACCAGAGCCCCATCGGCCGGACGCCCCGATCCAACCCGGCCACCTATACCAACCTGTTCAACCTGATCCGCGACCTGTTCGCCTCTACCCCGGACGCCAAGGCCCGGGGCTACGGACCGGGCCGGTTCTCCTTCAACACCAAGGGCGGCCGCTGCGAGGCCTGCGGCGGCGACGGTATGCTGAAGATCGAGATGCACTTCCTGTCGGATGTGTACGTCCCCTGCGAGATCTGCCGCGGCAAGCGCTATAACCGCGAGACGCTGGAGGTCCGCTACAAGGGCAAAAACATCGCCGACGTGCTGGATATGACCGTGGACGAGGCGTGGGAGTTCTTCTCCGCCGTGCCCGCCATCTGTGACAAGCTGACCACCCTGCGGGATGTGGGGCTGGGCTATGTGAAGCTGGGCCAGCCCAGCACCACCCTCTCCGGCGGCGAGGCCCAGCGCGTCAAGCTGGCTACGGAGCTGAGCCGCCGCGCCACAGGGCGGACGGTGTATATTCTGGACGAGCCCACCACCGGCCTCCACGCCGATGACGTGCGGAAGCTGTTGGAGGTGCTCCAGCGGCTCACCGACGGCGGCAATACGGTGCTGGTCATTGAGCACAACCTGGACGTGATCAAGTGTGCCGACTATATCATCGACCTGGGCCCGGAGGGCGGTGTGGGCGGCGGTACGGTGGTGGCCTGCGGCACGCCGGATGAGATCGCCGCCTGCCCGGCGTCCTACACCGGCCAGTATCTGAAAAAATACCTGAAGTGACCGGCCTTCCCCCTGCCGCATAGGATGGGGCAGGGGGGAGGTGGCTGCATGGAGCTTTTGCAGGACGGCGTGGTCGCCGCGCTGGCGGCCATCGGCGTCACGGCGCTGATATGGTTGGCGGCATCGCTGCTGCTGTGGCGTGAGCGCCCGGTGGACGCGGTGTATCTGGTCCGGGTCTCCGGAGACGGGACGGGACTGGATGTGACGCTGCGCCGTCTGGCCCAGAGCCGCCGTCTGCCGGTGCTGCTGGTGGAC
>OJMK01001386.1_pt1 | contig 19768 bp, 15 predicted proteins | sample 1597201 | NCBI WGS metagenome assembly OJMK01 (sample SAMEA2452125, study PRJEB22498) | human gut metagenome | reverse complement strand
CCATTAGTCGGATAATTCTGTTGAGTACCTTTTGAAGTTGGCTCTACGCAGGTACTCCCCTGAAGAACGCATCACAATCATTGAACAAGCCATAGAAGCGATACCCAATCTTGGCCTGGTTATCATTGATGGTGTACGAGACCTGTTATATGACATCAATAGTGCTAATCAGGCTACTGAGATTTCAACCAAACTAATGAGATGGACGTATGACAAGCAGATACATTTGCATACCATTCTCCACCAGAATAAAAGTGATGAAAATGCACGAGGACACATCGGAACAGAACTCAATAATAAAGCTGAATCAGTTCTTCAAATTGAGGTAGATAAAGAGGATAAATCCATAAGCGTCGTAGAGTCACTTTTGAGCAGAGGAAAGGATTTTGAGCCATTTGCGTTCTGTATCAACGATGAGATATTGCCCGAATTGGTAGAAGATTATACACCCACAAAGAAGAAAGCTGGACGTCCAACCAAAGCACCATTTGACCCGTACAAAGACATAACGGAAGATGTACACCGAAAGTCTCTGACTGTGGCATTTGAAAATGGAAGCATCGGTAAATACAACGACTTCGTTAAGGCTTTGCGACGTGGATATCAATCTCAGGGTGTGAAGCTCGGACAAAACAGAGCAGTAGCGGTAGCACAATTCGTTTGCAACAAACGCATGGTAGTCAAAGACAATAAAGTCTATGAGTTCAAGTAGGACTTCCGTTATTAAAGCGACTTCACTTTATTCTCAAAGCATATATATCCTGATTAAAGTAAAGTTACTGCTAAGCACCTATTTGTGTGTACACTTGTATTAGCCGTTCAGTAGAAAACAACAGGTCACTGTTGCAAGATATGCCAAGGTATAACCTCACTGCGTAACGGTTGTACAATGGCGCTCTTGCCTGCTCATTATTCGCAGGTGCGGTACTCGCAAGCTCGCACCTATTATTAAATCAAATTCAGAAAATATGAAAGAAATAAGAAACATCTTTATCGGGGCAAAAGTTACCCCATCACAGAAGGAATATATAAAGGAGTCGGCCGACAAATGTGGAATGTCTGTCAGTGATTATCTGCTGGCTCGTGCCTATAACTATGAGCCAAAACATCGGCTAACAGAAGCCGAAGTATCGGCATTACAAAACCTTAATAACTGTCGGGCAGATATTGTACAATACACATCAGCACTCAAAGGAATGGAAATATCTAAAAGAATGCAGATGTTCAATAGTTATCCTTATATGTTGGGGTGGCTTGAGAGACTTGCAGATATGGGTAACAGCATAACTGCCTTTTTAGACAAAGTGAAAACCCCGAACAATTTACCACCAAAATTAGAGATAGAAGAATCATGATTGCAAAAGCTAAAGCCATTTCACATGGAGTTAATGGACTTCGGTATATTACCGGAGAATCACATAATAAGAAGAATCCTGAGAAGATATACAGGGTATATGATAATATACTCCCCTCTCATTTGGATGCTTATGGAATATGGAATTCGATGCAGCTGACCTTTGGACAATTTCGTTCAATGAAGAATTCAGTTATACGCATTGAGTTGTCACCATCACCCGGACATACACGACACTTTACTCTTGATGATTGGGAGAAGTTATGGAAAGAATTTATCGAGGAATTCGATAAGCAAAACATCCCCGATAAGAACGGAAAGGTTATATCCAAATTGACCAATATATCGGGAAGTAAGCATACAGTATGGTTGCACACCGAATCGGACGGAGGTATTCCGCATCTGCATGGTATAGTATGCAGGGTTGATGAAAATGGTAACGTAAACAATGACCACAAAATTCATCTTAGAGCACAACGAGCTGCCGAACGAGTTGCACGCAAACGTGGCTGGACTACCGCAATTGAAGTGCACAATAGTAATATCCCTCAGGTCAATACTGATTGTCTCGATACACTTCAATCAATGCCCTCCTGGTCATGGGACGATTATAAAAGAGGACTTCAAGCAAAAGGTTACTCAATATTTGAACGCAGGGATGAAAGTGGAACACTCAGAGGCTATGTATTGCAAAAAGGTAGTTACAAGTATAAAGCTTCTGAGATTGGAGTGGGCAGAAATTTGATGGCTTCCAAGCTAGAACGCACATGGAAGAAATTACATCATCAGCCTGCAACCTCAATCAGATCAACAGAGAAAAGTGCAAAAGTGCAAAGTGCACCGAAGATTGCATCAAGACAGGAAATAGCTGTTGATTATACTCAATATCGACCAAATACAGATGCATTCGAGGTTACTCACAACGGAGAACAGCAGCGATATTTTGTTCCTCGTGATGTGCTCAACCTATTTGATGATGAATTTGACTACAGACTTGTTGCCAACTGTGATGAACTTAAAGATTTGGCTGTAGCAATTTTTGTTGGGCTTATCGGAGGTGATGAGATAGTTGCAACTGGCGGTGGTGGCGGTTCTCAAAGCGACTTACCATGGAGAGATAAGAATGAAGATGAACTGGACTGGGCTCGTCGTTGTGCACGCATGGCAACCCGTTCATTAGGAAAGCAAACGAAATCAGGATTAAAACGATAAGCATGGGAAAAAGAATAGATATATCGGAACTAAGTAATAGTGTGAAGCCGAGTGCAAAGTCTGGTCAGGAAGAACATCCATTGACAGATAAGCAGATAGAGGCTCTTCTAAACAACATTGCTTTTAACCTCAAAGATTTAATTTCATTGAATCACAATGTGGCGCAGCTCAGGCGAAGGTTATATGAGTTTCTTCAGACTATGCCTGATGTAAAGGAGTATGTACATCAGCAGGCAAAGCATAAGGGTGAGAAAGAGGCTTTTGAGAATCTCTGCAAAGCAAGTCGACAGCTGACTGAACACATAGACAGCAAACTGAAAGAATCAGAGAGTCGCATCCGTAAAATAGATGGCTATGTAGCAATTCCAATAAACTCTATTTATATTGTTCTGATTTTGATACTTGCCCTATCCACATTTATGCTCTGCATCCTGATTCTGAACATCCAATTCTGGCACTCCAGCCTAATATGGAAATGCCTCGGCATAACAACCGGAATTGCAGCCATCGGAATCACGCTGGTACTGTATCTTCCAAAATGGATAAGGAAATTTGAGAAATGATAAAAAGAAAACTCCCCAACTAGTTGGTATTAACTTGTTGGGGTTATTCTAATTCGGTATATTCACTTTTACTCAATGATTCAAATCGTTTCAGTTCTTCATCCATTTCTTCATGATTGAGTATGAAACGAGAGCAATTTTTAGCTCTTGCAGTATCGTGTTGGTCAAATCGATTTATACCAAGATATTTGTATAAACGGCACAACTTGCCTAAGCCATCATAGCTATCAACGTAATTTTTACAATACAGACAGTTTTTGATTCCAAACCTTTTGTAACCTTGGTACTTAGCCAATTCATAAATACCAAATGCTACAGGAGTGTGAAAACAGATTTCCATAAGTGATTGGCTTCTAGCTTTCTTTATTTTTTTACAAAATGATGTGTCTTGATAACATCGTGATTTTCCTGATGTATATAGTATATATCTTGAAAATTCCACCTCCTGATTAATGCTTGATTCATTGTAATCTTCTGATTTGAATCCCCAAAATGTAGTATAGCACTCCGGGTATAATCTGGCATCTATCTCATCTTTATTAATCTGTCGATTTGATTCTACGAAACCATTATCTATTATAGATTGAATGTCATCTTCAGTTTCTAATTTAACCTCAATAATTTTTCCTCCATTATGTAATTTATTAGAATCACTCGCATGAGTTACAAAGAACTCTATGTATATCGGTGGCAAATTGGGATTTTTGGAAGAAAATATTTTTAAGTCAGAACGCCTATTTATTGACTCATATTGTACCTCCTGTTCACATGAATCATAGAACTCTTTTAAATTGAATATTTTTTGAGTTGCTTTATAACAATCGCCATATCTTACAAATGTACATGAGTTAACTTGAGGACAATATGAGCGATACTCGAAACTCACATTAAATACATCTTTAGACATGAAAGCCTCTTGTACCCTTAATTTTGCTAGCTTATGTAACATGGTTTCATAGGCAGCCTCACAATCCATTCCAGAGGCATGAGCAAAGTGATGGATACGTTTGACTCCACCATTTTTAGCTACTAACTTTTCTTTACATGATGGACAATAACAATCGCACGCCAAGCCTTTGGGGACTTCATCTATATGGACAAAATTTCCATTTGAATTAAATGCGTATGTTAATAATCCTTTCTTAGACATGGAATATATTTATTTACTTATTTAAATATTTAAATAAGCTGAATGTTCATAGGAAATTTTGTACATCTACATTCATTTCATTGGTATAATTACATCTTCTTATACAAAACGTACTTTCCCAAATTTCTATATCGTAATTTTTCTGACGAGTCATAAAAGCTATCAAAATCAGATTCAAAATGTGTTTTGCTAACTAGTCATTATAGAAATTGATTCTTCAAAAATAGGCATTTGAGTACTATCAAAGTCCTTTAATAAACTTCTTGCAGTATCTCCGGTTTTTATAAGAGTTGCGGAATTGTTGAAAAACTTTTCATTGTAATCTATCACAGAATTTTTCTTTACTGTCTCATTTAGTGATGATTCAGCTACAGAACATATCAACTGAGTCCCAGAAGGAAGATTTTTACTTATAAATGATATTATCAACTCTTTGTTGGTTGCATCAACATCTTCTTTGAATATTGCGTCCAAACATAGTGGTAGTTTATGTATATTATCAGTTTTATCAATAAGTTTATTAAACGCAAAGTGATAAGATAATACGGTTTTTAATAACTCGACGCCTTGTTGTCGAAATACAGATAGCTCGTAAGGAGAATGAGCAAAATCTCCAATTTTAACATTTAACATCTTTAGATCTTGCAAGAAAAGTCTGTTGAATTCGTCGCTTTTTTTCTTACGATCTTGTTTAATACTTTCATCAGTCTTAAACATTTTCAGTCTATTAGTAACCTCTTGAAGTTTATGTTGAATTCCATTTTCCTTATCTTGAATTGTTTCCAATATCTGAATGCTTGCTTTATTCTTAATCCAATCATTCATAGATAATCCATTGGTATTATACGATTCAAGAACGTTATAATTATTTTCTAAATCAATTTTCGTTTTTTCTATTGTATTCTTTTGTTTATTTAACTTTGATCTTAATTCCGCTATTTCCTTTTTCGTTGTTTCAATTAAAGTAGATGTATCCTCTTGATTTTGAAAATAGATGTATTTTTCTGTAAGAGTATATTGCATTTCTTGATTACAAACCGGACATCGTTTTTGGGAATAGGTATTATCTTTAAGTGTTTTTTGAGTCTTTCTTAAGACGGCTAATCTTTCCTCATGATATCTTAGTTGACTAGCAAGGACAATACATCTGCTTTCATTTTGTATAAGCACTTTACGATTTTTATTATACTTACTAACATAATCAATTGCTTTCTGAACGAATAATTCGTCATTATTCTGTGCATATACTAAATCCTCCCGACTTTGTTTTATTCGATTCAGTACATCTAATTCTGATTGTAATTCTTTTTTATCTTCTTCTAATTTATATTTTTCAGTTTTATCTTCAAGAGGATTGAGTACACCGAAGTAATAGTCATAATAGGACTCTTTAAACCCTTTGTAATATTCAAAATTTTTAAAGGATTTTAGAGGCAAAATCCAGCCATAATCCTGAGCAACATAATATGGCAAGAACATAGCTTCAAGAGGAGCCTCAACCTCGTTACCCTTACTATTTAATTTTAATCTAAAATAAAATAGTTCGGATATATATTTTTTTAGTTTAATATGTTCAGTACTATTATTTCCGGAGATTCCTTGAAATTTGATGACTGGAGCATCATTAACTTTTATATAAACAAAATCATCATCTCTGATAATAATACAATGTTTTACCTCTTGATTATAAAATACAGAAAAGTCCACTCTAAAAATTGGTTTTTCTTCAAGGATTTCGGCTAATTTATACTTTTCGTCATTAATTCCAAAAGTATAATTAATTGCTTGAATCACAGTGCTTTTACCTGATGTATTAGCACCGTATATGATGTTAATTTCATCTAAAAACTCAGTATAAAAACTTTTAGATGCATTCTCCGTAAAAATGAAAAGTCGATTATATTTTATTATTGTTCTCATTTTAAATCATTTTTAATGAATCGTAAACTTCAAAATATGCAGCAAAAAATACTGCTTTTAATTGTGTGTTACTCAAACTAGTCGTTTTAGACCTTATAAATAAATCTATTAACCTATCAATCATTTCTATTTCATCATAGACATCTTCTATACTATTGATATTTTCTGTGACGAATTTTTTAACTATCAGATGCTCTGTACTGGTATCTAGTTTAAAATAATCAAAAGCTGATTCAAAGTGGAATTTGAATAATTCTCGTTCCTTAATAGGAATTTTTAATGCTCTACATATTTGAGATTTTTGCTCCCTCCAGTATTTAAAGCACTTACTCTTGGTAGTTATAATTTTGAAAGCGTTATTTATTTCAACAGAAGATACCCTTTTACTTTCATCTAGCAATGATGCTACATTACCATTGTTATACGTACTTTCGATTTTCTGAAATAATTCCAATATCAGATTTAAAGCTGCTCTAGCAGATTCTATCTTATTCCCAAAAATTCGTTCAATCTTTCCAACTAATTGATCTTCTTGATTAATAGCAGTTCTACTTAAGTCAATCCCAAGGACATTCAATTGTTCCAAGTGATTGTGAAGATCACTATCTGTTATACTTTTTTTTATATAATCCTTAATAGTGTTTGGTAAATCATTATAATTAACACAAGTATTATCTTCTTTTACAATAACACTATCAGATGATTTTTTTAACTCAATTGTTTGGTTAGTTACAAAAAACAAAGAGTGCGAATAATCTTTTGACTTTTGGTAAGAAATATCATCTACTAATGCTTTTCCTGTACAAAGAATTTTTTCAAGGATTTCTAAAAGCTCATTGTTTAAAATCCATTTATTAGGAGATTTCTTCTTGGATTGATAGGCATTAATAGTTTCAATATGATTGTTATTATCAAGAAAACATATAAGGCAATCATCATGATGCTCTAGACATACAAAATAGTTAGCATCTTTGTACTTTGATTCATAGTCGTTAAGAATTAAATACAAAGCAGTATTCCTTTGTAATGCAAAGCCTGTAATTGCATTTACACCTGCATTTGTAGCCCTATTCATTTTCTTTGCCATAGATACTTATAATGTGATTTTCTACAATTACTTTGTTACAAGATTATACAATGTCTGATAGTCTTTAGCTACTCCATATTGAATTTTACAATCACTGATAGCTGCAAAGTGGCGACGTGCACACTCTATTTTAGCCTCTTCCGAACCTCTCAGCTGAGACTCTTGCCAATCATTACCTTTAGTTTCTGCAATGAAATAGATATGCTTCACACTGCCTTCTTTGAATGCTACTGCCCAATCTGGATTGTAATGACCCATAGGAGTGTTAATATAGAATCCACGAGGTAGTTTTGTATAAACTTCTACATCATCCTGACTTTCCAATGCTTCTGCAAAATTCTTTTCAACCCCTTGACTATCTACTACGACAATATCATACAAAGATTTTGCACTCTCAATTGCATTTACGCCTAACTTACCACGAATGGTGCTTTCTGTAAAGATTTCCATATCATAGGTATTCGTTGTTTTTTCGTATGCAATCTTTTGAATGACTGCAATAGCTTTAGCATCATTGATAATGTTACTTGTTTTAATGATGAACTCTTCAGGATTCATCTTAAATTGATAGAAAGTTGTCGGCTTAATACCTTTTAATATTTCCACAATGGTCTTACGGGTCAGACCTGTTGATTCAACCAGTTTGCCTATTAAGTCGTATCGCACAGAATTACCAATTGCTTCACTCACACGGATAGTGCGAGACTTACCTGCTGTCATGGCTACGCCAGCCTCCAGCGACTCTCTATCACGTATATTTTCCAATGAACCACCTTCTACTACAATACGGATTTCTGTAACGATAAGGTGCTTATCAATTGCATCAATCGCTTTCTTTATTAGCTCGTCTGTACTGAAATCAACCTTGTAATAAGTCTTTACATTAATGCGTTTCCACACTTCGTTAAATTTCTCCTTAAATAAATCTTCACGGAAAGTAGCTATTTTAGGAGCACGAGCATTTGTTGGTTTCATGGCATCCGGGTTGAATACAGTCTCTAACTGTCGCACAATACCTTCTTTAATAGGTGCTAATTCTTCACCCAAATCAATAGAACCAGATTTCTTATCATTGAAATATTTCTCGGTCAGCTTACCTTTCTTTACATAACCACAACTGATAAGTTCCTCATGAATTTCAATCGCCTTTTCCTTATTGATTTTAACCTCCTTGCCGTCAGTAGTTATCATTACCATATCTTCAAATAAATACGGAGTAACAACAACTGGTCTATCACCTATATTTTCCGCCAATTCAGTCTGTAATTGCTTACTGAAATGTTCATAACTTTCGCTTGCAATAACAGTTAAGATATTAGTATCAAAAACACCATCGCCCAAGTTGTCCTGATCTTGACGCTCTCCATTTTTATTTACACATAGGCGCATACCACGACCTACCTCTTGACGTTTTTTAATCTCGTTAGTTGTATCTTTTAAGGTACAAATCTGAAATACATTAGGATTGTCCCAGCCCTCTTTCAATGCAGAATGAGAGAAAATAAAACGCACTTCCGAACCATTTACTTTGGGATCAAGAGAGAGCAAAGTCTCTTTATCCTTCATAATCAAATCATAGGCACGAATCTCATTTTCCCCTTCTTTCTCCTTGGAGTCAACAGATACACCTTTTTTGTCTTGTGAGAAGTAGCCCTGATGTACCTTCTCGACTTGAAATTGACTCAAATATCTTAGGTAAGCTTCATCGGAAAAACGAGGTTGCATTTCCTGAAGTACATTCAGATACTCCTCTTCAAACATTTCTGCAAACTTTCCATTGATTGTGCCATCTTTCTCATAAATTCGGTAGCTGTTTACATGGTCAATAAAGAACAATGAAAGTACTTTAATTCCCTTAGGGAATAAGTCACGTTCGCGCTCTATATGGGTGCGGATAGTTTCCCTAATCTGTATTCTTCTTAGGGCTTCTTCATTCACTTTGCCTACAGCATCACCTTCATTAAGCACAATACCATTCAAAAAACGGACAGTACCAGCAACTCCATCAATACGCTCTACAATGAAGTGGTTCTCATATTCTGCCAAACCTCCACTTTGCTCATACAAATTAAATCCTTCACCGACCAACTTTGTTGTCTGCTTAAAACCATTGGCAGTTTTTACATCAAATGAAATACGAGCCTGAGGATTACCCTTACCAATAACTATTTGATCAAGATAGACAAAGCCATTGGTAGCAGTAGAACCTTGCTGTGTAATGCCTTTCACTTCGATCTTCTTTACAAGCTTGCGGTTGTATGCGTCCATTGCATCCAGTCGGTAAACCATATTGTAAATATCTCCCTTACGGTGAGTAGCACTATATAACAGCGTAAACAGAGTGCGGAATTTTGCGATACCTTTTCGGGTAGCATTATCCTTGTTTGCACCCAATACGCTTTGTGGCTCATCAATAATCATAATTGGATTTGTTTGAGCCAATATATCAATAGGTCTACGACTGCCAAATTCATCTCGTTTCGAGAAGATGATACGAGCTGTAGCATCTCCACTTCTACCTTCGCCTTTACTCTTTTCCTCGTTCATTGAAGTGTTAAAGGCTTGGGTATTGATAATCATTACATAAAGTCCGCTGTCGCTGGCAAAGGCATCAATCTTTGAAAGCTGTTTGGAATTGTAGATGAAGAATTGAATACGTTTACCATACTCGTTGGCAAAGTGCTCCTGCATCGTTTCAAAACTCTTGGCAACACCTTCACGAATTGCAATACTTGGAACAACGATGATGAACTTACTCCAACCATATAGCTTGTTAAGCTCATACATCGTCTTAATATAAGTATAGGTCTTACCAGTACCTGTTTCCATTTCGATGGTAAACATAGGATTTTTGGTATCACCTTGCAGATACTCAACCGGCTTTAAGCCCCAACCCATCTGTACTTCACGTAAATTTTCGGTCAATGCATTTGCATCGAGCATTAGACGCTGATTACCAAAACCTGTCAGCGTGAACATACCGCCTTTTTTGCCTTGATCTATCAAAAAGTCGGTACCATCACAGAATTGTTGACCGGTGAATACATCGGTCACACTCTTAGCCGCATCTGCTTGAAAACGTTGATGTTTGAATTTTAGTTTCATACAGCCAGCCTATTAAATAACTTTAATACTCTTCATAGCCTCTTCCTCGCTCCAGTCAAGTTGTTGTTTCAAAGACTCAAAGATGTTTATTTTAGCATCATCTCTTTCAAAGCAACTGTCACGGAACAAAATTCTCAAAGGTTGTTTGTCTGCAATTGTACGGACAACATTCTCGGTTACATTATCTGCAAAACAAGCCACAAGGTCTCCATCGTTCACAGAGTAGATTGTTTTACCATCCACCACTTCGGTTGTCATTGGCAAGGATAACTGCACACCCCAGTCGAGCATTGCGCCAAACAGTAAGTCGAGGTCATTACGGTCGCTCTTAACATTATCGAGCAATAAGTCAAGTTGCTCTTGCTTATATTCTTTTGGTGCAAAATAAACCTCTTCCATATTGCTTTCATCCAAACGGAATACTCTGAAACCAGTATCAAGGTTTTGACCTTGCAAACCTGATTCTTCCTTGATCTTTTTACCAGCACGACGAATACGTTCTTTAGCAATTTCTGGGATGGTCTTATAACCAGCTTTATATGCTTCACTATTTATATCTGTTTTTTCTGGTAATTGCACACAGAGATACTTCCGTTTTCCACCGTCTTCTGCATTTAATTGCATAACAGCATGAGCGGTAGTTGCACTACCTGAAAAAAAATCCAATACGTATGAATCCTTGTCCAAATCTCCTATTTTTAAGCTGTCAATAACAGCGTATAAAGATTTTGGGTAATCGAAATATTGTGCATTAAACATTTTTTTTAATAGGTTAGCTCCATATTCTGTTGATGAATAAAGTTTATCATCCCATACTGTCAATGGGAGCATACCCTCGTCGTTCATGCGTGCTTTTATGTAAACAGTAGGAATCCCCGACCTATCTCTTCTAGCCATCATTTCATTTTTAGCAGTTAGTGCTCTATCAAGTCCCCACTTCCAACGCCTTGCTCTTCCATGTTCATCTACAGGGAGAGAAACAATTTCATCTTCTAATGGTTGCTCAAGAATATCATATTCTTTTCGTACTTCATTCCATTTAATGTTAGGAATTCTAAAATCCGAGCAATCTTTTTTAACATAAATTGGATAGAACATCGATGGTGCATCTTCTTTATAACCGCCATGTTTTCTAAAATTAACCCATTCAAAGGCTCCTAAATTATCTTTTTCTTTGTACCTAGCAATTTGGTATTCATTACGTGGTAATCTCCCCAAAGTCGTTTCGTCATTAGCACCATAAAATAGTGCATATTCATGTGAGATTGATGCTCCCTTTGTTGTCGATCTACCAGAAGGATTGTTTTTAACAACAATTGTTGCGAGGTGATTACTTTCGCCAAAAACTTCATTCATTATAGCGGTAACAGTCTCTATTTCGCTATCATCAATTGTTAAACATATTATTCCGTTAGAAGAAAGAAGTGAGCGACAGACTAGTAATCTGGAATATATCATTGAACACCAGTCTGAATGGAAACGACCATTAGAAGGTGTGTTTATAAATAATCTGTTGTTATAATCATCAAGTTCTCCTGTTTTTCTCAAGAATTCATTTTCATCTATGGAAAAATCATTTTTATATATAAGATTCTTTCCTGTATTGTAAGGAGGATCTATATAAATCATTTTGATTTTACCCAAATATGACTTTTGTAGTAGTTTTAATACTTGTAGATTATCACCTTCAATATATACATTTTCTGTAGTATCCCAATCTACACTATCCTCCATGACGGGTCTTAATGTCTTGTTTGTAGGACGTGCTGCTTCACGGCGAGCCTCCTGCTTACCAGGCCATGTAAACTGATATGCTTCCGGTGCATCTTCAACAGCGTCATCACCTAACAACTGACGAAGAGTAGTGAAGTTTACCACATGACGTAATTCGCCTGTTTTTTCATCTTTAACCTCTGTAAAGCACGAGGGCGCAATCTGATAGAGTGCTTCTAAATTGATATTCACTCCATTTGCTGATTGAAGTTCCAACTTATTGGGTTTCATGTCTGTATATTTATTTGTTTATTATTTCTTGAAATTTAGCTATCTCTTTTTTCAATCTTCTTGCTTCGGCATTCAACTCCATTTGTCGGTTAAACTGCTTTTCAGCCCGAACCTGTTTTTGCAAAGAAGTTACTTGTTTTTGAAGCTGTTCGACTTTCTTCCTTATTTCCGCTTGTTCTTTGTATTCAACCTCATTTGAAGCAGAAAGTCCAGATATTTGACTTAGGATGTTGCTATATACAGCATCCATTGACTGTCCTTCTATTTTAAGAGACAATGTATCAAAGGACACTTCTCTTTGTAATTCAGTTACACCGCAAGTCCATTTCTGCTCACTTTTTGCAGCAGTCATTTCCTTATGGTGCATCAAGATATCAATCTTGCCTTCATACTCAATGATAAACAGCGTATGTCTTGGCAAGAGTTTGTCCATCGCACAGAATGGGTTAATGCTATAGGCATCTCCCTTCATCTTACAATGGAATACTGCTATTTCGTGTACTCGCTCCCCATCTTCCACATTCAGCGTGCTGGGCGCAAGTTTATACAACCATACAATATTCTCAAACTCCCTTGTGAGAAACTCACGAAGCGAGCTATCTGTACTCCTACCGTAAAAGGCATTCTTAGGTACAGACTTATTGACTACTGTAGTCGCTGGGAAATTGAGAGGATTGTTCATATTCATTATCTAAAAGGATTCTTTGTTATAGGCATTATCCTTGAAATAAAATCTATAAATTCAAAATTATTTTTATTTGAGAACAACTGTCTTTGCGCATACATTGTACGTATATGATTAGCTTCTCTCAAATCTCGTCCATGGACTACTTCCATCTTACATTCATCTGACTCTTTATCTGAAAAATAGTCTTTATCCCAGATTGTAAGCAATAAATTCTTTGATATTGGAAAAGTTAGCTCAGCTCCATATTGAGCTAATCCCTGACATATAGGTTTTACATTATTAACATGAGGATTAACAGTTATAGGAAAATCTGATGTGTAAAAATCGCCATTTACGGAATAATTAAAAGTCCATATGTTATTGCTTAACAATGTACTATATCTATCTAATAAGTCTTCATTCATAAATGTACTTTCAGCATGATATACAGCTTTATCTTTTATTTTAGACTGAATTCTCAATTTAGCAATATCAGGGTTATTTAACTCTAATGCTAATCCCTCTTGAAATAGTCTCACCATTTTTGGCATCATATCTTCGAATACCTCCTCATTCTCTATTCTTAATGCAGGTAATCTAAACCATTGGATAACTAAAAGTAAAGCAAATTCATACTTTTCTTTTCTACTTAATCGAATTCTTAACTCATTATTTTTATATGCATCATTAGCTAATTGTTGTAAATGAAATAATTTCTCTGCAAATTTAGGCTCATATTCTTCAGCAAAGAAATTTTCCTCAATTGTAAATGGATTAAGCTTATTGTTTTCTTTTATAAAACTATCTGAAATCGTATAAAAATTATTGGCTGTGCATACATCAGAAATTAAAACACCATAAGATTTTTTAGAAATCTTGTCGTACGCCCATATATGTGTGTTATTATCTGAAAACATTTTCAGATAACATTGTGGTATATAGTGTTGTTTTTTGTGCAGAGCCATATTATTTAATTATCAAAAAACAAATCAATTCAAAATCATCTAGTCCTTTAATCTCATTGGTTAAAGCTGATGTTTCACCAAAAGAGAAAAGACTATCAATATCACTCTCTTCTTTGACGTGAATAATACTGTCAATGGCAGATTGAAGAAGTTTGCTATAATGCTCCATCTTCTTACTATCTTTGGTTTCTTTATTGAATAATTTACAAAGTTCTTTATCCGGCTTTGTCTGACCTTTGCAGAGATAACGCATCTTGTCAAGCAACTTTTTAGGTGATAAGTGGTCGCAAATCACCTCACCGGCATGAGTGAGATAAACCATATAGAATGGGTGCAGCAAATTGGAACGGTCTATGTTTACACCATTATTCTTGTTTTTAAGAATAAAAATGACTCCCGGTTCTGCTAAATCTGTGGCTTTAACCACCGCACTCATTCCAAAAGGTGTGAGATCCATATTAGGATGCTCCTTTAAATTTGTGAGCAAATCCAAACGGAACTCATTCAATCCCAAGTCCATGATATTGATACCAGTATCCATATCCTCAATATCGACCACCTCATTCTGAAGGCGTTTCAACTGATTGCGTCTATATTCCAAATCGCCCTTTTCATTGGCCGAAAGGAGGTTGTCGTCACCTGTGCTGGTGATAACCGTTGCTTTCATTCTGCTCTCAACACGACCTTTCAGCTTGATATAATCGTCCAGTTCAATATCCGGCCAATAATTTACCAGCTGAATAAAATCGTTCTTGCTACCAATACGATCTATACGGCCAAATCGCTGAATGATGCGTACTGGATTCCAATGAATATCGTAGTTTATAATATAATCGCAATCTTGCAAGTTCTGTCCTTCACTAATACAATCTGTTGCTATAAGCACATCAATCTCTCGTTTGTCATTAGGATGAATTGCGTCTCTGTCCTTTGAAACAGGAGAAAAATAGGTTAGTACATCGTTAAATGTACATTTCATTCTCGGAATAGTACACTTGCCATCTGTGCTACCTGTAATCAAGGCTGTATGCAATCCACATTTATCAAGAATACGACCAGCCAACTGTTCGTATAAGTAATCCGCAGTATCAGCAAATGCGGTGAAGATTAACACCTTCTTGTTATTACCATTGATAGGATTATTGAACTTATTCCTTAGATCAGCAATAAGCTGTTGCAGTTTACTGTCATGTTCCGGTGTAATATCTTTCAACATGATCAGGATGAGCTGAAGAATCTCCAAGTCGGCTTGCAAATCTCTTCTCCAGCTCTTGTAGTCCATATCACGAAGATTAATCTTCGACTTGCGGCCAACAAATGGGTCGTTCTCTGAATCCTCATTGTCATAGTCATCAGCAAAAGAAGTAACCTCAATCAATCCAGCTCCGCTTTCTTCGAATTGATAGCAGCAATAGATGTCTTTATGAAGTTTTCTATCCTTTCTAATGTAAGTCTGAAAGAATTGACGCTGCTTTCCATTCGCTTAAGCATATTGATTGCCATCAATTTTCTCATACCCTTCTCTCGCCCATCGACAGAAAGTCCCGAGCCTTCAAAATCAATATCATAATTATCTTTTGCACTCTCAAAAATGAATAGAGAAGGTGTATAAATAGACAAATTCAACTGATTTAGATGTTCTGCAATATCCTTAAAAGTAATTGCATCACTTAAATCTGTCAATTTAGGACGACGGGCAATAGGTGCCAATCGTGTAGGGAATTTCCCGACATCGTTTGTATTATAATACTTGATAATGTGACTACGGCTTCGCGCAATAGTAACAGCATCAAGCACCTGGAAGAAATCATAACTTAATGAGTCCAATAGTTTCTCTGTGGTTCTTTGGTCGGAATCCAACCTCGACCAGCGCGAATAGGCTGTTTGGGCATCTCTAAATATCTGGTCAATGTTCTTTCCTGTATCTAACAGGTCGTTTATGTTTTCAGTCTTCCCCTCATAGGCCAACTGAAGCTGGTTCTTCAAATCGTTGAAACGGTTGTTTACTGGGGTTGCAGAAAGCATCAAAACTTTTGTCTTGACACCACTGCGAATAACCTTGTTCATCAACTTGGCATAACGGTTTTCTTTTATATCCTCGTCATCTTCATTATCAAATCTACCACCATTACGGAAGTTGTGACTTTCATCTATGACAATTAGATCATAGTTACCCCAATTTACTCGTTCAAGGTCTAATCCATTACTTACACCCTTATCGCGTGATAAGTCGGAATGAAACAGAATGTCATATCGCAAGCGGTCTGCCAATACAGGATTATTCTTATAATTTGAGCGGAATGTCTGCCAGTTATCATTAAGTTTCTTCGGGCAAAGCACCAAGACACTTCTGTTGCGGTTTTCATAATACTTAATAACTGACAATGCCGTAAATGTTTTACCTAAACCAACACTATCAGCTAAAATACAACCATTATACTTTTCCAACTTGTTGATAATTGCCAACGATGCATCCTGCTGGAAATTGTACAGCTTGTTCCAGATTACACTGCTCTTAAAACCAGTTGCTTCATTTGGTAGAACATCTTCACTTATATCCTCTAAAAATTCGTTGAAGATATTATACAATGTAATGAAATAGATAAAATCAGGAGAATTTTCCTTATACACTGTTTCAATACTCTCAATGATGTATTCTGTAACATCTTGGAATCTCTCCTTGTCTTTCCACAATTCACTAAAATTTTTAAGGAACATATCTGTTGTGCTATGCCCAGGCATTCCCACGACCATAGGACAAAGATTATCGCCTCTATCTAAACCTAATTCGGTTGTAGTAAATTCATTGAAAGGCATATATGTGAATGTATCTGTTCCATTTTTTACATTAAGAAATGCATTCATTGAACCTTGAGTGATATTGGTCTTGAATTTTGCCTTTCTACGAATCCAATCTGCACACTCTCTGGCAATAGCACGTTGAGTTAGTTGATTTCGAAGCCTGATCTCAAAATCAGAGCCGAACAGATTACGTTCCCTACTAAGTTTAGGAATATAAAACTCTCGTTTCTGCTTAACTGATTTGTCTGTGTTAAATGTCGGAGACGTAAATATGAAATTAACACAATCCACTTTCTCCAACTCCTCTTTTAATGCTTCATAAGCATATATAGAGAAACTGGCAGCGGCGATTGAGACTTGACTATCAGATGATAGTATTTGTTTTAAATCATCAACTACTCGCTCAGTAATATTATTGAATTGTTTTGGAGTTATCATCAGCAATTTCTCTTATTGATAAGATTTACAATCACTTTCAGAATCATATCTTTTTCGTCTGCACGGCTTTCAGCGATCATCAGTGTAAGTGCTACCAAGGTGCCATCACTGATTCGCTTAGTTCCATCAGGATTATACAGAATGCCATTGTTCTGCATAAACCAAAGGAATAGAGTGGCTGCGATTCGTTTGTTGCCATCTACGAATGAGTGATTCTTAACCACAAGGTAGAGCAACATTGCAGCTTTTTCTTCCACCGATGGGTATAGCTCATTACCATCAAAAGTCTGATAGATTTGTCCTATTGAACTTCTGAAAGAACCATCTTTTTCCTTTCCAAACAATGTACTGCCACCGAACTTCTCCTTAAGTGTCTCAATAGTTTCCATTGCGCTATCGTATGTTGCACGGAAACTTTCCTCGATGGTTGTGTGTTCAATAGTGAGCTGTTGGTAATCATACCTGTCAAGGGTATCAAGAGCATATGTGTAGTCTGTAACGACATTCACCAATTCCCTGCTATCGTCACCATTAATCAGCTCCTGCTCATTGTTTATGGTTCGGCCGAGTAGATGTACTAACTGACTTAACTCTTCGTATTTCTGAGCTGCTATGTGGTTATTGATAGCATATCCTTTTACAAGGTATTCCTTTAGCACCTTGTTTGCCCATTGACGGAATTGAACACCACGCTGGCTCTTTACTCGGTAGCCGACAGAGATGATGACATCGAGATTGTAAAGTTTTACTGTTGCTTCTTGCGTTTTATCTGGAATAGCACCATGTTGAGTGGTGTGTGCAAAATTTGCACATACCACATTTTCTTCAAGTTCCCCCTCCTTGAAGATATTCTGTATATGTCTAAGTATAACAGTCTTATCCCTTTGAAACAGCTCGGCCATCTGCTGTCTTGTCAGCCATACAGTTTCTTTCTCCAATTTTACATCAATTGAAGTCTGCCCATCAGGGGTCTGATATATTACTATTTGATTATTCTGCTCCATATAACTATTTTGTTGACCACAACAAGTCTTTTACATCTACATCTATTACTTTTGCAATTTCTACCAAGGTCTCAAGCCCTGGCTGCGCTGTATTGGTGCACCACTTTGATACAGTTGCCGGATCCTTGTCGAGCTGTTCAGCAAGCCATTTATTTGTCCTTTGCTTTTCAGCCAAAACCACCTTTAACCTGTTAATATTTTTAGAGCGTTCCATCATAATTTTATTTATTTGACTTCAAATTTAATCATAATAAACGGAAAAACTGCTTTTATTTTATATTATTTTTCAAAAGAATTGCGATTTAGCTCAATTTGTAGATAGAATCCGTTTTATTCCGATGTCCCATTTTTACTCAAAAAGTGCTTATCCGCGGTGGAAATGTGGTGATTTTTGATAGATTTCCACAAGCAATAGCACATTTTTTGGCCAACCAAAAGAAAAAATCACTTTACTTTATTGCCGTACATACATATACGCTGATTAAAGTAAAGTGATATTCTCAATGTAATGTGATATTTTTCTTTCCAATATGGCGTTCTGCATTTTTCCAACATAAAAACACACCCTTTTCTGCAATTATCCAAAGAAAATCACTCATAAATCTGCATTTTTCCAAAAAAGCTGTTCAATTTGGCCAGCCAAAAGAAAAGATAGCCACTTTACTTTATTGTCGTACATATATATACGCTGATTAAAGTAAAGTTTAAAAGAGGGAAAAGAAAAGAGAGGCTTTGCCTCTGATATTTTCAAGCGGTTTTATCCATAATTGCAATGATCAATTTCAATGGTTTTCACATTTTCCATACCCAAAATGAGGTCTAATTTCACATTTTCCACCCATAAAACCACCTCAGATTTCACATTTTCCCAATTCTTCGAAATATAAGAGACATCACCTCAGATGAAATGTGTGACTGAATCTTCTTTCTTTTCGCAAGCAATATTGCCCAAATGGTTATACAGATACAACCCTTTTGCACTTTTATACGTGAAACCCTACAGAATTTAGTTGACATAATCGGCGATATTCTCACGTATATTTCGTACCTTTGCATACAGAAAAGTTTGGTGAACTTCGTGCAGAAATTCAGGTTTTACAGGTTCTGGTTGACAAAGAGGATACTCGAAATGGCTGATTTATAAAGATATACACTTGTTTTTTACCGCCTTTCTACCGTTTAAAACGTAAATTCCTCATTTATAATGATCTACTCTTGGTGTATCGGCAAATAGTCATTCTCGACTAATTGATTATCAATATATTACATAATACACAATAGAAAGTAAAAGAAGAAACAATCCAACTTCGATAATATTGATAATCAACACATTAAACACATAGAAATAATAAAGCATTGCATCAATTTTTCCTGATTTTGTCCCCCGTTTGTTCCCTGAACGGATACAAGGGACAAAATTCTGTCCCTCATACAATTTAACAGTGATAAATAGGCAAATTTTATCAGTACCACTAAAACTTATCTAAATTACAGATA
>OJMK01001380.1_pt1 | contig 19811 bp, 21 predicted proteins | sample 1597201 | NCBI WGS metagenome assembly OJMK01 (sample SAMEA2452125, study PRJEB22498) | human gut metagenome | reverse complement strand
AGAGGCAATCCGCTGTATCCGTGTCCAGTCGCTTATCAATGAAGAATTCGGGTTCCTGGACAAGAACAAGCAAAAGGTAGATTTCCTCGCCTACTTCCGGACAAAAGCACGAGAAAAGTATGAGAAATGGGATTGCGTTTACAATCACTTCGAGAAATTTGTCGGCGGTAAATGTACCTTTGGCGATGTCACCGTAGAACTGTGCGAGAAGTTCAGGGATTACCTGCTCAAATGTAAACAGATCAATCATCCCAATGCTTACATCTCACGCAATTCGGCAGCTGGCTATTATTCGACGTTCCGTGCCTTATTGAAAATAGCCTATAAAGAGAAGATGTTGCGCGAGAACTTGAACGACTTTCTGGAAAAAATTGAATGGAAAGAAGTCAAAAAAGAGTATCTGACACTTGATGAAGTCAAGAAATTGGCAGCTACGCCATGCAAGATTCCAGTCTTGAAACAAGCCTCCCTATTCGCTTGCATGACCGGTCTCCGTATCAGTGATATTCTGAAGCTGGATTGGCGTGACTTTGAAGTCGGTCCGGATCAAGGCTATTACATCCGTATCTGCACCAAAAAGACAGAAACCGAGGCCACCCTCCCTATCAGTCAGGAAGCACTGGAGTTGTGCGGCGAATGGGGTACCGGAAAAGTCTTCAAAGGCTTAACCCGCTCCATGACCCATCATCCCTTGAAACAATGGATTTCCGAAGCCGGAATCAGAAAGCACATAACCTTCCACTGCTTTAGGCACTCGTATGCGGTCATCCAAATCTCTTTAGGTACAGACATTTACACAGTATCGAAGATGCTAACTCACAAGAATGTCACCACGACACAAATCTATGCAGATTTGGTCAATTCCAAGAAGCGAGAGACGGCGAATAAGATTTCATTGAAATAATGGAGCCATCTCTTTATCAACAATAGGTTATATCTGGTAAATCTATCGGGTATGGCCTATTTTGTCATAATAAACAAATTGTTATATTTATGTTTTATGAAGTTTGAAGTTGCGTGTCCTATCTCTTGTTTTTAAACCAAATCACGCATATTGAATAAGACCAATATAAGGAATATTATTTTTCAGAAAGGTCAGTCGTATTGGCAAAGCTGATGTGGATTCTCTATGGATATATGAAGTAATCGGAATGGTGTAAAATACACCCGAATTTAACAGAACGAAGTGCCTAATGTAACTTCGGAGGAAGATTATCTTTGAACAATAGAATGATATACAGAAGTTACAATGTATATTGATACCTTTGCATTCTAAGAAGATGCTGATTTTTTGAAGGGGACTTGAGAAATAAATATATAATCGATGTTTTTACTATTTTTATAGTGCAAAATTATTCTTTATAAATGATTTTGCATTATATTTGTTCTCCATAATAATTTTAGTTTGCATATGGATATGAATAATTTTAGAATGTCATTGTCTGTAATAGACAGCGAAAATATTAAAATGGTCTCAATGAGCGATGGTATCCATACAGCTTTTGTAGGTGTTGCAGACAATAAGGCGGTTAATATGGTTACTTCTATGGATCGTATGAGTCAGTTGCTTATAAGGGCGGTAAATAATCGTACGCGAGAAAGAAACTATTTCAAGCTATGCAATCAACTTCTTGATAAAGAGATAACTGATGAAGAATTTGAAAAAGAAATAGATGAGAATGAAGATAATTATGTATTATCTAATAATGAAGAAGCCGATATGAATGACATAGAGGTCGCTTTGTCGTTATGTGATTATTTAAAAGATGTTAAAGACGTGGACGATATGGCAGACTTATTTTCTTTCAGCGATAATTCCATTCGTAAAAGTTTAATAGAAAAGTAATGGCAGAGTATATTAGAGAAGGTGAAATGGTTGAGGGAAAGAAATGTTCTGTCTCAGCCCGAAGAATGGAATTCAAGAAAGGAGGATTACGCAAAGATCCGATCACAAATAAAAATATGGTTTTATATGAATTAGACCGTAATTGCAGCGTGGAAGTGACTGAAAGTTTGAATCTGACAGAAGAAGAGCAACAAATAAGAGTTGAATTAGGGGTGCATGGAAAAGTTGGAGAGAGAATACAAGGTGATGCCATTCGCCTTTATGCTGATACTAAAAAAGATAGTTTAAGACCCATCGTAAAAGAGGGACAAAGTGGAAGGCATGGCGCAAATCTAGTAGAAACGAATATACGGACAATCGGGAAAATTAAAACCCCTTTTTCTGTGTATGATAAGTTGCTTGGCTATTCAGCACATAGTGATAACGGACTAATAGAAAATAAATAATATGAAAGTAGATATTTTTACACTGTGTGACAACGCACAAGAATATGGCGGAAAACTAATTATAATTGGAACTTTTAATAGTATCTATGCCAATAAGTTCCCTACTTTACACCCTGAATTTGCTTTAGTTGCAAGAGTTGTGTTTGACGAAAGTGAGAAAGGCATACACAATATAGAATTCGATATCAAAAAAGAAGATGAAGATGTATATATATTGCCACATGGAGAAATGACAGCAGACACAACAAAAACCAAAGGAAAGGATTCTATTATAAATGTTGTTGTGAAAGGCAACAATATTCCTATTAAATCTGCGGGAACTTATGTCGTAACATTGAAAGTAGATGATAAGATTTGGAAGTCAAATTTGCATGTAGTGGAAGTGAAAGATATGAAATAATTCACCATTCTTTTTTACACAATTGTTCTCCCTTTTGATAAACTTATTTAATAACAATCTTTATGGTTAAGTTTATGTGTATGAAAGGTATGTAACTATGTGTTTATTATACGTCTAATTTCGTTGTAAATGGAAAAGCCTACTCTTTTATTTATAAATATCTTAGCGAAATAAAATAATATCATGTGCAGAATATCTAAAGAAACTATTATTCGAGCGAATGAAAAAACAATGAAACGAGCCAGGAAGCTTGATTGCTCTTTCCCAGTTGTAGATGGTACTATAACAGTATCTACGCGATATCGTGGTGTTGTTTATTCGCAAAAGGTTGATATAGGGAAGATGCAAGATTCCTATGCTCGTTCATTTAAAACAGTAAAGAATGACAAGACAATATAATTTTATCTACAAACAATTGGTGAAAAATGAGAGCGATATTGTTGGCAATATCGCTTATTCTTTATATAAAGCAGACAAAATAAACTTTATTGAAGAGTTTAAGACAAAGCATAATGGTACTGAACCAACAGAGACAGATTTCCAACCATTCCATGAAATTTGTTGTATGGAAACCAATATAAATCGGTATAAGATGCAAGCTATCAATATTTTGCAAGGCTTTCTTGATGATACACTTTCAGCTACCACTAAACAGATAGAGAAAGATCTGGAAAACGATTATAAAAAAGAATTGATGAGCATTGTAGGAAAAACAACCGTAAAATCTTTTTCTTTGAATGTATTACAAAATATTGTAGGAGCATTTGTATTTATGATCATTATGTGTGCCATTATTTTTCTACTCAAATTTTCCGAGCACCAATATACGTTTACTATAGGAGGTAGTGGAAATGCCAAACTAGAAGTTATTCAAAGTACTCCCGGGAAGACGATTGTAGAACCTGTCCAACAAAAAGAACAATAATTTTTTATATAGGTATACAGTCCAGAAAAAAATTGATGAATTATTGAAGATTGAATTGTTAAATTGACTTTGTATTCATAATACAACCATTTTATAATGTGATTCTTTATGCATTAAGACCTTAAAAATCCATTATCTTAACAATCAAAAATGTAAAGACTATTGTACATTAGCAACAAATTATTTAAATGCAAATGGAAAATAACCATTATCTATTCTAACAAGCGTGACCAATACATATAATTGTTGATAATCCAAATTCAAAGTCCGACTAGGTTTTAACCCCATGTCGGACTCTTCTTTTTTATTCTATTGTGGCATAGATGGTATAGAAATAAGTACCATATCGAGGACAAATGCTGCCACATTCTTGGATTTATAACATGGTATCTATGAAATGACATATATTTGCGCACAAACAATTAGCAAATATCATTATGAGTCAGAAAAGTATAGAACATATAGCACTCTATTCCTTTGTATTGGTAGGTACTCTTGTTGTTGGTGTTTTAGCTCGTCAGTTTGTTTTATCCAAAGGCATTGACAATTTCAGTAGTATTGTTGCATTTTTTGCAACAGTAATTGTCTTGATGGCAATCTATGCCTGTTTACAGACAACCTCCAATCAGTTTCTGCTGCCACGTATAGAAGCTTTTCTATTGCGTTTCTCTATTTTTCAAACGATGAAAAATCACAATGACACCGTTTCTGTTCAGGAAGTCGCTACAATCAAAGATTTAAACCAGGCTACGCCTGATGTCATTAAGTCTGCTCATACCACTGAAGAAGCAATCTCTGAACCTTCAGAATATGAAGTTATGCGAACCAACGCTATTGCAAAAAAGAATCATGCTATTCAAACCAAATTGGAAAAGGTCATCAGCTATACGAAGCAAACAATGGTTGCTTATATGAGTGAAGAAGATCTCAATCGCCTATGCACATACGTTGCAGAATATAGTACGGAAGATACCTTACAAAAGATATCGCCTGTAAAGGTTGATTCACAACTCAAAAGTATTGATATTATGCACTTTGGTTGGAATATCGGCAAGGCTTTTGGTAGAAAGCGTATTCATACAGCTACATTTATTAAAAATGTCTTTGCCCACACTCTTTGCGACGTGGAAATCTCAACTATTGAGCGTAAAATGTCACACACAGAATCTAAAACTAAGATTCATTTAAATAATCAATTAGTGTAAATTACCGTCTATTTTTTCTAACTATATCTTTTAGAGTTTCTATTGATATGTTGCTCCTATGCAATATTGCATGACAATTGGGGCAAACTGGTATGAGGTCATTCTCATAATCCACTTTATAACTTTTTCCTTTATTTTCAGAGATGGGAGTTATATGATGAACATGAATAAAATCCTTGCCTAATTCTCCATATTGCTTTTCAAAATCAAACTGACAAATATTACAGATACATCCATATTTTTGTATACACATTTTTCTAGCTATCGGATTTCGTTCATATTTATTCACCAAAACTTGTTGTTTTGCGCCTTCATAATATTCATTCTCATATCTTGTGTTACTATCATTATCAAAAATCCAAAATTTTCTTTTTCTCTTTATCATTTTCCGAGGTATAATACCATTTTTTTTGCAGAAAACGAGATATTCTTTATCTATGCTTTTATCATATTCACAAGTATAACCAAGTATTTTATTTATAGCCTGAGTCGTTTTACTACCATGTTTACCATTATTCTTTATAAAATGAGTTATTATATCATTCTGTAAATACCCAATAAACCGACTAGGTGCAAAATGATTATCTCCCCTAGACTTATATACGACAAAATCAATTCCATTACCGATTAATTTTCGGACATTATTATAATGTTCCTCATTATCGTCTGATAAATAAGCATCAATCTGACTCAGATTCTCCATTAATTCAGAGACACTGATAATAATTCGCCCTAATTTTTTCATATCAATTTCCTATTAACTAGTACAAAAGTACGGATTTATCTAAATAAATCACCACCAAAAGTTATCTCACAGTTATATTCCGGTGATGTTTTCCACCATCAAAACACCAATTTTCTTTGCCAGCGAACAATTAAAAACGAGTATATATGGCAAACGAACAAATCACTTTTGATAAGCTGCCGCAGGCGGTAGGTTATCTAACAGAACAGATGGAACAAATCCGGCAAATGGTGGCAGCACTGCAACCGCAGGCTTCTCCCGACAAGCATCGTCTTATTGAAATTGACGAAGCCTGTAAAATCACACGAAAGGCAAAGCCTACCATTTACACGCTTGCGCGTAAAGGACTGATTCCAGCTTACAAACGAGGTAAGAAACTCTATTTCTATGAAGATGAGCTGCTGCAATGGATTGAGTCCGGACGCAAGCAAATGCGGGCCATGTCACTTCAGGAACAGGCAGCGGAGATAGTACATGGGGCGAAACGCAAACCAAAGGGAGGTTATAACTTTTGATCTGTGCGTCTATGGAAACCTCCAAATTAACAGCAGAAGGTATTATCGGCGAGGCTGTGCGTATCGGAGCCAAGATGTCAGGCGGTGAGTTCCCGATAGAAGTCTTTCCTATCAGGATTCAGCGTATCATTGGCAGTTTGCACGATTGTCAAGGTTATCCCGTGGATTATGTCGCTGCGGCTATCCTTGCGGCCATTGCTGTGGGGATTGGCAACTCCCATCTGGTGCAGGTGAAACGCAACTGGCTGGAAAGTCCCATTCTGTACATGGCACTGATTGGACGCCCCGGAGCCAATAAGAGTCATCCACTGAGCTTCGCTTTCCAGCCGTTTATTGAGCACGACTATTGTCAGAATCAGGAATATCAGAAGTTGTATGCCGAGTATGAACGTACTATGTCCATGAGCAAAAAGGAACGCCTGGAAGCCGGCTTGGATGAATTTCCGCAGGCTCCCGTGCGCAGACGCTTTCTTGTTTCGGATATCACTCCCGAAGGATTGAGCCTGATACATGCCCAGAATCCCAGAGGACTCTGCCTTTGGTCGGACGAGCTATCTGCCTGGTTCAAGAATTTCAACCGCTACAATAACGGTTCGGAAGAACAGTTCTGGCTTTCGGTGTTCAATGCCAAGCCCACGATTTCCGACCGCAAGAGTACGCAAAGTTCCATTTTTATCAGACGTCCCTATATCTCCGTTATCGGTACCATTCAAAAGAAGATTCTGGGCGAACTGGTCAAGGGCGAGCGTTCGAGTAACGGTTTCATCGACCGTATTCTTTTCGTGATGCCTGAATCTGTCTTGAAAAGCAGATGGAACGACCGGGAAACTCCTGAAGAGCTGGAAATCCAGTGGCAACAGATTATCGACAAACTGATTGTACAGGATTGTCCGCATGACGAGAATAATGAGTTGCAGCCTCAATGCCTGCCATTCGATGAAGATGCCAAGCAACGGCTTTACGGTTGGCAGCATGAAAATGCACGCCAATGTGATATGGAAACCAACGATGCCTTGGTCGGTATTTACTGCAAACTGGAAATCTACATTATCCGGTTTTGTCTGATTATCCAGCTTGCCCGATGGACTTGCGGAGAGTGCGACAAGCATACGATTGACCTTGAAAGCGTGAACCGTGCCATCCTGCTGGCCGAGTATTTTCGGACAACAGCCGTAAAAGTGCAGACTACCGTCAGCCAGGAACAGTTGAGCGAATTGCATCGCAACATCTACCTGAACCTGCCTCAGAGGTTTACAACGGCAGAAGGTATCGGCATTGCTGAAAGTTACGGGATGAAGGAGCATGCTTTCAAGATGTTTCTAAAACGACACATCGGAACATTATTCAGAAAAGAGAATCATGGAGAATACAGTAAATAAACCTGTTACTATGCACATTTTCGCAACCGAGGGGTTTGTGAAGTTGCGAAAATGTGCATAGTAACATTCAAACAGAAAGAAAAATGAACTACAGATTCACATTAGAACCATACAAAGGTGTCAGCACCCGGCACACATGCCCGAACTGCCACCGCAAAAGTTGTTTCGCCAAATACATTGATACGGAAAAGCAAATAAACTTTCCTGATTATGTAGGGCGATGCAACCATGAACAGAAATGCGGCTACAATTATACGCCCAAAATGTATTTTGACGAGAACCCGATGGCCAAAGAGCGATTGAGCGAAGAGTTTGTGTCGGTGTCAAAGTCCCGTATCAGTCTGCCCCCTGCGCCATCCTTTATTGAGCCGGAAATCATGAGGCAGTCCCTGAAGTTGTATCACACGAACAAACTGTTTCAGTTCCTGAGTTTTCATTTCGGGCAGGAGGCTACCGAAGAACTGATGTTGCGATACCATGTAGGAACCTCGAAGCATTGGCCGGGAGCTACGGTCTTTTGGCAAGTCGATATTTCTGGACGGGTACGCACCGGAAAAGTGATGCTCTACAATCCTGAAAACGGAAGACGGATTAAAGAGCCGCACAACTACATCACGTGGGTACATTCCCTTTTGAAGAAAGAGAATTTCAACCTCCGGCAATGCCTGTTTGGTGAACATCTTTTGTCCTCTGACCAGCAACGTCCGGTTGCCCTTGTGGAGAGTGAGAAAAGCGCTTTGATATCCAGCTTCTATCTGCCGCAATACCTCTGGATTGCTTCGGGCGGAAAGAACGGAGCGTTTAATCGGAATGCCATGAGCGTATTGAGAAATCGACGTGTCCTGCTCTTCCCCGATCTGGGTGCGACCGACTATTGGAACAGTAAAATGGAGATGATCCGAAGTCTGGGAATAGAGGTTTCTCTCTTCGATTTTATGGAAAGAAATGCGACAAAAGAAGAACGTGATGCGGGTTATGACATCGCCGATTTTCTGCTGAGAGAAGAGACAAAGGAGGCTATTTTCAATCGTCTTATCGTGTTGAACCCAGCCTTAAAAACGCTGGTCGAAACTTTCGATTTGCAGCTTGTCAATGTGGAGAAAGCACCGCTTTCAGCAACGGTTCAACATACCCGGAGAGGACTTTTCAAACAATGACTTTCAGATGTCTGATTCTCTTCTTTTTCACTGGAGCAAGTTTATGCCGGTGTATTACATTTCCCGGCCACTTGCTCACCTCAAAAGAAGGTGAGACGGCTCCCGATGGTCACAATTATTAATCTCAAAAGCAAATATTATGGACAAGAAAAATACAGTTACAATCCGTCTTACAGACGAACAATTCGGTTGGCTCAGAGCACTCAGCCGACGCAGTAAACGCAGTCAAAGCGAAGTAGTGCGTTCACTCATCGAACACGGTACGGTGCGCGAACGAATTACGAGAGAAAATCTTGACATTATCCGAAAACTGATTGGAGAAAGCACAAACCTGAACCAGCTTGCCAAACGAGCCAACGCTTACGGTTTTTATCGTGTGGCCGATGAGTGCAGTACCGCCGTTCAACAGATTTCACAACTCATAAAACAGCTCAAGGATGATAGGTAAGATTGTCAAGGGCACATCGTTTTCCGGATGCGTAAACTATGTGCTGAAAGAGGATAAATCGCGACTGCTGAAAGCGGTTGGTGTCTACGGTTCGCCCGAAGAAATAGCGGAGCAATTCGAGTTGCAGACTTTACTGAATGACAAGGTCAAGAACACGGTCGGCCATATATCATTGAGTTTCTCCGCAGAAGACGGGGAGCGCATCCGTGACGATGATGGGCTGATGCTGAAGATCGCCCACGACTATATGAAACTGATGGGAATCGAGAACACGCAGTTCATCATCGCCAGGCATACTGACCGTGATCATCCGCATTGTCACATCGTTTACAACCGGGTGGATAATGACGGCCACACCATCAGTGACAAGAACGACCGCTACCGGAATGAAAAGGCCTGCAAGATGCTGACAGCCCGTTACCGCTTGCATTTTGCTGAAGGAAAAGAGCATGTCAATTTCATGCGGTTGCGTCGTTACGACAAGGTAAAGTATTTTATCTATCATGCCTTGAAACGAGAAGTTCCGAATGCCCGAAGCTGGAGTGAGCTACGACTAGCCTTGCGGAAATACAGGATTGATACGCAATGGAAACTAAGCCGCACGACCGGAGAGATGCAAGGCGTTAAGTTCACATACAACCAACTGACCTTTAGCGGTTCCAAGATTGATCGCCAGTTCAGTTTACTGAACATCGACCAGGAGCTGAGATATAACGCTCTTTCTGCTACCATGAACTAGCGTCAGGCACAGGCAGAAACCATACGTGAGGAACCTCGGCATGAATACTAGCAGGAGCATCATTCCGGTATCAGTCTGGGGTTGTTCACTTCTTCCCCTACGGATTATGATACGGAGGAAGCGATACAGGCCAACTGGCTTAAAAAGAAGAAAAAGAAACCGAAACGCAAGCGAGGTTTCAGTCTATAATCAATTTTTTATTAACCATCAAAATTCAAATTATTATGAACTATTCCGATTTTATTTACGATTTCAATCTCTATTTGTGTGAGAGATTCGGTGAAACTGTTGTTCCATCATGCACAACGCTAACGGCATTTGTGTTTCTGTCCATGTAGGCGAAATGGATTTATACATCCGTTTTGGGGAATACAGTTGTGGTGTCGGCAGTATCCCCGACTGGAGTATTATCATTGTGCGCAGCAACTTCAAACGAAACCAGCAGGAAAACTTGAAAGGCCTTGCCCGCTTCTTCAAGGAGTACGCCCCACGCTATGGTTACAAATATCTCTGCACCGAAAATGATGACTACAAGTATTATCAGAGCCTTGGTTTGAAACTTATCCACAGAGGATTTTTTAGACAATATAATTATGGGTTGCCGTTGAAGGAGTTGGAGGTGTAAAATAGATTTTTATTAAGGAGAGGGAAATCCTCTCCTTTTTATTTCCTCTTCAATTTTTTGCTACAATATTTATTATTCCTTCCCTTTCTGTTCTTCAAACAATTTTAGCACCTCTCCTTCTTGCTTGATATACTCTTTTTCAAATGTCTCTGCAATATTATTTAATACTCTAATTTCTGATTCATCAAACACGTCATTCGACTCTATATAAGTAAATTGATTATTGATTTTAATTCTAGAGATATAAGCCCCACCCTTGAATGATACATTAAAATACTTTTCTGTTTTACACAATAAATCATTATAATATGTTTCCCCTATTACCATATCTGAATGTAATGGCTTCACCTCTGAATAATAAAGAAAAAAGCCGTCAATATATACTTGCGGAATTTTTATTGATGACATTATAATTGCTACTGCAATTCTATCTGTAAGTGATAATAAATGTATTTGCGCTAAAATATCATCAAATTTATTTCTATCTATTATTTGCCAATGAATAATACTATAAACTGCTTCATTTTGTTTTTCTTGAGACATCAGCCATTCTTTATAATCTTGATAAATTTCTGTTTGTTTGTATAATTCAATATTTTCAAGACCAATATATTTATCTACAAATTCTTTTGAATATGGTTCTGTCACAAAATCGCCGGAACGCATCATTAATTCTGCATCCATTAATATAATAGGCAATGGATCTATTGCTAAACGATATACGGCAACAGCTCCAATTGCAACTTTAAGAGTTTCTTCAAAGTCAGCAACGATCTTATTATAAATTTTCTCTTCTCGGTGGTCAGACCAAGACAATCGTTGTGTGGTATAAAAAGAGAAAAATCCTTGTTTGTGTACATACTTATTCGTCTTTTTCTGAATATCATGAATATTATCAAAAAAAGTAGGCATTTTAGTTCGGATCTCTTTAAAAACAGGTTCATGCTCTCGTAAAAAATTAGCCATTCTTCCCCATTCAAAGCCTGGTTCTAATTTCTCCCACTCATTCATCTTTTCTGGATTTGCAGTTAAATACAGAGTTCCGATTGAAATTTCTATGGATTGACGTAATGAATAAAATGCGGCGTCAAAAAAACCTTCTTGAAAAAGGTAAATTGAATTAGCTATCATCTGAGATGCTTCATCAAAAAATCTATTTGATCCAAAAGCGTTGATTAAACTAGTCTCTGCCCATCTGATATTATCAATATCCCAAAGATATTCAGACGCGTTTGGCAAAACGAACTTTCGAACTTTCCAAACCCCAGTTTCAAAATCCTCATGTAAATTCTCTAATGTATGTAGCTCCATTTTCGTAAGTAAACCACGTTTTTATTTATAAGCAGTTGTCTGTAATGGGAAATTATCAGTATCTTCTAACCGCCCTTCCAAATTACCAAAATCTAAAATGTCATAATTAAATATCCTTTTGTGTTTTTCATCCTCTGGATAATTCCAAACTTCAACAGGATAAGCCCATTTAAATTTCTCAATATCGTTAGTTGTAGGTTTTGTCAGCCGGAAAATAGAGCAGAATTCTTTACAGTATTTGTGTTTTTCATTAACATCAAATACAGGGATTGCATAATTTATAAATTTATCATTGGGAAAATAGAACTCATCATTTAAGTGCGTTGAAGTATATGCAATACCGTGAATCATTTTGCCATTAAATTCTCGATTTTTTAAGAACCATTCAAAAATCAGCTGAGATATAATATACTCTGGCTTAAATGTATCAGAATCATTTACCACAGGAATCATGCATGATATAATCAACGGTACCAATTCTTGATATATGGACAACTTTAATTTCTCTTTAGCAGGTAATAATAAATCAATAAAATTCAACTCTACCTTATTTTGAAATCGAGATACAGCGAAAAGGTTCTTTTGATGCAATCCGTACGAAATGTTAGACATCCGTTTTTTTATGCTGTACACAACATAGCAACCATCAATAAAATATGGACTACGAACAATTCCATTCTCATTATCTAATTCATTAAGAATATCCATATGAAATTGAGTAAATTTCATATAAGATTTATCCATTGTATCAATGAATATTTTTGAAAAAATCACCAAATTACGACAATTTCCTTTTATCTTAGATAATTCTCTAATTGCATTTTCTCTATCAGAATCGACAACACTCCCTACTTTACTATACCAATTAAGAACGCTTTGAGGTAAGTCTCTATTATCGAGATTGAACAAATATCGAAATAATGTGATGTCGTTTATGCTTTTATTATTCTTCATTAGAACTGAATTTAAAGTTATTCTCAGATATAAAATATAAATCTAAAAATTTAATACTTCTGTTTCCCTGGAATCACTCCACGCACACCACCTTTCGGATTCTCCACATCCCCTTTATATCGAGGAATCAAATGCATATGGACATGAAATACCGACTGACCAGCAGCTTTATTGACATTGATTCCTATATTGTATCCGTCCGGATGGTATCGTTCATCTACTTTTTGTTTCACATACTGAAGCATTACATTCATTGCTTCACGTTCATGATTCGTCAAATCAAAATATGATGCCACATGACGTTTGGGAATTATCAAAGCATGACCGGGAGATACAGGATAACCATCATAAAAGGCGACACAAGTTGCTGTTTCACAGATTACTTCTACCTTACGTGACAAACGGCAGAATGGACATGTTTCCCCTTCTTTTCGTGGTAGTTTATTAAAGTGATTGTATTGGTAAAGTTCATAACTCGAATTGCGATCCAAACTCAAAAAAGGTAAACGGACATTACATTGGTAGGTATATTCCCGATAAATGGCATGAAGCCTGAATCCCTCCTCTTTCAAATCACGCCGAACGGCAAAATAGGCAGTCCCTTTTGGTGAAAGAAGATTGGAAACATTCATCATCACCTCGGCTTGGGCATACGGCTCCAACACATTCAGCACATATACACAAAATATGGTGTCAAATTTGCCCTCCGGATATTCTGTGCGATAATAATAATCATATCCAGTAATATCATATCCACGCCGTTTCAATTCGTCCGTATCATACCCGAAACCACAACCGAAATCAAGAATACGCCCTTTCAACAAGGAATGTTGCAGAAGATAACGAACAGGAACAGACAGGTCTGCGCGTTTAATGGCGGTTAGGTATGGGTGGTTTATTTTTTCGATTGTCATAATTTCTAATATTTCCAAATTTCAAATCCCATATTCAAAGCAATCTGATGCATAGGCGTGAACGTCTGGAAGAAACAATCCAACAAATGTTCTCTGTCCATAGAAACGATTTCTTGTGGTGTATGTCCCAAAGAAAGATAGTCTTCCAACAACTTTTCTTGCTTGCCCTCATGCAGAATGATACCTAAAGCGGCTTGATGAGCTGTTGCCAGTTTCGGAAGGTACAGATTCAAATCGGGTAACTTATTGCTCTTGGAGCTGTTGATGCTCGGATCGGCTGGCATCAGGTTCCAAAGCAGGTCATGAGAGACGAAACTCCAGGGAATGAAATGGTCTAAATCATACATACGTACCTCCAATAAGTTTCCGGTATACGGACATCGAACTTCCAATCCATGTTTTATGGCGGTATTCCAGAATTTATGCTGGGCAGACAACGAGTTTCGCACTTTTTGCTTCACTAACTTAGTAGGTATAGCCGGCACATTCGGATTTCTCGTCTGCAAGAAGCCTGCCAGTCCCCAATAGGCAAAAGCACTCAGAATATCGTAATTTTCTTTCAGATAATCCAACCATGCAGGATTCATTTCTATCCATAACGTCCCATTCTGCTTTTCTAATTTATAAATGCAACCGTTCTCGAACGATTGGGAACGGACAACCGTCTGGCGGTCATCGGACGTATCAATCCAAGGACGCAGGAAGCGGAAGGGGACGTTCATTTGCAGGAAATTCAACTGCCTCCGGACATTTATACTTTGTATAAGCTCATGCAATAAATTTGTCAAATCCCGGATACTGATATTAATGGGAATATTATATTCCTTTTGCAAAGCCCATATTGCTTCGTAAAGGGATTCTGACTTCCCGAACGAGAGACGAAAATAGACTACAGGATACCAGGCGTTCGCCACCATCGTAATCATAATCTCCCATACATTCATCCTCGTTTTCCCGTACTTTACGCACAGATCAAGGATACCGAGGAACCAATAATATTTATAGGTCGCCACGGTCTTGTCGAATACTCTGTTCAGATATTTGGTTGTCAATATGTTAGACTGAGGTAGTTGCATATCAAAAGTTTTAATCGTCTTGCTTTAAAGTCTCTTCATAACTTACTCTTTTTTGGATGCTCTTTCTCGTTTCTTAAGGCTCAAATCCTGCAACGCCTTTCCCATTGCACCTTCTTTTGCGAGAAGAAGAATATCATCATCCAACTGAAGCACATAAAGTACCCTGAGATAAATGCCTATTGCCACTGTCGGTGCACCTTTCTCTATACGTGAAACCGTAAGAGGTGAACAGGTGGCACGTTCGGCAACCTGAGCAATACTAAGATTCCTACGTAGTCTAGCCAGCCTAATTTGCTCACCCACAATCTACATCTTCTGCTCCAATTTTCTTGGCAACTTGGTACCCATCGTACTTTTTGTCATAGCTCAATATATCATATAATATACAAATATATCGGTTTTACTTTATTTTATGATGCGTTATAGAAATAAATTTTCGAATTTACTCTTACCGTAATCTGCTGACTACATCATTGGACGTTAAGATATTAAATACTATTATATTATTCATAGAGTTCGTATTTCACCTATAATAAACAATATATTGTTTATTACTAGAAAGCGAAACTCATTATGATTATACAACCTTTGCCCTGATATTTATACAAAAACTACACTAATCAGCAAAATACTACAATAAATGTATATACACTCTTTGTTGCAACAGTTTCTGTAGTTACATTTTATGTATTATATTTGTGTTGGAAATCAAAAAATAGAGCGTTATGGAAACTCCATTTATATTTGGAAAGATTGCTACCGAGAAGAATTTTACCGACCGTGAGAAAGAAACAGCCGACTTGGTTCAGAACTTCACATCGTTAATCAATACAATTATTATCTCTCCTCGCGGCTGGGGTAAAAGTTCGCTTGTAAATAAAGCCGCAAAATTAGCGATGGAGCAGGACAGCAACCTCCGAATCTGTCATATCGACCTTTTCAATGTACGTAGCGAGGAGCATTTCTATTCGTTGCTCGCCCAGAAGGTAATTGCAGCCACTTCCACAAAATGGGAGGAGGCAATCGAGAGTGCGAAGAGTTTCTTTTCGCATCTTGTTCCCAAGATTTCAATCGGTACAGACTCCACCAATGAGGTTTCAATCGACTTTGATTGGGAGGATGTAAAACGTAATCCCGATGAAGTGCTCGATCTTGCCGAAAAGATTGCCAAGAAGAAAGGCCTGAAAATCGTGATTTGCGTAGATGAGTTCCAAAATATCGCGGAATTTACTGACCCAGACTACTTCCAGAAAAAGTTGCGTTCACATTGGCAACTGCACCAGAGTGTGGCTTACTGTCTCTATGGCAGCAAACGCCACATGATGATGGAAGTGTTTACCGACTCATCCAAACCCTTCTACAAGTTCGGCAATCTGATGTTTCTCAATAAAATTGAAACGCCTCGCCTCGTGGAATTTTTCAAGAGTCGTTTCGCTGATACCGGCAAGAACATCAGCGATGAAGCAAGCCATCTGATTGCAAAGCTCGTAGATAACCATCCATATTACGCACAGCAGCTGGCACAGCTTTCATGGCTCAGAACAAAGGATGTATGTACCGTTGAGATCGTACGTGAGGCGCACACTGCATTGGTGGAGCAGTTAAGTCTGTTGTTTGTCACAATTACCGAAACATTGACCACACAGCAACTTAACTACCTCAAGGCTCTTATAGCCGGAGAAAAGGCCATCAGTTCAACTGAAGTGATGCATCGCTATCAAATCTCTTCAACGACCTCAATCTCCCGCTCAAAGGCTGCCCTTATCAAAAATGATATATTGGACAATAAGGCTGGTGAAATCTCGTTCCAGGACCCGATTTATGCCTATTGGTTGAAGACTGAGTACTTCGCAAAATAATCATAATGTCCGCCTTGTTTCAGGGCCATTTTTATACCTTTTCTCACCCCAAAACGGTATTTTTCACAAGTTTTTATACCGCATATTTTGATATTCAAGAAATGACACTGACTTTTACTTTCCAAAATGGAGGTACAAGTAGAGAATGATTAAAAAATCAATAACTTATACATTATCAAATATTTGCTAACCTACTGATTGTACCTTTTAGAGCAATACACTATTGATAATCTCTCTGTCCACTGCAATATAGATCAGTCTGTTCAGCCATGTAAGACAGTGGTTGACATATTCCGTCCTACAATCTTTGAATTTCAGGTAGAGCTTATAGCCTCAGCCGAAATCTTCGGTAATATCCCCAACGGTAACGTCCCGCATACCCAATGACAACAGATACTCGTGCAGGTATGCCTGTAAGGACTTGGTTTTATTATTGAATAAAATTCAGATGTACAAATGTATGGTCGGCTCTAAAAAACGAGTGAATTTTTCATTACGTAATTTTCAAGATTCTTATTTTTTTTATTTCTTTGCATACCAAGACTTATAACATCACGTTCTCACTACTTAGAACATCATGAAAAAAATAATTGGACTTTTCTTCCTTATATCTATCCAAATATTATCAGTATCAGCTGAAGAGTTGACCTCAGGATTATTTTTTAACAGTCATCTGCATGACGGAAGTAAACGGACTTCTTTGATTTTAGACAACGGAAATCCGATAGAAATACAAGACAAACAACAAATTTCATTCGAAATGAATATCCGTGACGAACTTATATTCGGTTTTGCCACGCGTATCATAACAAACAACAACGAAAACATTGATCTTATTTTTTCTATTGATACTCTTCAAAGAAAGCGGCCAGCTATCGTGATAAAAGACAAACGTTTTTTTATCAGTGATACGATAATACGAAATAAATGGATTCCTGTCGGCATTACATTTCTGACTAAACAAAATAAAATAGAATTATCTTATAACTCAATAAAAAGAGTATATGATTATGATTTCAACCAGATAAAAAACACCCGTATCTATTTCGGTGCTTGCGACCATCCGAACTATAACACTCCGGATGCCGCTCCTATAAACGTAAAAAACATTCGCATTTACAACGGAAAAATGTTGTTTCGCCATTGGGAATTAAGCCAGCATGGTAAAGGTGTATGTTATGATCTTGTCGACCATAGTCCGGCGAAAGCCATAAACCCTCATTGGCTCACAGATGATCATGCGGTATGGAAAAACATATACAGCATCCAATTAAAAAAAAATCCACAATATGCATTCGATCCCGAACAAGAACTATTTTATATTACGACCGGAGGTCATGAAATGTTTGTTTATAATCCTCTTACAAGCCATCAAGACACAATCAGAGGTATTACCGGATATCCGGCAGCTACAAGCACCAACCAAATGATTTTCAACACAAAAACAAATCGTTTGGAATCTTATAATTTAGATGACCAGACCACATCGACATTTTCTTTCACTGATAAAGCATGGACTCAAACCTCAAAGAATGAAAAAGAAACCGGATTTTGGCATCATACATCGGACATAGCTCCCGATTCTACCATTATTACATTTGGAGGATACGGTTCTTTCCTGTATAAAAACACCTTATTCAAAATCGATCCTCAAACAGGAGAATTTACAGAAAAGATCATACCTGAGATATATCCAAGATATTCTCCTGCATCGGCAATCGTAGATAATACACTTTATATATTCGGTGGCAAAGGATGCCCTTCCGGACATCAGGAGTTGTCTCCACGCGATTTCTCCGATTTATATGCAATAGATCTGAATACCTTCGAAACAAAAAAGCTATGGGAAGTGTCAAACTTCGACAAGAAATTCCTTCCGGGGAGCAATATGGTTTACAATAAAGAGGATTCTTGTTTTTATATCATTACCGGAAATATGGGTGGAGTATTACTGAAAATCTCCATAAATGAACCGGGAATTATTCCGGTATCGGAAATACAACATTTTGATTCGGGTGCAGACTTTTCATTCTCCCAATTATATCATGCCCCTCGTTCACAACATTTATATTGTCTTTATGCGAAGAATTATAAAAACGGGCAACCGTCTCAAATACAAATATACTCATTATCTTATCCTCCAATGGTATATTCTCAGATTTTGCAACAAGACAAAAAAAAGCAAGATTTTTCTTTCCTTTGGTATTTGATTCCTGCAATAATATTATTGGTAGGAACGGGTATATTCATACGGAAACGTGGTAAAAACCGGAAAAAGGATAATAAATTCTCTACCAGCAAATCTGAAACAGACTCTTTGATCTTTACCGTCCCGGATAAACCGTATTTTAATCGTGATCGTGCATGTATATGTCTATTGGGGTCATTCAACGTAAAAAGTAAAACAGGAGAAAATATAACCTCTTCATTTACTCCTATTTTAAAATCTCTTCTATTATTAATATTGCTCAATACCGAAAAAGATAACAGAGGCATTACAAGCAAAAAACTGGATGATCTTTTATGGGGAGACAAAAACGAAAAGTCTGCCCGGAATAACCGTAACGTCTCTATCAGTCGTTTGCGTCTATTGCTTGAAAAAGTCGGTAATATACAAATCGTCAATGATAATAATTTTTGGAAAATAGTTTTAGGGGACGATGTTTTCTGCGACTATCATACTGCTTTAAACTATATAGACGAGGCAACCAAAACAACAGTACATGATGAAGAATTTTTTAACAAAGTTCTTGAATTACTTCTATACGGACCATTATTGCCTAATACAGAAAGCGATTACCTCGACAGTTTCAAAAGCTATTATTCAGATATAACGATAGATTTGTTACATCTGTTATTACATAAAGAGGAATTCCAGAATAATGACAAGTTCCGATTAAAAATAGCAGACTCCATTTTTCAACATGACAGTTTCAATGAAGAAGCTTTACGCATCAAGTGTTCTATCTTCTGCCGAAATGATAAAATGGGTATAGCTAAAAGCATATATGATAACTTCTGCAAAGAATATCAAACCCTTTTAGGTGAAAAATATAGATTGTCTTTCAATGATGTAACAAAAGAAGAATAAATAGCTATCCCAATTTTATAATAAAGTGCTCGGAATAGTATTTCTTAAGTTTTCTTTCACTGAATAGTCAATTATTCCCGTAAATAAACAAAAATAAAAAGAGTCGATTCATTAAAGTTTTTGACATGACCCCCGAAAGTTGGACAAAAAACTTTCGGGGTTTTGTTATGTCTAAA
>OJMK01001364.1_pt1 | contig 19915 bp, 20 predicted proteins | sample 1597201 | NCBI WGS metagenome assembly OJMK01 (sample SAMEA2452125, study PRJEB22498) | human gut metagenome | reverse complement strand
ATGCTTTATATCTGAAGTTTGCAGACTTTATCAGTCGTTCAATGCTTACATTGCGCCTGTAATTGGAGCAGTTTAGATTATAAAGGTGGGTCAATAGACTTTTATAATAGTGGGTCAACGGGCTTTATATTTTCCAGTTAATCACTAACTTTGCAAATATCATCAATCAATTATCGCACATTTGCAATATAAGCCAAATATGGAAACAGCAAAGATAAACAGACTAAAAATAGTATTGGTAGAACAAGGGAAAACCGGGAAATGGCTTGCCGGGCAGTTAGGGAAGAACGAGGCAACCATTTCCCGGTGGTGTTCCAATACGAGCCAGCCCTCATTGGAAATGCTGATGAAGATAGCTGAATTGTTAGATGTTGATTCTAGAGATCTTATTATTTCACGCGTAAATAACAATGGGGACAAACTTCTTCACAAATGAGAAAAAAATACCTTTCTTGAAAAAATAGAAGGCGTGTTATATAAAGACTCCCCAAATACTAAACTAATAAATATCATATAGGCTAATGAAAAAACTCAGTTTTGATTCGACACCAACGTTAAAGGGAATTGTATTTCAGTTTCTTGTCGCATTAGATCGATGTTTTGAAATGCAAGCGGGAGAGTCTGTTTTTATTGAAACGTTTGGCGATGTTTCTGTGTTGGGTGGAGATAATCCTACACAGATTGAATCAAAATGTTATAAAACAGATTTAACTGATTTAGATGAGAATGTTTGGAATACTATTCATAATTGGATGCGAGATGATTTTCCTATAGAAAAGTTTAGTTCATTATTTTTGCTAACAACTCAAAAGGCAGGAAAAAAATCCGAATGGGGAGGTTGGAACAAAAAAGGATTAGAGGATAAATTAAAGACACTTAATCGCATAAAAGAACATTTTGACAAAAAGAAGAGGAAGTCTGAGAAACTGACATCAATGATGGATGCCATATTTGATGCATCGAAAAGTAAACGATTGGCAGAAATTGCAAAAAAGCTCTTTATTGATTGCTTGGACACAAATGACGAGCAGTTTTACAAGAGTCTCCTAAACCGAGACAAATCTATTTCCAATATTCAAAAAGAGAAATACATTAATTCTTTACTTGGATGGATTATCAGACCACAAAAAAAATGGACTATTTCCAATGAAGATTTTGAGAAAGAAGCGCAGGAAATTGCTGAAAAATTAAGAAAAAACACTGTAGTGTTTCCAGATAAATTACAATTAACAGATATAAAGAACGAAGAATATGAAGAAAATTCATTTGTTAGAAAAATAAAAGATATAGAATATGACGAAGTTATTCCTGAAGCTGTAGATGACTATGTGCATACGGTTTTATTAATAGAACAAGAACTGAGAGAATCATTAGCGATAAGAACTCAGTTTGAAGAATATGAAAAATCTGTAGAAAGACGATACAGGACAGAATATCGTAAGGCATGCAGAATTAACGAAATAAGAGAACCTTTGAAAAGGTCTCAGGATCTATATGATAATGTTACATTGGCAAACGATGGTACATTTCACACTTACAACTCTGTGCCTTCATATTTTCATAATGGGGTTATGCAAATACTTGCAGATGATAAGGATGACATTGTTTGGCTTTTAAAAGGACATAAAGATGAGTAAGCTTATTGAAAACATATCCACCCTACAAAGTAATATTTTTATCCTAACACCGATTCTTGTCTCATTTTATAGGAATCTGCAGCCAAAGGACAAAAACATTCTTTTGGCATATTTTGTATTTCCATTGGTTTTGAACTCTGATTTTTTAGAGAAAATCACAACTGTTTCCAGAGCATCTAGACTAAGCAGAATAACAAATGATAAAGAAATAATGGCAGGATTCGAAGAACGGTTCGAATATTTCAAAGACATAACCAATCACTGTCTTCAATATGCGTTGGGGTGCGGATATATAAAAATAAATGACGATTTGAGTGTAACAGTTTTAGTAGATAATAATCTTCAAATAGATTGCAGATTGTCAAAAAGTATCAATCTTGCATCGCAACTACATAAGATATTTACACGAAATGTTATAAACACATATTACGCATTTGGAATTTACAAATTATGAGAAGCTATATTAAATATCTTGGTGTAATAGACAAATTAGACAACTGTCATTACATCAGTTTGAAAGAAGGACTTAATATCATAACAGGACGTTCTTCTACGGGTAAAAGTGCTATTATCGAATTGTTTGATTATTGTACTGGCAATTCCGAAAACACGATCCCTGAAGGTGTTATAACTGACAATGCAGAATTATATTTTGTTGTTATACATGCAAAAGAAACGTACTTGGTTATTGCTCGTACACAAAATAAAAAATCTACTGAGGCTTTTTATAAAATTGAGACAGAAGAAATTGATATTGAGCATCTTGGTAGAGATTATTTTAAGCAGGAATATTTTGTCCAATTAAAAAGTTTTAGAGATGAGCTTTGGCGATTTTTTGGAAATAACATTTCAGAAATCGACGAAAGCGAAGAAGCGTTGAAATTCAAACCCAAAAAAGGTAGACCATCATTCCGCAATATGGTTTCTTTCATGCTTCAGCATCAGAATTTGGTTGCAAATAAACATTCGCTATTCTATCGTTTTGATGAGAAAGAAAAAAGAGAAAGAGTGATTGATGAGTTTAAAATATTTGCAGGATTCGTTGACCAACGATACTATATTATCAACAGAGAATTAGAAGAAAAACGCCAAGAATTAGAAAAATTCAACAGAGAGTTTAGCAATTTTGAATTTCAGAAAAACGAAAGAGCAACAGTGATTGATGAGCTCAGAGCAGAATATCTTTCGATTAGCGGATATGAATTATTCCCTACGATTACTAGTGCTCAAATGTTAAGTATGCCACAAATCTATATTGATGAGTTGGAGAAAATAAAAATCGAAGTCAATGAAGATTCTGATGAGTATAAGAAATTGTATTTGGAATTGATTCGACAAAAGAATGATTTATTGGCACAAAGAAGAAGACTATCTCTAAAATTAGAACATGTAAACTCTTCTATTAATTATGTTAGAAACTACGCTGAAAAGATAGATAAATACCAACCTATTACGGAAGCAATAAGAGGAAAAGCAGTATGTCCTTTCTGCCATCATGAGTCAACAGTAACAGAAGATGCTGCCAATAAATTAAGGATTGCTATTGAGTGGCTAAACGAAGAATTAAGGAAGTCTCCTCAAAGAGAAGATTCATTCTTGCCACAAAAACGTGAATACGAAAAAGAAATATCTTCAATAAATTCAAAATTGAGGAAGATTAATTCCGAAATAAACAGAATTATAGAAACAAACAACAGGTTAGAGAAAAACAAGTCATTAGATGAACAATCATTAAAACTAAAGCTTAGAATTGAAAACGAATTGGAATGGACAAAAAACATGTTCATTCAATTTGATAGCAAAAAAATTGAAGAGACTAAAAAACAAATCAATCAGCTGGAATATATTCTGCAGACAAAATATAATGTACAACAAAAGTTAGATAATGCAGAAAGATTTATTAATAAGGCAATGAATGACATGGGTAAAAATCTTGATTTTGAAAGCTCTTACCAGCCAATTAATCTACATTTTGACATTCATACGTTTGAACTATATCATTTGAAAAACAATGGAACAAAAGTTTATTTGAGAAATATGGGAAGTGGTGCAAATTGGTTGTATTCACATGTTTGCTTATTTTTTGGTATTCTAGAATTCTTTGTATCATTAGGAGAGAAATCAACCGTCCCAACAATTTTGTTCCTTGACCAACCCAGCCAAGTTTATTTTCCAGCAACAATAGATACGGCATCTGAATTTAATGCAAAGGATCTGAAACAGAAAGAAGGGAAAGAAGCTGATGACGACTTGCGGGCAGTTACAAATCTTTTCATTCAAATTGCTAACACATTATATTCTATGCAACAAAAATATGGATTTATGCCTCAGGTTATAATATCGGACCATGCGGATAATCTGAATCTAGGAAAATACGATTTCAATAATTATGTTGTATGTAGATGGCGTGGTAAAGATAAGGGCTTCATGGATATCTTGAAAATCAAGCATTCAAAAGAAATAAGCAACACAGAAATAAATGAGGATAAATAATGCGTATGAACGAAGAAAACAAAATAATCCTATATCAGGACGATAACGAAATAACTCGTGTATCGGTACGCTTTGCTGACGAAGATTTATGGCTGACACAAAGCCGGTTGTCAGAGATCTATCAAACGAGTAAATCAAATGTAAGCGAACATATTAAGCATATATTTGAAGATGGAGAGCTTGATAAAAATGTGGTTGTTCGGAATTTCCGAATAACCACTCAACATGGAGCAATAGAAGGGAAGACACAATCACGAGATGTTGCTCATTACAACCTCGATATGGTCATAGCTTTGGGATATCGTGTCCAGTCTCAAATAGCTACACGCTTCCGGCGTTGGGCAACACAACGTTTGCATGAATATATTCAGAAAGGTTTTGCGATGGATGATGAACGGTTGAAACAGGGAGGGGACCGCTATTTCCGAGAATTATTGCAGCGTATCAGAGATATTCGCAGTAGCGAGCGAAATTTTTACCAGCAGGTTACTGACATATATGCTACAGCTACAGACTATGATCCTCGTAGTGAAATGACTAAAACTTTTTTCGCTACCGTGCAAAACAAACTGCATTATGCGGTTCATGAGAATACAGCTGCTGAGGTAATATATAACCGTGTGGACAATGAAAAACCGTTCGTCGGAATGACTAATTTCAAAGGTAATTACGTAACCAAAGATGATGTAAAAATTGCGAAAAACTATTTGTCAGAAATAGAATTGCAACGACTGAATCTGTTAGTTTCAGGATTTCTTGATTTTGCAGAATTCCAGGCATTAGAGATGAATCCTATGTCTATGAAGGACTGGATAGAAGCTCTTGACAATCAGATTATAGCTCACAAACGAAAAATCCTTATTGGTAAAGGTAATATTTCACATAAACAAGCCATAGAAAAAGCTGAAAAGGAATTTGAGATATACCGCAAGCGAGAAATGGATATGCTTGAAAGTGATTTCGACAAAGAGGTTAAAAGATTAAACAAGAAATAAAGTGATATTATAATATGAATAATGCAATTGATTTAGCCTTTCTTGACGCAAAAGTAGCTACATTAAAAGATGAAAAAGCAAAAATGATTGTTGAAGGTGCTTCTTTAGCATATAACATAGCTCAAGTTACCCGTTTCCACTCTATGATTGTGGAGTTATCACAAATATGCAACTATATTGTGTACAAAGCCAGAATCACAGGAGGATACACGTAGGGAGAATATAATTTAGCTTTGGAATGCCAACGGCAAATTGAAGAATGCGACAAACAAATAGCCAAACATGAAACAATGACTATGGTAGATGGTATATCTTTGCTTATTGATATGCTTGGTAATTTGAATAAAAAATGAATCGGTTGGAATCCCACACCGAGGTGGAGCAAAAACACAAGGCATCTGCTTGTATTTCAAAATAAAGCGTTACCTTTGTAGAGTAATAGGAAATCGACTCCGCAAGACACTGCAAAATAAAGCAAGCCTCCGGTGGAGCAATAGCGGGAGATTACTTCTTTAGTTAAAAGTTATATCAAAGATATTCAGCCACTTATCGTTAGATTACGATTCCTGGTGGCACCACTTTTTAAGAAGGCAAAATGATGTAAGAGGGTGTATCAAAATTGAGAAGATTTGATACATCCTCTTTTTCCCTTTGTTAAGTCTTAAAATTTATTAGGCAGCCATATTTAAAGAGTATCTCTTAAATCTTTGATTTTTCGCATATAGAATTATGGGAATAGCCATAAATTGGTTTTGTTTTGGACAATATCCTCCCTTGATGGCTTTTTTTGCCATTATTGAGCACATTTTCTTTAGATTGAAGGCAATGGCAAAGAAGGCAAGGTCCATTTCAACCTTGTCTATTCCAAAATGCCGGAAGCGTTTATATGCCATGTCGTATTTCATCTGTCCGAAGACGGCTTCCGGCTCTATGCACCGCCGTCCCCGGTATCTGATCCCTTCTTCTGATGTGAGCCTCTCCCCGGCTTTCCTCCGATATTCGTTCAGCCGGTGATTGACTTCGATAATCCTGTTCCCCTTAGCCTTGAAACAACTTCCATGAAGCGGGCATCCTTCACATCGGCGGGCCTTGTAGCGTGCGCTTTCAGTGACATATCCGCTTTCCGTCCTTGACCGTGCCGTACCGATACGTTTCATGTGTTGTCCCATCGGACAGACGTAATAGTCACCTTCGGCATTGTAGTATAAAGATTGCGGACTGAACGGGTTGGGCTCATAGTGCATCCGCTGTTCGCGGTGGAACCAATTGTATTTCACATAGGCGGCAATGCCGGCTTCATCCATGAACCGGTAGTTCTCTTCCGAACCGTAGCCGGAATCGGCAACCGCCTTGCCCGGCAGTTTATGGTAACGTTCGGCAAACGAGTTGAAGAACGGGATCATGGTCAATGTATCCCCGGGGGATTGAAACAGGCCGAAGTCAAGAATGAACTGATTCTCCGTTCCTATCTGAAGGTTATAACCCGGTCTGGTCTGCCCGCTGTTCATCGCATCCTCTTTCATGCGCATGAACGTGGCGTCAGGATCGGTTTTGGAACAGGAGTTGCGCTCGCCAAGGATGCGCAGCTTTTCGTCATATCCTTCAAGTTTGCTGGCATGTTCCTTGAGTTGCCTTATCTGTCTCTCTTTTTCTTTCCGATGACGCTTTTCCTGCTTTGTTGCCGCTTCAGGTTCTTTCCCAAAAGACCGGTTGAGTTCATCGGCAATATCCATGAGGTCTGCCGGTGTGAAATCCTGTCCGTTTTCCTCCCGGGCGTTGTCCTGTGCTATGGCTTCATCTATCTGTTCGAGAAGAGCCTTGATCTTCTCCATCAGCTTGGCACGGTTCCTCTCGGTAGTCTTGCGCCATACAAAAGTATATTTGTTGGCCTTCGATTCGATTTTTGTACCGTCAATATATTCCACGTCAAGAGTGATGAATCCTTTTTCCGCCAGTATTATCACCAACTGTGTGAATACATGGTTGATTTCCTCTTTCACACGGTTGCGGAAGCGGTTGATGGTGTTGAAGTCCGGCTGTTCATAACCCGCCAGCCAGATAAAATGGATGTCACGCTTAAGGGCGGACTCTATCTTACGGCAGGAATAAAGGTTGTTCATGTAGCCATAAATCACGGCCTTGAGCATCATCTTCGGATGGTATGGACTGCGACCGCGCTCTTTATAAAGTTTGCGGAAGTTTTCCAGCTTGAGGTTATCAATTACCGCGTCAACCACGCGCACAGGGTCATTGTCCGCAATGTCCTTGTCAAGACGCTGGGGAAAAAGAATCGTTTGTTTGGGATTGTAATCCCGAAAGTGTATCTTTGCTGACATATATATGATTGTATGTCATAAAGATACAAAATTTTTATGATAGGGCAAAGCCTTGGCTTGGGAAAGTCGGGGCTTTGTTTCATTATATGCATTCTTTACCGATGGATATGAAAAGAGGATGTATCGGAATTTTGATACACCCTCTTCTTCTTTTCCAAGAGTAGGCAAAATTAGTGGGATTGAAGCAAACTTTCGCCCTTGTTCGAGAAACTTCTTTTAAGTAAAAAATCTTCACTATGATGTAATTACTTAATATATTGAGCTTTTTATAATACGGAAGTATTATCAGGCTATCCTACGTTTTTCTCCGCTCTGTTTTTCTGTTTTCGCTTGTGATAGTTTGCTATTTCCCTCGTAGATGCAGACGAGTATCTTCGAAAGAATCCCTCAAACCTGATCCGAACAAAATTTAGATAAGTTCTGAAGTTTTGCCTGATGATTAGTGTTTTTATGGAACAAAAAGAATATTTGAAGATCTGGATATAAAAAATAGGTTGAAAATCAATCTTATTTTCTGTTTTGTCGGTAGATATTCACTATATTTGTTTATGGTTTAATATAAGAGTGAAGAGATGAAGGATAATAAAGACTTGAAGTTGGCGGTTTTGATAGATGCGGATAATATCCCGTATTCGAATGTAAAAGGGATGTTGAATGAGATTGCCAAGTTCGGTATTCCGACAATTAAACGAATTTATGGAGATTGGACGAAACCGACAGTTTCCGGTTGGAAATCTTCTCTTTTGGAGAATGCAATCACTCCGATTCAGCAGTATAGTTATACTACAGGAAAGAATGCTACCGACTCGGCAATGATTATCGATGCCATGGATATATTGCATAGCGAAAAGGTCGATGGCTTTTGTATTGTTTCCAGTGATAGCGACTTTACCCGATTGGCTACACGGTTACGGGAATCGGGGATGCTTGTTATCGGTATCGGTGAAAAGAAAACTCCGAATCCTTTTATCGTGTCATGTGATAAATTTATTTATTTGGAGATTTTGAAGGTCGGGGATACTGATCTTCCGGGTAAAAAAGACTTTGGAGTTGATCTTTCGGTTCAGTCGGAAGCTACAGAAAAAGAGGTTATTGGAAAGGATCTGATCAATTTGTTCAGAACGACTATTGATGATTTGGCCGATGATACCGGTTGGGCATTTCTTGCTGAGGTGGGAGGTTTGATTATGAAGAAGAAACCTGATTTTGATCCCCGCAACTATGGTTTTTTAAAACTGACTCCGTTGATGAAGTCTTTGGATAAATATTTTCAGATAGAGGAACGTGAGGTTGAGAACAAACGTATCAAACATATTTATGTGAAGAATATATAATGCCATGAATGATGTTATTGTAGGAATGGGAGAAGTATTGTGGGATATGCTGCCTGAAGGGAAAAAGATTGGCGGAGCTCCTGCAAATTTTGCTTATCATGTGTCGCAATATGGTTTTGACGGCTGTGTCGTGAGTGCTGTCGGTGATGATAAGTTAGGTAATGAAATTTTAGAAAGTTTCAATAACAGGCGTCTTAATTATCTGATTCAAAGAGTTCCTTATCCGACCGGTACGGTACAGATCGAGTTGGATGAAGCCGGAATTCCCTGTTATGAGATAAAGGAGAATGTAGCGTGGGATAATATTCCCTTTACGGTTGATTTGGAAAAGTTGGCAAAGAAGACTCGTGCGGTTTGTTTCGGTTCATTGGCCCAACGGAATACTGTCTCTCGTGAAACGATAAACCGTTTTCTTGATGTTATGTCCGATGCGGCAGGACAATACAGAGTATTCGATGTAAATTTGCGGCAGGGGTTTTATGATAAGGAAATTCTCTGTAATTCTATGAAAAGATGCAATATCTTGAAAATTAATGATGAGGAGTTGGTCGCAGTGAGTCGTATGTTTGAATATCCGGGCATCGATTTGGAGGATAAGTGTCGAGCTCTTTTATCAGAGTATGGTTTAGAAATTCTTATCTTGACATGTGGTGTAAATGGAAGTTATGTTTTTACCCGGGAGAATGTCTCTTTTGTGAATACTCCGAAAATTGAGGTTGCCGATACAGTAGGTGCCGGTGATTCTTTTACGGCAACGTTCATTTCTGCGATTTTAAAGGGGAAAAGTATACGGGAAGCTCATGAACTGGCGGTTGAGGTATCTGCTTATGTGTGTACTCAAAATGGGGCTATGCCTGAGTTGCCGATCTCGATAAAGTCCCGATTACTTTGAGGTTATCATTCACTGATGTTTTACTGTGGAGGTTGCTGATCAGCTTTTAAGAGGTTCTGTTGACAGAAACCTCTTTTTTATGCATTTTATATAATAAAGTATATTGAGTTTTTACACAATAAGTCATACCTTTTTATATATTTGTTGTTAAATAACCATTGTATTGTTGTATAATTACAATATTGTTTTTATCTTTGCCATATCCCAATAACATGAATACCGTTAGTGATTAACGGCAGAACCCAATACCTCGATCAAAAAAATGATAGAGGATGAAAAAAGATTATTTTAGAAAATTCAAAGAACAAGATTTTGTTCGGGCTTATGAAGATGAATTGAAATCACTCGGAACATCAGCTCCGTATGTATCTCGTGATGATGTAATACTTAGGGCTTTGCATAGCGGTAAGGGCCGGTATTATATTTCTTTTGAAGAAGCGGCACGTAATGTCCGTCGCATTATGAACCGTTTGCCTTTGGCTCGTCGTAACGAGCTCAAAGTATCTATGTATCAGGAACTGGCACAGCGGGTGGCAGAGTATATGAAAGAAAAGCCTTTGGCTTCTTTTAAAGATGCTTTGTTTACTATATTGGCTGAGGAGAATGCTTCCCGGTTCTTTTTCGGAATGCAGACAGCTCGTCTCATTTTATATCGTAATCAGCGGGGAGAAACTGTATGACGAAGTTATGTTGTATATTATGTATTCTATTTTCTTTTTTTTCTTGCAGATCAACCCATCGGTTGTCCGATCAGAAAATAGAATCGGATACGGTTTCTGTTTCGCAGTTTATCGTGAGAGACTCGATAAAAGATTTGTTTTTCAAATCCGGATTTGATTCTCGGAAGTGGGATATTGTTTGGGAACATGTCTTGTATGGCAGTGATGATACAACTTCTTGTTTGCCTGTCAAGGAGAAGCGTACGGTCACGTTGCGTTCGCAATCTATGGCTAAACAGGAAGTTATGTCGGAGAGTAAATCTATAAAGGATGTTCTATATGATCGGCTTGATAGTGTTCATGTGGAAGTAGATCGAAAAGAAAGTGTGGAAAAAGAACCGTTTTCCATTTCTCTTAATCTATTTTGGATATTGCTTGTTTTATTGGTTATGGGTATTTGTATTCGTGTATTGAAATCGTAAAATTAGATGTTATGAAAAAAATATGTGTACATGTCGTCATTGGAGTAGATGAATTAATGCAGGAATTATTGAAGCGGACATCTTATATGGCGGTCTCTTTATCTTCTGATGGGGCGGCTACTGAGGGGTGGAGTGATCGCTGGATATTAACCGGTGATGAGTTGTTGTGGGCCCGTGATCGTATGCAGGAAGCTTGTGACCGAATTAATGGTGTTGTTTCTGCATATCTTTCGGAGACATGCGTACCTCCTGTTCAGGAGGATACATTTAGTTTTGTTCTGGTATTGCCTGACGAAGTATTTCCGGAAACGGATGGGGTAGTAAAGCGTACGATACGTGAGGCTTTTATTTCCTATGTGTTGTTTTGCTGGTATATCGATCGCATTCCCGATAAGGCATCCTATCAATTATCTCAATTTGAGGAAAATATGAGCTTATTGAGGGTGCGTCTTAATAGGAGACGTGTACCGATACGTCGGCCTGTAAGGTCTTGAAAAATATTAAATAAACTCTTATATTCTTCAAAATAAGACCTTTTTTTCAAGAGTATAATGTTAACAATTAAATAAATCTTATATTTGCGGTAGTACAAAATAGAAATAACTATATAATAATAGAATATGGATACGAATTATGTTTCAAGTTATGAGATGAAAGCCGCACAAGCGACTCTTCTCAAAAATGTTTATTTATGGATGACCGTGGCATTGGCTATTACGGGAATTACGGCGTTAGCCGTAGTAAACTCTCCGACATTGTCATCTTTGCTTTTCAGCGGTAGAGCTACGTTTTTTATTTTGTTAATAGCAGAGCTCGGTTTAGTATGGTATGTTTCGGCGCGAATCATGTCCTTGTCCTTTACTACGGCGACCGGTTTGTTTATGCTTTATTCCTTATTAAACGGCCTTACGCTGTCTGTCCTTTTTGCCGTTTATACTCGTAGTTCGATAGCTTCAACCTTTTTTATTACGGCCGGAACTTTCGGAGCGATGAGTTTATATGGATATTTTACGAAAAAAGATTTGTCTTCTTGGGGAAATATCTTGATTATGGCGGTTATCGGTTTGATTATTGCATCGGTGGTTAATATCTTTATGCAGAGTGCAATGATATATTGGATCATAACCTATGCAGGAGTGTTGATTTTTGTCGGTCTGACAGCTTATGATACACAAAAAATCAAACAGATGTTGGCTAATCAGGAAATAAATGAGCAGACCCAGAAGCTGGCATTGCTGGGAGCTCTGTCGTTATATCTTGATTTTATTAACTTGTTCTTGTATTTGTTGCGTATTTTCGGGGACAGGAAATAAGATAGCATTTTATGGATGAAAGCTGGAAAGAGTTTTCCTGTTTTTTTCTATCACAATAAAAAAGGCACGATTACAATTCGCGCCTTTTTTATTGTGGTTTATGGAATGACCGAATTAGAGTTTACAACCTCCGTTGCAACGGGGTTTTATCTGTTTAAAGAAGTCATTGCCTTTATTATCTACGAGGATAAATGCAGGAAAATCTTCTACTTCAATTTTCCAAATGGCTTCCATTCCCAGTTCAGGATATTCTAAGCATTCTACTTTTTTGATATTGTTTTGAGCCAGAATAGCTGCCGGTCCGCCTATACTTCCAAGATAGAACCCTCCATGAGCTTTACATGCATCTGTCACTTGTTGGCTGCGGTTACCTTTTGCTATCATGATCATCGATCCCCCTTTTGATTGGAATTGATCGACATAAGAATCCATTCGGCCTGCAGTTGTCGGACCGAAAGATCCGGAAGCCATTCCTTTAGGTGTTTTTGCCGGACCGGCATAATAGATCGGATGGTCTTTCAGATATTGAGGCATATCTTCGCCGGCATCTAAGCGTTCTTTGATTTTTGCGTGGGCGATATCACGACCGACGATAATCGTTCCATTCAAAGAAAGTCGTGTAGCAACCGGATATTTGTCGAGTTCGGCAAGAATCTCTTTCATCGGACGGTTCAAGTCTATTTTAACAGCATTGCCTTCTCCTGCCTGACGTAATTCTTCCGGGATCAGTTCTCCGGGTTTATCATCAAGTTTTTCGATCCAAAGTCCGTCTTTGGTGATTTTAGCTTTAATGTTTCGGTCTGCCGAACAAGAAACACCCATACCTACCGGACAAGAAGCTCCGTGTCGGGGCATGCGTATGATTCGTACATCATGTGCAAAATATTTGCCGCCGAATTGTGCTCCGATACCAGATTCTTGAGCAGCTTTGAGAACTACTTTTTCGAGTTCGACATCCCTGAATGCCCGACCATATTCATTCCCGCTTGTAGGAAGATTGTCATAATACTTGGTCGATGCCAGTTTTACCGTTTTCAGATTGGTTTCGGCTGAAGTTCCGCCGATTACGAACGCTATATGATAAGGAGGGCAAGCTGCCGTTCCTAAAGTTTTCATTTTCTCGACAAGGAATTTAACCAGAGTGTCGGGGTTAAGCAGAGCTTTTGTTTCTTGAAACAAGTAAGTTTTATTGGCAGAACCGCCGCCTTTGGCTACAAAAAGAAATTTATATTCCATCCCGTCTACGGCATAAAGGTCGATTTGTGCGGGAAGATTGCAGCCGGTATTTACTTCTTTGTACATATCTAACGGCGCATTTTGCGAGTAACGAAGGTTCTCTTCGGTATAGGTTTTATACACACCTAAAGAAAGTGCTTCTTCATCGCCACCTCCTGTCCACACCTGTTGGCCTTTTTTCCCGACAATAATTGCCGTTCCGGTATCCTGACAGAATGGAAGTTGTCCTTTACATGCAACTTCTGCATTTCGTAACATGGTGAGCGCTACGTATTTGTCGTTTTCGCTGGCTTCAGGATCATGAAGTATTTTGGCTACCATTTCGTTATGTTCGCGTCTCAACATAAATGCTACGTCACGGGTTGCCGTATTAGCCAAATGGGTAAGCGCTTCGGGCTCTACCACAAGAACTTCTTTACCGTGGCAGGTTTCTACCGATACACCATCTTTGGTAAGCAAATAATATTCGGTAGTGTCTTTTCCCAGAGGAAAAGGTTCTTGATACTTAAAAGGTTTTGTCGCCATACTTTTTTATGTTTAAATAATTTGAATGTTCTAAAAGCCTGTCTAAATTTTCCGATAGCAAAAAATCTATCTGTCCTTTGGGAACTATTTCCCTGTATCTGCATGTTACGCAGTTCTCAATGCTCCTTGTCGGGACTGAAAAATGTCCTCAAAACAATCCCAAAAATGTCTATGCAAAATTTTGACAGACTTTTGTTTTTACAAAGGTACACGATCTTTTCATAACAAGAAAGTCGCTTCAGGATAATTTCTGTATATAAAACCTATAATTTAATATTCTTTGAATGGAGTCTCTCTTTTTTCTGGTTATTTGAGTGGTATATAAACCATATTTTTGCTCAAATATGCTATTTTTTATAATTATAGCATAGAACTTCTTCATTATGTTGTTTTCTTTGTGTTGTAAAAATACTACAATTGTATGGTTTTTATTATTTATTATTAAACAAACGATTATGAGAAGTTTTGAAGAAAGAGTGAATGAACGACCGAAAGCGAGTTCGCACCAGATTATTCTGGAGAAATTGAGAAAACGTTTTCCCGACCGTCTTTTAGACAGCGACGATACGTTTTTTGATGCTTTAGTAGAGTATGACACGCATTTGTGCGACCGGTATGAAAAGTTGCGGGATGATCAGACGAAACTTGCCACACTTTTTATCAGTAATCCGAAAATGGGAGGGTTTATTTCTGATGTAATATCCGGAGAGGACGCATTGGTCGCTTGTGTGAGGTATTTCGGAAAAGATGTATTGGAGTGTGCCAATGATGAAAACCGTATGGCGCAATTACAAAAAGAGAATGATGAGTTTCTTGCCCGTATGTCGGCAAACCGTAAACTTGAAAAGGAGATGGCCGAAAATTGGGAACACAGCAAGCGTGCGATCAGCCGGTTTAAGGAAGCGAAAAATATGAGTGACAATGATTTCGATAATTTTCTCGAGAGAGTGCATCATATCTGTGAACATGTGTTTATGAGCGACTTTACACCGGATGTTTTGGAAATATTATTCAAAGGGGTCAATTATGACAATGATCTGGGATGTGCAGAGAGGGCTGCAGAAGTAAGAGGTCGTAACGAACGCATTTTGCTGGAGAAAAGACAATCGGATGGAGACGCCTTGCCGGGATTGCATAATAACCGTTCGTCAAGGAGTGAAGAGGAAGAGAACCTGACTCCGGGATTCGGATTGAGACGTCGTCGCAGTGTGTGGGACATGTAAAATCAAATAAACATTTAATGAATTAACATCAGCAAGTATAATTAACCGATTATTTATCTTTTAAAAACAATTAGTAATGAATAGAGTATTTAAGTTTTTGAAATCGAAAGATTTCTGGTTTTGGATGGTTGCAATTCTGGTCATGATTTTATTGGTCGTGATTTATCGGGATTGTACGTTTGCAATGGCGGCGGTAATACCGGGTGTTTCGGGTGGAAAAATATTGACTGGAGAACCGCTGACTACGGATATTAGTCGTCGTGAGAGCGAGGGGCTTCTCATGAGTGAGGTCGATAAACGGATTACCAAAATACGACCTATGTCCACTCCGATAGATCAATTATCTCGTTGGACGGGAGCTCGCCGTTCGGGATCTATGATTGTCGACTATTATTCGGTAGATGTAAAACCTACTAAAGCGACATTGAATGTCGCTTATACAGAACCGACCTCTTCTGATGTTACGGCTGCTTCTCAGAAAGTCAAATTGAACACAACGAATAACGACATTTTCGAAGTTTCCGAGACGATTCTTGTTCAAGGAGTTAAAGGGTATGAAGCAGACGGTGTGACGAAATCGAAAGCCGATTTGGTACTTTATATCTCCAGTAAAGAAGAAAATGGAGAATTGAATGTTTATGCAATCAACGGGAAAAAGATCGGATCGATTGAGAATTGTGTTCCATCTATCGATAAAGGTACGACATTTATACGGATGGGACGTGCCGCTACGGAGTTGGATGTGCAGACCGCGCAATTCGAAGCGCTTCCGGTGAAAGAGCAGAATTTCTGTCAGATATTTAAAATGCAGGTAGAACAATCTACTTTCCAGAAAATTGCGAATAAAGAGGTTGAATGGGACTTTTCTGATTCTGAGGAGGCCGCAATTTACGATATGCGTTTGGGAATGGAAAAAACATTCATGTTCGGTGTAAAACGTATGATATATGATTCTAAGAAAAAAGAAAATGTCTCTTTGACAGGTGGGATTTGGTGGCAAGCCGGAAAAGAATATGAATTTGATCCGAAATCAGAGCTTACTCAAAATGATCTTATCGATATTATGAAAGAGGCGTTTACCGGAAATGGGGGAAATAAACGAAAAGTGTTGATCGGCGGTTCGGACTTTATCGGTCGCATAAACAAGCTGGAGATTACCAAAGTGGTATCAGCTAATGATGATTTTGTAAAATGGGGAATAGACTTTTCTGAAATTAAATCAAAATTCGGTAAGCTCTTTATCTTGTATTCCGAGGTTTTTGATGACTGTGGTATGAGCGATTACGGGTTTATTTTCGATCCGGAGTTTATCTCAAAATGGGCTCACGTACCGTTCGGAAGTCAGAAACTCGATCTGAAGGGTGCTGGTATCCGGAATACCGATGCTCTTGTACTTACAGAAGCAAGTTGCTTGACCCTGCGCTATCCGGCAGCTCATATGCGTATTGTACCTAAAACAGCATAATTTTTTGTAATGATGATGTGATCTGTCCCGGATCACATCATCTCGATTATTAATTTTCAGATTTTAGAATATGAAGAATATAAAAACATACGAGACTCGTCATGGAAATTTAAGTACGGTTGTACAAGTCGGAAACTGTAACGTACGTATTCGTTTTATCTCGAAGGACAATGTTCACGGTTATTATGCGACGACAGATGTCGATTTGCAAAGAGCAATCGAGTCGGATAGTGGATATGGGCGCAAATTTTATTTGCTGGAGGAGACTTGCTCTTGTGATGAAAAAGAGATTGAATTAAAGCCGATCCCTTATATTAAAACTTGGCAGAATGCCAAAGAGTTGTTGAGAAAAAAGCCATATTCTGTTCCTGAATATGAATTGTCTTCTCCTGAGAGAATTGAAAAGTCTGCAAAGAAGAATGGAATAGTGTTCCCTTTGTTGAAGAGTAATCTATAAAAACAGAAGTAGATATGCTGGAATCGGAAGAAAAGTGGTTGAAGAAAATCCGAACGAATATGGAAGAATTGCTTCCGGAGAATGAGACTGCTGAAATAGACATTTTTGGAGTCGATGTGGGAGAGTATATTCGTGCTAAACTCCCGGATGCGATTGCCCGGGTATTTATCACAGCTCCGGTTCATCTGTTAGAAGGAAAGGAGTGTAAAGATGTTTTATTTCCGGAAAAACGCCAGGATGGCAGTGGCAGAGTGGTTTTCCCGGAAAAGGTGTTGAGAGTGCTTTCTTTTAAAATGAAAGGTTGGAATCGTCCGGTAACCCGGTTTATAAATTCTTGCCATGCAAAAAGCGAACTGCAATATAATCGGTATGTGCGAGGAGGGGTGAATAAGCCTGTTGCCGTTTTATCTATGTCTGCATCGGATAGGGTTGTTCTGGATTATTATTCGTTACCTGCGTCTTTACGTGTTCATGAGGTCGATAGTGCGGTGTATGTACCTGTCCCGGAAATGCAGGATGGCGGTTATGATGTCCCGGTCAGGTTGGCGGATGCTGTTGGATATGTCTGCGCAGCTATGGTTTATGAGATATTGGGGCAACCGGATATGGCGGCACAAATGGTTGGAAGAGTCGCATTGCCGGAATTATAGAATTATAAATAAGTTATTTAAGATCAGAAAAATGTTTACACAAGGAAAATTTATGGGATATTATTGGGGAGTCGGCGCATTTTTGTCCAGACACCCTAACGGAGGAATTCCCGGTGGTTTTTTCGTGAACGGAGAGACCAATTCGATATGGGTATGGGATTTTCTCAACAAGAAATGGATAGACAGTAACCGGGTGGAAGGTCCGTTGCAAGGAGTGGTAGATGATCCGGCAACGTTTGAGCCGAATGCTAAATTGGGAATAAAAACGACATATTTGTATTTGTCGAATAAGCCGGGTAACATCACATTTGCCAATTTTTTAAATGCGGGTGTTCCGATAGAGGTCTCTACCGAAACGAATGCTGTTATAATGTTATTTTGGAATGGCGATTATTGGGAGACGTCTGTCGTACCTATTTATGGGGATGTGTCGGACAAAGCCGACAAAGACCTGACGAATGTCACGGATGAAGACTTGGTCAAGGTTCTTTATGGACCGGATTATGACAGCAGCGCCGAAGCATTCAGGGAATTTATCACGACAGTACCGGAATCGCTAAAAGTAATAAACAAGTCGGCAATAGACAATACCACATCTTCCGGCAGTTATATTGTCATCGATAAGCAAAAAACCGATAGCTCGTATTTGCTGCTGTTGGTAGATATGAGTGTAAATACGATAAACAGGGAAAAAACATATACACAGAAATTATTCGGAGACTCGTCCGGCGAAGTATTAGTAAGGGAAAAATCCGGAGACTCGGCATGGAGCGAATGGTTCTCCCCCTTTGTCCCCGTAGATCTGACGAATGTAGATAAAAAAGCAATACAGGAAAAAGTCGGTATTTATGAATCGGAATATACCAACGATACGGATGATTCCCGCCGCTTTATAGCATTAAAGGTTTGGGACGATGCCGATAATAACCGCAGTATCGGCATCACATCGGAAGGAGAGCCGTTCATAACCTTGTTGAATCCGGAGGAAAACCCGGAACGGATACCTCTTGCCCTTTCAGACCTGTCTAACGTACCGGCAATAAAAGCGATTGATGTGTCAGAGCTCGATTTAGCTACGGATAACGGATGTATTTATTTGGTAAAAGATCCTAACTATATGTTCAACACCCGTTATATGATGACCGTTACTCGAGTCGATACCGGATCGATATTTACAGTGCAAACCCGATTATCCGTAAACGGGGTTGAGCAACGGAGTAAAGGTAATGACGGCATTTGGACGTCATGGAGTAATACTCTTAAAACAGTAACGGAGAGCTATGACGGTCTGATGCCTTCGTCGGACAAGCGGAAACTGGACTCGATCGAAATCATAGATATCGATCTCAATACCGCTGCTGGTACGGAAAAAATAACCGATGCGGATACCTCCATACCGTTTTTAGGAAACAACACATTCAATGATATAATTACAAATGTTACTACAGGAACAAGATATCTGTTCTATTATAAATATACCGTTAAAGATACGACCTATACAGGAAATTTTGTTTTTGCGACAGAAAATGGCGAAATCAGGAAAATATCGTTTTCTAATTCGGAGTCTTCGATTTCATTGTTTGTTGAAGAAACAGGAGTATCGGGCGGTCCGATTGAAATAGCAGTAACATTACCATAACGATAAAACCATAACAATATGAACAATATCATGCCCTTAGACAAGAACCTCAATCCCATACCGGTATTGCCGATAGGACCGGCCCAAGACATCACGGACGGGACACTTCCGTCAGGAGCAAGCCGTATAATCCGGATAACGGCCGTTACCGACTGCCGGCTTTGGCAATATAGAGGAGATAAAACCGGAAACGGAGTTCTCCTCCCGTCCGGACAGACAGAATACTTTTCGGTATATGAGGGGTATTCGATAGAGATATCGGGAACAGCAAATGTAATGGAATGATGAACGGATTAGGGAACTTAGGACATTTAGGGAAGCTTGGTCACGCTTCAACCTCCGGGACGAACCATCCGGAAGTAGAGGCCTCCGGCCGAGCTTTTCCGATCTGGAACACGAAACCGGGAGACGATAAACTGTTGTTCCTATCGATACATGGGCTTACGGAACAGATCGGCACACCGACTCCGGAGAATCCCGTACCTATGCGATCGGTAGGAGACAGAGGGCTGTATTTGTCAGTCATGCAGGATAAAGAAAGCAGCGATTACCAGTTGTTGAACATCAAAGAAGCAATGA
>OJMK01001349.1_pt1 | contig 20067 bp, 24 predicted proteins | sample 1597201 | NCBI WGS metagenome assembly OJMK01 (sample SAMEA2452125, study PRJEB22498) | human gut metagenome | reverse complement strand
TTATATTATCAAGATAAAATGGATAGGGAAGCAGAAGATTTTAGAAAGAAAACCATGCGTGTTTTAATTATGCAACTGAATTCGATTAGTGTGATGGATCTAGTGGCTTATGGTGGTTTTGGTTTAGGAGTTGTTTTAGGTTTACAAGAATATTTAAATCAACATATTACTTTTATGATGTTTGTTTTTATTGTAATGATTTCTATTGAATTCTTTTTACCTTTAAGAATGTTAGGAAGTTATTTTCATATCGGACAAAATGGAAACGCGGCAGCAGATAAAATTTTTAAACTATTGGATAGCTTGGATGATATTCAAGAAAGTTATCAAGAATCGATTTCAACTTTATCTTTTGAACATGTAACTTTTGGCTATGATGAAAAAATTATTTTAAAAGATGTTTCATTTTCTTTATCCAAAGGAACATTTTTAACGATTGTAGGAGAATCAGGTTCGGGGAAAAGTACAATTGCTTCACTGCTAATGAATTTATATCCACTTCAAAAAGGTAAAATTCTTTATAATCAAGAAACAATATCAGAAACGATGACACTTTATCAAAAAATAACGTTGATCAAAGATGAAACTTATATTTTAAAAGGGACAGTCTTTAATCATCTTGCAATGTCAGGATGTATTGATGAAGAAAAAATGATGGCTGTTTTAAAAGAAGTAAAACTATTTGAGATCTTTGAAAATCAAGGAGGATTAAGGTTTCAACTTAATGAAGGAGCTAAAAATCTATCAGGTGGACAAAGACAAAGATTAGCTCTTGCAAGAGCGTTATTGCGTGAAAGTGATGTTTATATTTTTGATGAAGCAACGAATAATGTTGATCGTGAAAGTGAAGAGATTATTTTAAAAATTATGAAACGTTTAGCTAAAGATAAAATTGTTATTTTTATTACACATCGCATGGCTCATTGTAAAGAAAGTCAACTTACTTTTGTGATGAAAGAGGGGAGATTGATTCAACAAGGAAGTTATGATGAATTATTCAATCAAGCTAATTTATTTAGAGAGCTTGTGGAAAATCAAAAGAATTTAGAAAGGATTATTGAAAATGAAAGATAAGACAAAATTAATTATTTCTTTATTAAAATTAGTACGTCCTTTTTTAATGATTATGTTATTGGCAATTATTTTAGGTGTGTTAGGGCATTTAACAGCAACCTTTATTACCGTTTTTATCATTCTCGCTTTTTGTAAAGTAATTTCCTTTTCACTTGTTGTTAAATTAATTATTCTTTGTGCATTTTCAAGAGGAATCTTACGATACATAGAACAAGCATGTAATCATTATATTGCCTTTAAAGTATTGGCCCATATTCGTCATTTAGTCTTTGAAAAATTAAGAGAACTGGCACCAGCTAAATTAGAAAATGAAGATAAAGGAAATATTATTGCAATGTTGACAAGTGATGTTGAACTCTTAGAAGTTTTCTTTGCTCATACTATTTCGCCGGTGATGATTGCCTTTATTTATAGTATAATTATGATTTGTTTTATAGGTTCTTATCATTTTGTTTTTGGGATACTTGCTTTTGTTTGTTATGGTATCATGGGTATATTGATTCCATATATCACTTATAAAGTGAGTCAAAAAGAGGGAAGTAATTATCGTTTTTTACTTGCTAATTTTAATACTTTTGTTTTAGAGACAGTTTTAGGTAAAAGAGAAATTTTACAATTTAGTCAACAAGAAACACGCTTTGAACAGATGATGGATTATCAAAATAATTTAACCCAAACACATCAAAAATTAATCAAACATCAAAGTTTTCAACAAATACTTTCTGATGGGCTGATTATTTTATCGATTGTTATTTCTATTTTATTGATCAAGAATCATGTTTCTAAAGAATTGTTGATTCCAATGATGGCTCTATCATCTTCTTTTGGACCAACGATTGCCCTAGCAAATCTCGCAAACAATTTGAATCAAGTATTCCCTTGTGCAAGACGTATTTTAAATCTATTAGATGAAGAACCATTACTTAAAGAAATTACAAATAAAAATACTACTTTAAATTTACCAATCGAAGTAAAAAATCTATCATTTCATTATCCAAATACATCTACTGAAATTTTACATCAAATCAATTATACCTTTGAATTTGGTAAAACCTATGGTCTTCTTGGTAAAAGTGGCTGTGGTAAATCAACTTTATTGAAATTATTGATGCGTATTTATCAAGGTGAAGGTGAGATTTTATTTGATCATGAATCCATTGAAAATATCAATAGCCACACTTTAAAAGAAAATATCAGCTATGTTGATCAAGAAACATTTTTATTTAAAGATACGTTATATCATAATATTACTTTATTAAATCCTGCTTATAGTCAAGAAGATGTAATAGAAGCTTGTAAACAAGCACAAATTCATGATTTTATTATGTCTTTACCACAAGGATATCAAACGATTTATGATGAAAATATTTCGGGTGGTCAAAAACAAAGAATTGGTCTAGCACGTGCCTTCTTAAGAAAAACACCGATTCTTTTATTAGATGAACCAACAAGTCGTATTGATAGTTTAAATGAAGCCGCATTATTAGAAAGTTTAAAACGAATAAAAGATGAAAAATTGATTATTATTGTTAGTCATCGAAAGTCATCTCTTGCTTTATGTGATGAAATTATTGAAATAGAGCAGGGAATGATAAAAAAATAGAAATGAAATAAAAAATTATTTATTTTTTTAGAAAATATCGTATAATGTAAAAAAGAATGGAGGATTTTAAGATGAAAGAATTTTTTAAAAGTAAAGAATTATGGACATTTGTAGGAGGAGCAGTAACTGCTGTTGTAACTTCAAAGTTCGCTAAAAGCAATAAAGCAAGAGAATTAGCTGTTAAAGGATTAGCTAGTGGAATGCAAGTAAAAGATAACGTAGAAGCAACTGTTACTTCTATTAAAGAAGATGCTCAAGACGTCTATGCTGAAGCTGTAGAAAAAAGTAAGGCACAATAATGATGAGTAATTTTAAAATAGTTCATGAAATTGATGGAAGATTACGTGTTCGTTTTGGACAATATGCTTTTACAAGTGGACAAGCAACTATTTTAAAAAGCGATTTTTTAAATCTTGAGTATGTAAGATATGTAGAAGCTCATTATAAAAATGGAAGTCTTTTATTGGTTTTTGATGAAAATTATAAAAATGAAGTATTTGATTATTTAAATAATTATGATTTAAGTGATTTACAAAATAGAGAAATCCCCGAGAATTGTTCTCAAAATTTACAAGTACTTGATCAAAGTTTTAAGCATGAATTAATTAAAATTTTTGCTAAGAGATATGCTGTTAAGCTCTTTTTACCAAATGTTGTTGGTAAAGGAATTGCTATCTATAAAGCACTTGCTTATTTTAAAGCGGGGATTGCTTCACTTGGAAATAAACGTATTGATGTTCCAGTTTTAGATGCAACAAGTATTGGGATATCTTTATTACGCAAAGAATTTAATACAGCAAGCAATATTATGTTGATGCTTAAAATTTCTGAATTATTAGAAGATTACACACGTCAAAAAGTCACTTTACAATTAGGTGATAGCTTGATGAATAAATTTGATAAAGTTTGGATTTATAAAGATGAACAAGAACAAGAAATTGCGATGTCTGATTTAAAACAAGGACAAACTGTTATTGTTCAAACAGGAAGCATGGTTCCTATTGATGGGGAAATCATTGATGGTGAAGCCATGGTTAATGAATCAAGCTTTACAGGTGAACCGTTAAGCAAACGTGTGACATTAAATGATACGGTTTATGCAGGAACGTTAATTGAAGAAGGAAAGATTTTTGTTAAAGTTAGAAACTTACAAGATGAAAGTCGTATTGCTAAAATTATTGATATGATTGATACCAATGAATCATTAAAAGCATCCATTCAATCAAAAGCAGAACATATGGCTGATGCCATTGTTCCCTATAGTTTCTTAGGATTCTTTGGTGTTTGGGCATTTACAAGAAATCTCACAAGAGCTACTGCTCTTTTATTGGTGGATTATTCTTGTGCGATTCGTCTATCAACATCAATTTCAGTGATTTCAGCAATGCAAGAAGCTTCAATGCATAATGTTTTAGTTAAAGGTGGAAAACATTTAGAAAGCATGAAGGATGCAAATGTGATTGTTTTTGATAAAACAGGAACTTTAACACATGCCAAACCTGTTGTACTAGATGTCGTTCCTTTACAAGATTATACAAGAGAAGAAGTTTTAAAAATTGCGGCTTGTCTAGAAGAACATTTCCCACATAGTGTGGCTAATGCCATCGTTCATCAGGCAGAAGTTGAAAACTTAAAACATCGTGAAGAACATGCGGAAGTAAAATATGTGATTGCTCATGGTATTTCGACAAGCTTAAATGGTGAAGATGTTATTATTGGAAGCAGTCATTTTGTCTTTGAAGATGAAGGTGTAGAAATGACACAAGAAATTAAAGATTTGATTTCTTCACTTGAAAGTAAAGGTTCAAGTTCCCTTATTTATCTAGCCATTGCTAAAAAGCTTGCAGGTATTATTAGTATTTATGATCCTTTAAAACCAGAAGCTAAAGAAGTTGTTCAAGAACTTCGTGATATTGGTTTTGATAAAGTCATTATGCTTACAGGGGATAGTCCTAACTGTGCAAAAGCAATTGCGAAACAATTAAATTTAGATGATTTTAGAGCAGGAGTTTTACCAGAAGATAAAGCAAGTTATATTGAAAGTTTAAAGAAAGAAGGAAATACCGTTGTGATGGTAGGAGATGGTATTAATGATACACCGGCCTTATCCATGGCAGATGTTTCGATTTCACTTCAAGATAGCTCAGATATTGCACGTGAACTTGCAGATATTACACTTGTATCAAATTCATTAAATGATATCGTTGCTTTAAGAATGATTTCAGAAGGCTTATTTAAACGTATTCATAGTCAATATCGTTTGATTGTTGGGTTAAATACATCCTTTATTGTTTTAGGAGCATTAGGTTTACTTACACCACAAATGCTCGCCATGCTTCATAATGGAAGTACATTCTTAATTGCTTCAGGTTCAACACGTTCATTATTACATTAGAAACAGATATTTTCTGTTTCTTTTTCTTTTTATGAAAGTATGTTGAAGTTGTAAAAGTGCTTTATTATACTAATAGAAAAGGAGATAGATTATGGCAATTAAAGTAATAATTATGGATATTGATGGGACTTTAGTCAATGATGAAAAAGTCATTACACCACTTACTAAAGAAACCCTTTTAAAAGCACAAGATAAAGGGGTACGTTTGGTTTTAGCTTCAGGAAGACCAACAAGTGGATTATTAAAACTTGCTGAAGAATTAGATATGGAAAATCATCATGGTTTATTTGTATGTTTCAATGGTTCAAAAGTAGTTGATTGTCAAAGCCATGAAACACTTTATAATCATGCGATTTCAGTCGAAGATAGTAGAGCTGTCTTAGAACATTTAAAGAATTTTAAAGCAAGACCAATGTTTGATAAAGATGAATATATGTATGTTAATGATGTTTTTGATAATACAATTACATATAAAGGAAAACCATTTAATGTGATGCAATATGAATCAAGAGGAAATAACTACATCTTATGTGAAAAAAGAGATTTAGCAGCCTTTGTTGATTTTGAAATCAATAAAATTCTTACATTTGGTGATCCAGACTATTTACAAGCACATTATAAGGAAATGATGGAACCCTTCAAAGATCGTCTAAATTGTATGTTTACATCTGATTTCTATTTTGAATATACTGCAAAAGGTGTTGATAAAGCCAAAGCTTTAGATAGTGTTTTAATTCCTATGGGTTATAAAAAAGAAGAAATGATGGCTTTTGGGGATGCTCAAAATGATAAATCAATGGTGGAATATGTTGGCTTAGGTGTGGCTATGGGAAATGCTTCAGATGAATTAAAAGCAGTAGCTAATGAAATTACAGATACAAATAATAATGATGGTATTGCTAAAGCTATTATGAAACATATTGAGTTATAAAAACGGAGAAATCCGTTTTTTTCTTTGAGATACTTGAAAAAAGAGGAAAGTGATAGTATTCTATATGTGGTTAGGTGAGGCTAACTGTGGGAGGGAATATTATGTTTTTATCAATCAAGGATCTTAAAAAAAGCTTTGGTGAAGATGAATATAAGACAGAAGTTTTAAAAGGTATTGATTTTGAAATTGAAAAAGGTGAGATTTGTGTTTTACTTGGGCCTTCAGGTTCTGGAAAATCAACACTTTTAAATATTATTGGAGGAATTGATCAACCAGATAGTGGCACAATTATGATTCAAGGGAAAACAATTTCAACATTAAAAGAAAAAGATCTAACAAATTATCGTCGTAATCATTTGGGATATGTTTTTCAAATGTATAATTTGATTTCACATTTAAATGTTGAACAAAATATTGATGTAGGAAAATATTTAAGTAAAAATCCATTAGATAAAGAAGAACTTTTACAAACACTTGGTTTAAAAGAACATCGTTATAAACAACCAAACCAATTATCTGGTGGTCAACAACAAAGAACTTCAATAGGACGTGCAATCATTAAAAATCCAGATTTATTGCTTTGTGATGAACCAACAGGGGCTTTAGATTATCATACATCAAAAGATATTTTACAATTGATTGAAGATGTTAATAAAAAATATGGTAATACAACTATTATTGTAACGCATAATGATGCAATTAAAGATATGGCTGATCGTGTGATTTATTTACATGACGGGCGTATTCGTGAAAATATTAAAAATACACATAAAATTCCAGCAAAGGATTTGAATTGGTAAAATGAAGAATCCATTATTTAAAAGATTACCATATATTTTAAAAGATGAAATTGCAAAATATTTAATTATATTTTTATTTATGGCAGGGTCTATTGGTCTTATTTCAGGATTTTTAGTGGCTGATGGCTCAATGATCAAGGCTTATAATGACAGTTTTGATAAATACAATATTGAAGATGGACATTTTCGTTTAAATGATTCTCTTTCAAAAGAAAATAAAAAGACTTTAGAAAAAGAAAATGTTACAATCTATAATCTTAATTACATTGAAGAAGAAGTAGGATCATCAAGTACAATTCGTCTCTTTAAACCAAGAAACAAAGTCAATCAAGTATGTATTATGGATGGAAAACTTCCTCAAAGTAAAAATGAAATAGCAATTGACCGTATGTATGCCGATAATAACAATTATCAAGTAGGTCAAACAATCAAAGTTGGTAAAAAGAAATTAAAAATTACTGGACTTGTCGCTTTATCAGATTATAGTGCTCTCTTTTCAAAAAATAGTGATTTAATGTTTGATGCTATTAAATTTGGAGTAGGAATTGTTTCTAATGAAGGGTTTGAAAGCTTTAAAGATGCTAAAATCTACTATAACTATGCGTGGACATATAATGAAAAGGTTGATAATGAAGTTAATGCCAGCAATGATTTTTTAAATGTACTTGTTAAAAATGTTTCAGGTATTGACGATTATATTCCTCAATATGCTAACCAAGCTATTCACTTTACAGGTGATGATATGGGTGGTGATGAGGCAATGATGACGGTTTTACTTTATATCATTATTGGAATTCTTGCCTTTGTCTTTGCAATCACTACTAAAAATACTATTGAAAGTGAAGCACCAATGATTGGAACACTTCGCGCTATGGGATATACAAAAAAGGAAATGTTGATTCAATATATGACATTACCTATTCTCGTTTCCTTAGTTGCTTGTATTGTAGGAAATATTTTAGGATATACATATTTTAAAGATGTCATGGCCGGTATGTATTATGGAAGTTATAGTTTACCAACTTATGTTACTATTTGGTCTGGAGATGCGTTTATTAAGACAACGATCATTCCATTTATTATGATGGTTTTAATTAACTATGGTATTTTAATGAAATCTTTAAAATTATCACCTCTTAAATTTATGAAAAGTGATATTAAAAAAGTTAAAAAGAATAAAAAAACATTGGTATTGCATCGTTTGGGCTTCTTTTCTCAATTTAGATTAAGTGTTATTTTAAATAACTTATCAGGGTATGTTACATTATTTGTCGGTGTTTTATTTGCAATTATCTTATTAATGTTTGGAATGGATATGCATCCTGTTCTCGATCATTATCAAGATATTGTTGTTAATAATATGACTGCTAAATATCAATATATTTTAAATACACCAGAATCAGTTGATACCACAGCCATTGAACAAGTTTTTCAAACGATTCCTCAAGAATTTAGAGATAGTTTCTTAAGTTTGATTGATGATCAATATGATGAAATGTATGATAACTATAAAACTAAAACCAAAGGGGCAGAAGCTTTTTCACTTTATTCATTAAAAACACTTCCAGAAAGTACAATAGAAGAAGATATTAGTCTCTATGGTTTACAAAATAATAGTCAATATATTCATATAAAATCATTACCAAAAAAAGGCGTTTATATTTCAAAAGATGTTGCTGATAAATATAATTTAAAAAAAGGAGATCGTATTTCTTTAAAAGAAAGCTATAAAGATTTACGTTATACTTTTGAAATTAAAGGTATTTATGATGCACCTGGTAGTATGGCACTTTATATGTCAAAGTCATATTTTAATGAAGTTTTCAACTGTCAAGATGGATACTTCAATGGTTATTTTTCAAATAGAAAAATAACAGATTTAAAAGATGACTATATCGCCTCAACCATTACTCAAGATGATTTAACAAAAGTATCAAGACAATTAAATGTTTCAATGGGGGAAATGTTTTATCTGGTTGAAGGTTTTGCGATGATCATGTTTATCATGCTTATTTATCTTCTTACAAAGATGATTATTGAAAATAATAAAGTATCGATTTCCATGGTTAAAATTCTTGGATATACATCAAAAGAAATACAAAAAATGTATGTTCATGCCACAACGATTGTTATTATGATTTCAACGTTACTTTCTTTTGGAATAACAACATGGATCTTATCTTATGCTTTCAAAATTGTTTTTGAAGAATATGCAGGATGGCTTCCTTTCTATGTAGAGGGTAGTGTTTATATCAAGATGTTTATTATGACAGTTATTTCTTATTTGTTTGTCATGATGATTCAAATGAGAAAAATCAAGAAAATCCCAATGGATGAAGCGTTGAAGAATGTTGAATAAAAAAATAAGGCTCCGAAAGGAGCCTTATTCATTTTCTATGCGACTATCTTCAGTGATTTCTTCTACCCAATATCCATGAATACTGTCTCTTGCATCTTGGTAAAGTTTGTTGAAATGATAAATTTCTAAACACCAAATACCAATAGATATAAATATAATAATGATTACTAATGTTTTAAAAATATATTTTTTATTAAGTTGCTTTATTATGTCATCGTTTTCTAAACTTTCAATATATGATCCAGCAACTTCATTAGGACTACCAAATTCATCGATGATATTTTGATAAGTACAATTAGGTTGAGTATTTGAAAATTCAATGATTTTTTGTGTTAGTAACTTTAGAAATTCTTTTTTATCTTTAGAATAAAAAGGAATAATTTTTTTAACATATTTTATATATTTTTTGATTTCTTTATTCATTTTTTACTCCTAATTTAAATACTTATTTTTCTTGTTTTTCTTTTGCTATTTTTTCTTTATATTCTTCAGCTGTATATGTTTTCATCTTTGTATGTTTTGCTTCATCAATCAATTGATTGATTCGATATCTTTCAAATCCCCAAACACTTATGCATAAAATAATTATGACAGAAATAAAAATATTTATAATTTTCTTTTTATTAAGTTTTTTTATAATTTCGTCACTATTTAAAGTTTCAATATAAGAACCAGCAACTTCATTAGGACTCCCAAATTCATCTACGATATCTTGATAACTACAGGAGTCATGTTCATTAGAAAATTCAATGATTTTTTGTGTTAATAACTGTATAAATTCTTTTTTATCTTTTGAATGGATTGGAATAATTTTTTTAACGTATTTTATATATTTTTTTATATCGTTACTCATCTTTTTTGCCTTCACCATATGCAATGATTTCAAATACACCTTGCATATTCTTTCTAAATTCAATAATTGTTTGTTCTAAATATTCTTTTCCAATTGGTTCAATATGATAATAAACTCTGATTTTTTTATTAACGATTTCATCTCGACTTGAAATATATTCTTTTTTTAATAAATTATGTACAACAGGATAAAGAGTACCTTCTTTAATATCTAATGAGCTATTGGAAATTTCTTTAATTAATTTTACTAATTCATATCCGTAACAATCCTTTACTTTCAACAAACTTAAAACAAGCATATCAATATTAAAGAAACTGTTAGATTTTGCCATCTTTTATCACCCAAATTGATTATAACATATGAATTATTATAAACAAGATACTATTATAATAAAAGTATAATTGACATAATGATAGAAAGACGTATAATGAAAGTAAGGAAAGCGCTTCCTTAATTCATAATATTATGGATGGAGGAAAAGAAAATGAAGAAACAATATGATGTTTGTCTTATTTATTTAAGCTATGTTTTTGAAATAATAGGTTTATTAGCGTTTAAATACTTTGATAATTACATTTCTACCCATTGGATTACAATAGGAACGGATGGAAATCCCATTTATGGAGAAGTAGGCTTGCTTTATAATTTATCAGTTGTCATACATTATTTGTTTTATTTTATAATATTTGTTTATTTTTTTATGATGATTAAAAAGGTTGTTTCTAAAGAATGTATTGATCTTAAAAGAAATACTTTTCTTTTATTTGGATTACTTGTAATTGATTTGGTTATGTATCATTTTTCAATTATGACAATGTTTCATTATTCGAGTGCCATAACTTTTATGTGCGTTGGTTTGATCATTAATATGGTTTTATATTTAAAATATCGTACGTATTTAATTAATAATTAAATGTTTGAGTAGTTTTAACAAGGAAGGGTGAAATAAAATGAAAGCAAAAATGGTTTTATTACTGTTTGTTATGGGAGTAATATTAGGTGGATGTAGTGTAAAATCTAATAAGGATATTTTATTAGATGATACTAAAACAATCATAAAATATAGCCCTTATCAAAAAATGTTTATGGATTTGAATAGCAATTTTACAGAAGAAGATGTTAAAAAATATATGGGAGATCATCGATTGATAGGAGGCAGAAGTAGTTTAGGTGATTATTTTGAATATCACATATTTTTATCAAAAGATGACAATAAAAAAGCTTGTCAAGAATTTGTAGCAGTACGTTTTTTAAAAGATGGACAATTAGAGGGTTTTCGATATGTATCTCCAGAATTTGAAGGCTATGTATTTTATTATGCAAAAGGAGTGTTTTTAGAGTTTAATGATCAAAATGCAAAAGATTATTCAGGATATTATTATCGAAGTTTACCAAAAAAAGGAAATAAAAAAGGTTTAGAAATAGAATATAAAGATAATACAAAGAAAAGCACACCCTATTATCCTATTTCAAACGCCAAAGAAGCAATAAACTTTTTGATAGAAAAATAATATTTTAATAACCATTGTATTGTTGAAAAGTAAGTAAATATATAATAAAACCTTTTAAAAATTATAATAAGGAGAAAAATATGAAAAGAAATATTGGAAAATATGCTTTATGGGTTACTTTATTTTTAATAGCAGTAGTTGTATTTTGTCTTTCATTGATTTGGCTTTCTCTTGCCTGCATGTAAAGGAAAGAATGAAATTTTATGTTTTATTGGATAGCGATAGAAATTATTTTTCTTATACGTATTGTAGGACAAATTATACAATTGCTGAATAAGGAAAATAACTATGGATTGATCATTATTAGAATTTCTAATGTTTTAGGAATACTGTTGATTGCATTAGCTTTTATACAAAATCCAATTCATGAAATGAATAGAGTAAAAGATAAATATTGGAATTATTATCCAATATATCTTGTAACAGTATTTATTGATCTTATTTTAGAAGTTTTACTTCGACATGGATTATATAAAAAGGAAGAAAAGTTATGAAAAAATTGATTATAAAAATGTGTGCATTCATGATTTTGATAACACTTTTTACAGGATGTCATCAACAAAATAAATTATATTCATTTGAAACAAAGAAAATAGATGATCAAGTTATTTTGATTTTGAAAAATACATCAAATAAGCCAATTGATCTATCATTAAAAGATCAAAAAATTAAATGTTTACCTGCAAGTAAACAAAGTGTTTTCATTTTTAAGAAAAATGAATTTAAAGATGCTTATTATGATGAAATAAAAGCAAAAGGAAGTACTCAATATCAAGAGTATAATAATTTTGATGTTGATCGAATAACTGATATTTCTTTACAACAATTAAATGAATGCATTAAGAAAACAAAAAATGATAAAAAGAAATGTTATGGGGAAGTTGTTGTTTTCTTTTACCAAAATAAATCTCTTGTAGATATTCAAAAACATATTTTTATATTAAAGGGAAAAGAAAGAGTAATCACTTTTGAAAGTTCAAAAATATGGGATGATACAAAGATAATAGAAAATATATATGAAAAAAATTAGTTTGAAATCAGAGGATTTTATGGAAATATGTAATGGTGAGAAAATTATGCTTTTTAAATCTTTGGATCTATATGAAACTCCCAAAGCAATAGAAAGTATATGTCATAGCTATCAAATAGCTCTAGAGGAAGAGTTTGTTGATCCACTTATTTTGTACCATGTGTTATTTTAGGTTTTTTATGTGTTCATCCTTTTAGTGATGGGAATGGGCAGATGAGTCGATTATTAACACTATTACTTTTGTATAAAAATGATTATGTTATTGGAAAATACATAAGTATTGAAAAGGAAATTGCAGATATGAAGGAATCATATTATCAAGCATTGTTTTTATCGGATGATAGGTAGCGTATTGCTGAAAATGCTCCTAAGCCATTTATTAAATATATGTTGGGTATTATTTTCAAACGTTATCGCGAATTCGAACAATGTCTTACGATAAGTGAAAAAAGTGGAGCTAAAAGCACAGCGTATGATATTGTTAAAAATTTTGCTTTAGATACAATAGGTACATTTACAAAAAGAGATGTGATGGGATCATGTCCAAGTTTAGGAAGTTCTTCTGTTGAATTAGCATTAAAGAAATTAGTAGAAGATAAAACAATAAAACGGATAGGAAAAGGACGTGCTTCTAAATATGTTCGTTTTGATGCATACTAAAATAAAAGTTATATATAAAAAAACGGTTATTTTTGAAGTAACCGTTTTTTATAAGACTGCTATTTTAATTTTACTATTTCATCTTGATCTAAATATTCTTCGATATAACCACAATTTTCACAAATATAAAATGTGATCAAAGCACTCTTGTTTTTAGTGAAAAAATGAGCAGCTTGTGCAATATTTCCGGCAGCATTAGAGTGAAATGTATCTTTGATTTGAATGATTTTTTGATAATGACATTTTGGACATTTCCCATTTAATTTCATGATTTTCTCCTTTTATTATTATCTACATTATACATTATATATTATATAAAATATAAAAAAAGAGAGGCAAAACCTCTCATAATTATTTTATATTCTTTTTCCAATAGTGCTGTATTTGTTCGAGCTCTTCATAATTGATTCTTAAAATATGATCTTTAATTTGTTTGATGAAATCGTCTCTAGAATGAGGACTACTAAAATAGAAAGGTCTACCTTGAATATGATCGGTATCTAAAATTTCTATCAACATTTTAGAATATTCTACTTTGTAGACTTTTTTAGGATAATTATTTTGATCACAATGATTCATATCTTTAAAATATAATGTATTTTCCATATTTGTCACCTCTTTTGATTTATATTAACAAAGCGGGCATGGATTTAATGAAATAAATAGGTGTTTAAAAGGTAAATATTTGGTGTTAAATAGAAATGAATAATAATAAAAGTTTATTGATGATAAAAATAGAATATTGTTTTTGAATTGAATTGTGTGGTTTTTTAGACAATTTGCGGATAAATGTCTAAAAAAGAGTACAATGAAATAAAATATATAGCATTTATCGACATAATACGGTATAATTGTGTATCGTGAAGTACAATATTTGTATTTTATTTAAGAATAAACGACCTAAGTTATTCAAAAAATACGGAGGTAAAATCATGGAAGATTCAAAAAAAATCAAGTGGTATGGTTTAGCTTTCATGGCGTTTTCTACTGTTTGGGGATTTGGAAACGTTTTAAATGGCTTTATCTACTTCAATGGTATCCAAGTAGTTTTTAGTTGGGTATTAATGTTCGCGCTTTATTTTGTTCCTTACGCTTTAATGGTAGGAGAACTAGGGTCTGCGTTTAAAAATTCTGGTGGAGGAGTAAGTTCTTGGGTTCATGAAACATTTGGTCCAAAGCTTGCATACTATGCTGGATGGACATATTGGGCATGTCACGTTACTTATATTGCAAGTAAAGGTAGTGGAGGTTTAAAAGCATTAAGTTGGGCTATTTTTAGAAATGCTGAATTTTATGACTCACTTCCAACATTATATGTGCAACTTGCTACACTTGCAGTATTCTTATTTTTCTGTTGGTTTGCTAGTAGAGGGTTAAATCCACTTAAACAATTAGCAACACTTGCAGGAACAAGTATGTTCGTTATGTCAATTTTATATATCTTAATGATGTTTGCTGCACCAGCAATTAATCCAAATGGGGGATATTTATCATTAGATTTTAGTTTTGACAAAATTGTTCCACAATTTAATGTTAATTATTTTACGTCACTTTCTATTTTAGTATTTGCAGTTGGTGGATGTGAAAAAATTTCACCTTATGTAAATAAAGTAGAAAATCCTTCAAAAGGATTCCCAAAAGGGATGATTGCACTTGCAATCATGGTTATGGTATGTGCTATTTTAGGTACATTTGCTATGGGTATGATGTTTGATCCAACTGTAATCAATGCATCACCTGAATCATTCAATTCATATGTATCAAATGGTGCTTACTGGTCATTCCAAAAATTAGGTCAATACTATCATATGGGAGATGCATTACTAATTATTTACGCATTATGTAATATGATTGGACAATTCTCAACATTAGTATTAAGTATTGATGCACCACTTAGAATGTTATTAGATAATGAAGATGCTAGACAATTTATTCCATCTAAATTATTAAAACAAAACAAATATGGTGCTTATGTTAATGGAATTAAAATGGTTGTGGCTTTATCTGGAAGTATTATTTTAATTCAAATCATTGGTGGACAAGGGGCTGCTGGAGTATTAGCCCAATTAAATAAATTAAATTCAGTATGTATGCCAATGCGTTATGTTTGGGTATTCTTAGCTTATATTGGTTTAAGAAAAGCCTATGATAAGATTCCAGCTGATTATCGCTTTGTTAAGAGTCAACCAGTTGCTTTATTCTTTGGTGGTTGGTGTTTCTTTGTTACAGCAGCATGCTGTATCATGGGTGTATACTCAACTGATTTATTTACTTTAGCTTTAAATATTATTACGCCAATTGTATTAACAGCATTAGGTTTAATTTTACCAGCAATTGCTAAAAGAGAAAAAGCTAACGCTATTACAGAATAATTGTGATAAAATATAGAAGAGGTGTTAAAAAATGTATAGGGAAATTTCAGAAGAATTATTAGACTTTTTACAAAAAAGTCCAACAGCATTTCATGCTGTAGAAAATATTAAAGAAGAATTAAATAAACAAGGTTTTGTTGAATTATTAGAAGGTCAACCTTGGAAAATGGTTCCGGGTGGTAAATATTATGTGACTCGTAATAATTCAAGTATTATTGCTTTAAAGGTCGGAAGCAATTTAGAAAATTATAGTTTTAATGTTGCTGCTTCACATAGTGATTGCCCAACTTTCAAATTAAAAGAAAATGCTGAATTAGAAGTAAAGGGTAAATACACACAATTAAATACAGAAGGTTATGGAGGAATGATTTGTTCAACTTGGTTTGATAAACCATTATCTATTGCTGGACGTTTATTAATTAAAGATGGAAATGAATTAAAAACACAATTAATTAATATTGATCGTGATTTAGTTTTAATTCCAAATATGGCTATTCATATGAACAGAGCGGTCAATGATGGTTATGCATATAATAAACAAATTGATATGTTACCATTATTTGGTGGAGCTGATTGTAAACCTGGTGACTTTAAGAAATTAGTTGCTAAAGAAGCAGGTGTAAATGAAGAAGATATTTATGGAAGTGATTTATATCTTTACAATCGTACAGCACCATCTATTTGGGGAGCTAATGATGAATTTATTTCAAGTCAACATTTAGATGATTTACAATGTGCATTTACTTCATTAAAAGGTTTCTTAGCAGGTGGAAATGATCAATCAATCAATGTTTTAGCTTGCTTTGATAATGAAGAAGTTGGTTCTGGAACAAAACAAGGGGCTGCTTCAACACTTTTATATGATGTATTAAAACGTACAAACAGTGCTCTTGGAAAAACAGAAGAACAATTCTATTGTGCGATTGCTTCAAGCTTTATGCTTTCAGCGGATAACGCTCCTGCTGTTCATCCACATATTCCACAAAAAACAGATGCAACAAACTGTGTTTATATGAATGAAGGAATTGTTGTTAAATCACATGCTGGTCAAAAATATACAAGTGATGCGGTAAGTGTTGCTGTATTTAAAGACTTATGCAAAAAAGCTAATGTGCCTGTACAATTCTTTGCTAATCGTTCGGATGAAGCTGGAGGAAGTACTTTAGGTAATATTGCAATGGCTCAAGTTTCTATGAATAGTGTTGATATTGGTTTACCACAACTAGCAATGCATTCAACTTATGAAACTGCGGGTATTAAAGATACTTATTATATGATTCAAGTAATGACTGAATTCTTTAATTGTCATATTAGTGAAGTTAACAGTCATTCATTAAAGGTAGATTAGAATGAAAGAAAAGAAGTACGATATTTATTTTGAAAATAGTGTTAAAGTAAAAAGTTTAAATGATGATTATTTTAAATGTTATCAAGAAATTGAAAAATACTTGTTTAAAAAACGAAAAGATGTTTTAAAGACAAATATTTTACTTTCTGAAATTCTTGATCAAATGAAATCTTTTCAAGATCAAGGAAAAACAGTTCAACAAGTGATGACTAAAGGAAGTCAAGTATTTGTTGATCAAATAGATAGAAAAATCAATTACAAAGAAAAAATCAATCAATTAAAACAAAGAGATTCTAATAAATATGAAATGTCTGGAATATTACTTACCATGTGTATATATATTGTGCTTCTTTTTGTTAAAGAATTGGTAGGAAATCATTATTTAATTAATTATTATATTGATTTATTAGTAGCAGTTATTATGCTTGTTATAAGTGTTAAGCAGCTTTTAAATCAAAGACAATTGATTAAACGATATCAAGTTTCATTTCAACCTTTTATCATTGAAATAGTAAGTATTGTTATATCATTATTGATTTCAATCTTATTTTATAACAGTCCTTTTGATATCACTTTTGTTATTTTAGTTGTCGCATTTTTTACAAGTAAGAAAATGTATTCAAAATCCTTAAGCAATTAAGGATTTTTTCTTTGCATTCATTCAAATTTATAGTAAAGTATTAGAAGGTGATAAAAATGGAAAAAGAAATCATATTAGAAAACTTAGATGAAAATATTGTAAATGAAGCAACATTTTACAATCAACAAAATATACCGTCACAAATCTCTAAAGCACTTTATTTATATGGAAGTACCACAGATTATCAAGTACTCGGATTTGTTGATGTCAGCGATGATGGAAGTCAAGGAATGATTTTTACAGATCAAGGTGTTTATTTTTGTTTTAAAGAGCCTCATTCCTTTTTATATGAAGATATAGAAGAATTAGTACTAGTAAAAAAAGAAGAAGGTTTTGATTTTTATGCGAAAATCAAAACAAAAGCAAATACTTTTGTTTTTAAAAATAAATATTTAAATTTAAAAGGATTTATTGAATGTTTAAGTGAAATTTTAGAAATGCCTGTTCATTATGAAATGTCAGCTTATGAAAAAGTAGAATACTTTGTACCAATTGTTTTAAATGATTTAAAAGAAGATGTTTATGAAGATTTAGAACTTAACGAACAACACTTCCAACAAATTAAAGATATTGAACATGAATTAGAAATGGCAAAAGAACTTAAAGATTTAGATTATCAAGATGAATGTCGTTCTTTGTGTCGTTATTGTTTAGATTTCTTTGAAAGTTTAGGATTGGATAGTGATGAAATTGATGCTTTAAATGAAGCACAAAGTTTCTTTGATCAACAAGATAGTCAAGAAAACCAACAATTAGAAGGAGCAAAACGTTGGGTCGATGAAATGATGAGTAATTATCAAAATGGTGATACAGGAATGTATGATCAAATGAAATCAACGATGGAAAGTTTAGGTATTGATGAAGAAAGACTTAAGAATATGTCTAATGAAGAAGTTGATCAATATGTTAAAGAAATGTGTAAAAAATTTGGTATTTCACAAAGTTTGTTTGATAAATTAAAAGATAGATTTGGAAAATAGAGGGAATTAGAATGATTAAATTAGTTGTATTAGATGTTGATGGAACAAGTATTGATAGAGATAATCATTTTTATGATGATGATATTAAAGAAATTGATTTTTATAAAGAAAAGGGTATCGAGTTTATGTTTGCATCTGGAAGAGATATGAATATGATGCTTGATATGATTGAAAAGTCTCATGTAGATGGTGATTTGATTATTAATAATGGGACACAATATCGAAATATTGAAGGAACTAAAAATATTGCGCATCCAATGGATGAAGCGGCTTTTAGAAAAATGATTCCTATTTTACAAAAATATAATTATCATATTTCTATTCATACAACAAAAGGAAAATATATTTTAACAGATTTTGAAAGTTATTGGGATCTACATGTTAAATTATTAATGAAAGGTCGTGAGGGCGTTACTTTAGAAGACCTTCCAAATACGACATTCTTTAGACGATGGGGTTATTTAAATGATTGTACGTCGGTTTCTTCAATTGATGAAATTTATCAACAAGGAGCACTTCCTTTAAAAGTAGATGCTAGACATTTAAATCCTGAAGAAGCAAAGGGCGTAAGAGAACGTTTAGATTGTATACCTCATTTAAACATTTCTTCATCATATGAAGATAATATTGAAATTACTTGTGATGATTATGATAAAGGAATCATGTTAAAAGAAGTTTTAAAATTAAAAGGCTTAAATCTTGATGAAGTGGCAACTTTTGGAGATAGTTTAAATGATGTATGTATGTTAAAAGGATTCCCTTATAGTTTTACACCAGCTAATGGATGTAAGGAGGCTAAAGAAGCAGCAACCTATACACTTACTAAAACAGGTGGAAATGGTGCTATTCAAGAAGGACTTCATATTTTAAAAGATTTAGATTTGATTTAACTTTCAAAGTAAAAGCTTTGAAAGTTTTTCTTTTTTTAAAGAAAAACGTCAAAAAATTGTCTATATAATAATAGGAGGGATAAATTAAATGGACCAAGTACTAGAAATTACATCAAATGATCATATTATCATGCTCGATAAACTCTGTAAAAGAATATTAGGACATCCAGAAACTTTAGGAAGAATCACCAAAGGCTTTGTTAAAGAAGCTAAGGATGTCTCTTTAGAAGAAATCATTGAAATTATTAAAGGAAAGAAAGATCAGGAAGGAAATTATTATTTTCAACAACTCAATAATATTATTGATATACCTAATCATGGAAAAGTAGAATTTGATTATTTCTGTTATATCAATCTGTCACAAGTTGATGGAACAATGAAAAGAATCTAACTAGATGTAGAAATACAAAATGTAGAGAATCCTGGCTATGCTTTGCCTACAAGAGGAAATGATTATCTTTCAAGAATAATTACCAGTCAAAATGGTAAAGAATATGATTATCGAAATTATGATGGGATGAAAAAGGCCTATGTCATATGGATACTGCCACAGGTAGCTAAAAAAAGAGATGGACATGTCAATCGCATAAACTCTAAATTAGAAAATATCAGTGGAAGTAC
>OJMK01001332.1_pt1 | contig 20261 bp, 38 predicted proteins | sample 1597201 | NCBI WGS metagenome assembly OJMK01 (sample SAMEA2452125, study PRJEB22498) | human gut metagenome | reverse complement strand
CAATGAACGGAGAAACTTATACACATTTTCATATCAGTGTTGCCGATGAAAATGGAAATGTCTATGTAAATGGTGAATACGTGCAAGCCAAAGGAATTAGGGTTGTTGATGGAAATGGAAAAACCACTTTTTCCATTGACAAAACCACTGGTGCAGTAACAATAGCAGCTTCACAGTTTACATTAGGAGATAAAAGCGTTACTGATATAGCACAGGAAGAAGTCGTAAAACAAGTCCAAGATATTACATCGGACAATATTATTAAAGGCTATTATCTAACAGAACAAAATGTTAAAGATTATTGGTCTACACAGAGTGCATATACATATGAGTATGGAGTTCAGGATGTAGATGGCGGTAAAAATGCAATCAAAATAAACGGAACTGGAGCACAATTTGGAACGAAAAATTATAAGCCAATAAAAGTTACTGGAAATTATACTTTTTCGTTTTGGATAAAAACTAGTGTTGCAACACAAGTATATGTGTATCTTGGAAGTAAAACAATATTAAATGCTAAAACTACAACTGAATGGAAAAGACTGCAAGTAACAACAACTTTATCTAGCTTACCAAATGATAGTTTAAACAGTTTGAGAATCTTGACATCATCAGTTGGGTCTAGCGTAAAATTTGATACCTATATTTACATGCCAAAGCTTGAATATGCTTACACAAATGAGCAAGTGTTCAATATGCTTACAAACAACGGCGCAATAAAGGGCATGTACATGGAAAATGGAGAATTGTATTTTTCATTCACCTATGCACATGGAGGTACATTGAAGCTTGGCGGTTCAAATAACGGGAACGGATTGCTTTCCATTCTGGACGCAAATGGCTCACAGGTTGGATATATTGACAATACGGGGGTTCATTTTAACCAAGGTGAATTTTCTGGAAGCGTAAAGTCACTAACTGGAGAAATTGGAAACTGGCAGATTGATAAAACAAATGGAAAATTAACCTCTGCAAACGGTGCCATTGTACTTGATGCGAAAAACAACATGGTAACCATAAATGGCGTTGATCTAAAAGCAAATGGAAACGGATTTGTTATTGATGGCGGTGTAAAAATTAAAAACAGTCCTAAATCTAGTGAATTTGGAGATGAAAGTAATTTCTTTTGTATAGAAAACCTTGGATCAATTACAGACGGAACACACTTAGGAGTTAACAGTCAAGGCATGGTTATTAAGGTTCCATCATCTTCCTGGCGGTATAAGTCAATTCGGACAACTGTTAAAGAAGAAGAACTGGAAGAACTTTATCGTGTAAAGGTTGTTTGGGCGAAATACAAAGAAGGGTATTTGGATAAAAACGATAGCCGATATGATAAATTAATGCCAATGTTTCTTGCAGAGGACATGGAAAGGCGTTTTCCAATTGCAGTAAATCATCTACCAGATGGAAAGCCAGAGGATTGGAATTACAGAATTATGATTCCATCCATGTTCGCTATGATAAAATTCAATCACGAGAAAATCAAGGAACTCAAATGCGAGAATGAAGAATTGAAATCTGAATTAAAAAGCATTAAAGAAGAACTTGCAGAAATCAAAAAAATTTTAAGCAAATCGGTATAAAGAGGGTGAGAAATCATCCTTTTTTTTAGTAGATCAAACATCAAAACCAATAATTAAAGGAGGGCAACAACATGCCAAAATGGACTGAATACACATCAAAAAATACGTTAGCGGATAATGACGAAGTAATGCTGTATGATGCAACTGGGAGAGTGAACAAACGTGGACTAATGAGCAAGTTTTGGGATTATGTCGTTGATAAAATGGCAACGGCTGTTATAGGTAAACTGGAAACAGAAAACAAGACAGTTATCGGGGCACTTAACTATTTAAATGGCAAGAAGGAAAGCAATTCAGAAAATATAGATTCTGCCTCTGATCTTGCTGAAGATGTGCTTGAAAAATGCCACAATGGAGAAATTAGATTATTCACGATACAAAGTACAGTAAGTATCGAGAAAGGATCTCCGGATGGACAAGGTGGATTTCTACTTGCGTATCAAAGCAAAGCTGGCAGCGCATACGGAATTGTTGTGCTTTTTTCTTATAGCGAAAAAATATGGATGAAAGTCAAAGATATTACTTGGAATAATTGGAAAAAAATACAACTTTCTTAAATAGTAAGGCATCCAGAACGCAAAGTCGTTTAAAGATTATGTAGCAAAAGCTTATCCGTTCACAAATCGAAATGATTCGTTTTGCAAACGACAATTGTAGTGATACATTTTTCAAAATAATATCATGATTTTTTTCAAATGCGATAATTATTTCATCGTTTACAGCTTAAACCAATATTTTTTCGTGATTCTCTGAATTATAATGATTGTTAACATATATGTGATCCTGTGTTAACATATGCCCAACATAATTTGAAGATCCTCTATCGTATTTGTTTGCTATAATTGTTACAGTTTGTCCTTTTATTGTACCATATCCCAAAAGTACTCCATTTTTTCCTGATGTATTTTGGGTAAATTGTTCCCAAGCATTATCGCAATCGTCAGCTGCAAATTTTGACGTTTTGCCATTTAGCGCATTAATTGCACTGATGGAACAATAGACGGATATGCTAAAGAGCATCCCATTTGGGGTGCTTTTTATTATGCACTTTTTAACCTCAACAAGAAAGGAGAACATACATGAATATCAATACCTCATTAATCAGCAACAACAACAGCTACGAAGGACAAACGCCTCTGTATATTGTCATTCATAATACAGATAATACCGCCAAGACAGCAGATGCCAAAGCACACGCCACCGCACAGCATAATGGCAATTTTAAAGGTTATTCAGCCCATGTATTCGTGGACGATAAGTCAGCATACCAAGCCTTGCCGTACAATCGTGGAGCTTGGCACGTTGGGGTAAATTACGGCGGTAAGCTTTTTGGAACTGTGAACAATCACAACTCTATTGGAATTGAAATGTGCATGAATGCCGGATATAACTACGAAAAAGCATACCAGAATACCGTTGATGTATGCAAGCAATTGATGAAAAAGTACAATATCCCGGCATTCCGAGTAGTGCAGCATTACGATGTGTGCGCTAAGAATTGTCCATCCGTTATCCGTAAAAATGGTGACTGGGATAGATTCAAGAAGCTCATTTCCAGTGAAACCGTGACAGCGCCAACCACAAAGCCGACTGTAAAAGTTGATAAGTATTACCGTGTCCGTAAGACCTGGAAGGATTCCAAGAGCCAGATCGGGGCGTACAAGTCACTCAAAAATGCAAAGAAAGCTTGCAAAGCCGGTTATTCTGTTTTTGACTGGAATGGAAAAGCAGTGTATTCCGTGACAGCAAAGAAAAGTGTGGCCAAGGTAGCAAAAGAGGTAATTAACGGCGAATGGGGAAATGGACAGGACAGAAAAGACCGCCTGGAAGCTGCTGGCTACAATTACACAGAAGTGCAGAATGCAGTAAACAAACTTCTTAAATAACAAAAACACTCCCGGGGTTTTCCCGGGAGCTACTTAAAAATAGTATATTCTTCAAATTCGTTTCTTATTTTTGCAAAGTCTTTTCTTCTGATTGGCACCGTAGTTCCAGAAAACATAAGGAACGAATCGTTTATTTCTTTTACCTCGTCCATGTTTATTATGTAGCTCTGGTGACATCTCAAAAATCTGGAATCTAGTAATTCTTCAATATCGGATAGTTTACATCGTTCCGTATAAACTATACCGCAAGTGCAGTGAATAATGATGTATTTGTTTCGACTCTCAATATATTCGATATTTTGAAATTCCACCCGATGAATAAAGTCTTTTCCTTTTATCATAAGAGTGCTTTTGCTGATATGTTCCAGAGCATGATTGAAAGCAGTATACATTCTGCCGTTTTCAGATCCTTTTATGATATAGTGAACCGGGAGTATATCAAGAGCTTCAAAAACATACTCTTTATGGGCTGTCCAGAAAATAATATTTCCGTTATATCCGCTGGATCTCAATTCCTTTGCAACTTCAATTCCATTTTCTTCTCTCAAAACGATATCCAAAACCACAATATCATACCACTCGCCATCTGCCACATCATCAATAAGCGGCTGCCCTTTATCATACGGAGTAATCAATGCTTTTATATCACCATTTCGTTTGAGAAAATTATTAATCCGATGCATAAATATATCAATCTGGATTTCGTTATCATCACATATTGCAATTCGCATTCAAATCATCCCTTTTCATGTAAAATTCGCCACCAGAGGTGCTAATTTCGCCATTTCCTGTGTAATTGTATATTTTTTGATACAATGTTATTGTAATACATTAAGATGATAGTGTAAAGGGGATGGATTCATGGAGAAACATAAAAAAATCATAATTGTGTTTATACTGATATTCGTGCATGTGCTCTTGATTCAATATGTTTACTTCTGCCCGGAGCATAGTATTATCTTTGGGAGGGGTAAAACTATCGCAATTGCAAAAGCAGAGGTAAAACAGGTTGGCCATGAGCGCTATAAATCCCTCGCTGACAAGCATCCAGCCCCTTTATTTCTATCTATTATTATTACGATTTGGAAAAGCAAAAATCACAATATTTACACAAAAAAACTTATAATTCATAGAAAAATCAGAATAAATCAGTTTGCCAGGAAAGATTTAAGCGGAAACAATTCTATCCCAGTATATGGTTATAAAAACATGATATAATTTAATAAATGAGAACAAATGTTTGGAATATTGGGAGGGATTTACGTGGATTACAAGAAAGAGATTATTAAATTATTAGACAAATTAGACGAAAGAAAACTTACACTTGTATTTTGGCATATAAAAGGGCTTCTTGGAATCAAATAAAAAGAGGGACAGATTTTTTCTGCCCCTTTTCTTTTTATTCATCATTCATTCCGACAAGTTCTTTTGCTTTTTGCTCAAGCAATTCCCACTCATCTGCGGTGAGGTTGGCTAAAACAGAGATTAATCTTTTCTTGAAATTATCAGATTCACCACTCAGGGCTTCGCCCACAAATTTTTCAATCTGAATGTCTCTTGTGGTAGATTGTTTCATTGGTTCTTCACCAGTGAGAAGCCATTCTCTTCTTATTCCATATTTTGTACAAATCAGGCTTATTACTGCATCTGATGGAGTTCTTCTTCCAGATTCATAACTAGATATATTGGAAAGAGGAAGTTCTAACGCATCTGCAAATTCTTGCTGATTCTTTATATGGAATTCTTTTCGTATCCGTTTTAAACGGTCTTTCATTATCTTCACCTCCTTATTAAGTATTGTACATCATAGTGAATAAGAAATCAACAATAATAATTGTACAAAGTACAAAATTTATGCTTGACAGAAATTGTACGTAGTGATATATTAAGAATGTACAAAGTACAAAACGCTTTGCCGATTAAATAAACCGGGCGACCTACAAAAAAGGGAGGAGGGGAACAAAGTGCTGAATAACTTGAAAAAAGTTCTTTACGATAAAGGAATCACAATTAGAGCTTTTGCAAAAGTTTTGGAAGTCGATGAGAGGACAATACAGAACAAGTTAAAAGGGAAAACGCCTTTTACTTATCCAGAAGTGGTAATTGCGAAAAAAGAACTTTTTCCAGAATATGACATGGAATACTTATTCAGAGATGAATAACAAAAAGTCGACAGGAGTGCTGTCCTATCGACTTTTGCCTAAATTTGTTTACCCTATGTGTTTTGCAGACTGATTGCGTACTTGCTTTCAGCCACATTCTCAGCACAAAATGTTTCCTTGAAACACTTCGCCACTTACGCAGTTTTGGTTCTGCGATTGAGTTAAAAAGTTTAGCTGCCCATTAGTTGGCGAATGTAGGAATTTCGTTCACCTCATTGAACGAAATTGCTTAACGTACTTTGGTAACGCAGTTCACTCTGCCTGCGACCTACAATAAGGAACAGGGCAAATCCAAAAGTTTGGTCATAACAATCCACTCCTTTCATTGCCCATTATCAGGGGATGAAATAATTTTAACACATAGGAAAAATATTTTCAACATAAAGTGAGGTGAAATTATGTCAGAAAAAGAAAAAAAAATCATTGAATCAATCGCTAAAGCCGTTCCGAATATGTCTGAATTTGACAAAGGATATTTCCTTGGAGTTGGCGAGACAATTGCCAAATACAAAAACAATGGCAAAGAAGAAAAAGTTGAGAAAAAGACTGAGAAAGGAGAAACATGAATAACTTAACAGTAACAGAGTATAAGAACATTCGAGTTCTTACAACACAGCAGATTGCGGAAGCATATGAAGCTGACGTAAAAGTTATCTCAAATAATTTCAATAGAAATAAAGAGAGATATATCGAAGGAAAGCATTTTATTTGTCTTGAAGGTGAAGAATTGAAGATATTTAAAACGAATCATCATTTTGATGAATCGTCAAGAATCAATAAACTCTACCTCTGGACAGAAAAAGGAGCATTTCTCCACGCTAAGTCTCTGAACACAGATAAAGCGTGGGAAGTATATGACAGATTGGTAGATGAATATTTTGATAAAGGATCTCGAAAACCATTAACAGTTGCCGAACAAATTCAACTTCTCGCCCAGGGTACAGCAGACCATGAGGAAAGAATCGAAAAACTTGAAAACACAATGACAATTGACTATGGTCAGCAAAAATATCTTGGGGATTTGGTTTCAATAGTGGTTATTGAAGTGATAGGCGGAAAGAATTCCAATGCCTATTCAGAAATCGGAAAGAAAGTATTCGCAGAATGTAATCGAGATGTGAAATCTTATTTCGGTGTAAACGCAAGAAACAACATTCCAAAATTAAGATATGAGGAAGCTGTGAAGTACATCAAGGGATGGCAACCGTGTACAAATACAAAAATGCAGATTCGCGATTGCAATTATGATATTAATTCAGAAAGAAAATGAGGGTAAAACAGTGAAAGATATTAAAAGCTACGAATTTTATGGAGATAATCCAGAAATTTTTCATTCTCTTGTAGGTTTTGAAATTGCAGATATTTTGTTCACACATACCAAAGAAGAAAATGAGAATGTAGTTGTTGTGAAGTGTGCAAATAAGCAACATGTTGAAATTGATCTTCTCTTTAAAGAAGATGGAATATTTGTTACTGAACCATTTGCGGTGGATGAAGATCTTACAATTATTGAATAGGGGAGGTGAACAAAGAATGTTAGCAGATGATTACGTTGCTGAAAGGTTATCCGATTATGATTCCAAAATATATCAGTTATATCGCCACAAAAACGGACAGAAGGCAAGCGACCTTGTAGAAAAAGTAAAAAACGAAATTGCCGAATGCGGTCTGTCCGCCACTGAAGCGAAAGGCTTTTTAGAGTACATGAAGATTGTTATTGACGCTCAGTCACATCTTCCCATTCAGAAATAACGGAAGTTTTTATTGTTTCTGCTCCGGGAACATTGCCATCATCAATCTCATTTGCGGCATGAAGCATTGAAATTATTTTATGAGAATAAGGATGCTCCTTTCCACAATTCGGGCAAACAACCTTTTCTGTACTTATTCTTTCGCTTATATAGTAATCACAATGACAAGTACAGGAAACTTTTAATTTGAGAAACATTTTAACACACCTCCTTTCTGAACACATTATACCATTCAGAGGGAGATAATAAAAGAAAATAGGGAGGAAAAAACAATGATTAAATTTGAAAACGGCTTAGTCAAAATTTCTGGCAAAGGGATTGATATTCTTTCAGAGTATGCAGTTATCACACATGAAATTAAAGAGATGTTCGTAAAAGATGGTGGAGAAGAGAAAGACGTAAAAGAGCAGCTTAGACATTCTTTCGAGCATGGTCTTATGAATGAGGAAGAACTTGACAAAGAAATCAAGGAAAAGTTCAAACAGGTAGATGCAATTATTCCGATTGTTTCGCTTCTGGAAGAAATGCTTAAAAAATTTGGAGCAAAAGATAAGGAGGACTAATCATGGGAGAAACTAAGAGCACAGATTATATTCCAGAGAACGCCAATGAAGAATATGCACTTCTGGTTGGAAGATTAAAGGCATTTGAAGCTTGGGCGAATAGCGTGAAAGATTATGATTTCACAAAGGACATGGCATTTAGAATGCTTGGGCTTGATGTAGAAGAATCGAAGGAGGAAAAGGAAAAATGAAATGTTTTAAAGGCTTTGACAAAGATTTAAAGTGTAGAGATTTCCAGTATGAAATTGGAAAAGAATACACAGAAGAAAAAGCAGACATTTGTAATTGTGGATTCCATGCTTGCGAATTCCCGATGGATGTATTTAATTATTATCCTCCTTCAGATTCCAGATATTGTGAAGTTGATCTTGAAGAGAATGACCAGTAATCATCTGATGATAGCAAGAGAGTTGGGAAGAAAATTTCCGTGAAAGCAGAAATTGGAATTGCGGGAATTGTCAAAGCTGGAATTGAATATATCAAAGAGCAAGTTAATTGGGAAGATGATAAGGCAACCAATACCGGAAATTATTCAGCGGCAACCAATACCGGATATCAGTCAGCGGCAACCAATACCGGATATCAGTCAGCGGCAACCAATACCGGAGATTATTCAGCGGCAATTGTCGAAGGAAAAGAAAGCATTGCGTTAGCTACAGGAATTAAATCAAAAGCTAAGGGAAAAATCGGATGTTTTATTGTTCTGACTGAGTGGAAAGAAATTAATAATGAATATCATATTGTAGATATTAAATCAGCAAAAGTAGATGGAGAAAACATTAAAGAAGATACTTTCTATATGTTGAAAGACGGAAAATTTGTAGAAGTAGATTAAGTTGCCCTGGAAGGTGCGGTCACACCAACCAGGACGGTATCTAACTAAGAATGAGTTAGTTAAATACAGGATTATTATAACACAACCTCCTGTATTTGACAAACAAAAATATAACAGGAGGACTTTTTATGCAAAAAAATGGCGAAAATCAGCCACTTTCCAGTGAAATCATTGCTGATCTGGAAGAAAAGCTGATGACAAGAAATGTAATTATCGCTATTCTGGCAGCTGCACTTGCAGTAACCACATCCAGAAGAAAGTGAGGACAAAATGAAAGAGGTGGTAAAGACAATAGGAGAAATATTTGTAGGAATAGGGATGTTTACAGTAATCTTCTCAATCACATGGATGCTTACATCATTTGATGTTATCGGGGTGTTCTTTGTATCAGCAGTCTTATTCTTAATGGTGTTTCTTCCTATTATATTAGGAACGGAGGAAAAGTAAATGCAAAGATTAAATAAAGTAAGATTATCCGGTAGAGCCGGGGAAATAGTGTTCAGCCACGAACATTACGGAAGATACTATTACAAATTCATGCTGACAGTCATTCGTAAAAGTGGTGCAGTAGATATGTTCCCAATCGTTATAGAAGATTCCATTGTACGTGACAATGATTATAACGGAAAAGAAGTTGTGGTAACAGGAGCAATCAGGAGCATGGACACTTCTAAAAATCCAAATAAGCACCACAATGTTAATTATATCGCAGCTGATGAAGTGGAAATCCTGGATGAACAGGTTCCGGAGGGTGATATAAACGAAGTAGAGTTTATTGCCAGAAGTTGCACGAAAGAACCATATGCAAAACTTACACCAGTAACGCACAGGAAAGTTTCAAATCTTTTTGTAGCAATTCCAAGAGATTTTTCAGAAAGAGCCGACTTTACTCGCTGCACTTTATGGGGAAAAGGTGCTGATCTGGCGGTAGACGTTAAAAGAAATGATTACATTAAAGTAACTGGCAGGTTAATGAGCCGTGATGTTTATGTTAATGGGGAAGAAACGGAAAGTGTATATGAGATTTCCGTAAAAGAAATGGAGAAATTGGAGGATGAAGAATAATAAGAATGAAGTTCAGATATTTGGCGCAATAATGGACATTCAGCCAGGAACGTTTTTCAAGGACGGAGAAAAATTCGTAAGATTCTATATTGGTGCAAAGCGTACCAGTGGGAACGTAGATTTGCTTCCAGTAATTGTTAAAGAAAAGCAGACGGAAGGTTTAAAGATTGGAAAACACGCTTATGTTGAAGGGAGATACAGTTCTTCAAACAAACATGAAAGTGGAAAGTCACATTTGATTCTTGAAATCAAAGCGGAAACAATCTGGTGTGGAGAAGGTGATGGGAGCACAGAAGGTGAAAACAAAATCATTCTGGAAGGTTATCTTTGCAAACCGCCTGTGTACCGCAGAACACCAAGTGGAAAAGAAATCTGTGATTTAATGATTGCTTGCAACGAATATGACTTGCGAAGAACAGATTATATTCCGTGCTTAGCATGGTTGAAAGAAGCCAGAGAAGCTGCTGATTTCAAGGTTGGAGATTTCGTAAAAATAATCGGAAGAATCCAGAGCCGGATTTATCATAAAAAATTATCTGGTGATGAAGTGGAGCTTAGAACTGCATATGAGGTATCAATAGGGAGGATAATCGAGCATGAAAGTGGAAGTGAAAAAGATTTCGTTGGAGAATTACAAGAAGTTTTCCAGTAAGTCTGTAGATTTGTTTCCAAGAACAGAGATTTCTGGCAGAAACAGAGAAGGAAAATCCACATTGCAGGACGCATATTTGGACGTTCTGACAGGAAAGATGGCAAATGGCACAGAACCTACTTCTATTCGCAGAAAAGAAAAGGGCGTGGAAGTGTCAAAGGTTGATGTTGTAAGAGAACTTACACTTGCGATTGATGGGAAAGAAAAAGTGATCCGCAAAATCACAAAGCAGAAGTGGAGAAAATCAAGAGGACAGTCTGAAGAGGTGTTCGATGGAAATGAAACTTCTTATGAAATTGACGGATTCCCGGCTAAATCAAAGGATTATACCGAGTTCATCCAGTCAATAGCAGAACCTTCAACGCTTCTGATATGCAGTAATCCGAAACCATTTCTGGACACATTACAGAAGTCAACCGCAGAATCCAGGAAGGTACTGGAAAAGATGTCTGGTTTCGATATTGCTCAGTTTATGGAAGAGAATCCACAGTACGCTCATGTGGAAGAAATCACAAAGGGACATTCCGTAGAGGATACCTTGAAGAAGCTCCGAAAGGAACTGAATGCACAGAAGAAAAAGGTGGATGCCAAAAACACGGAGATTGCATATGAAACCAATCGAAGCGTTGAAGCAGAAGATACTTCCTCCCTAGAATTCAAAAAACAGGAGCTTAATGCGGAACTTTCCAAACTGGAAGAACAGGAACAGATTCTTGAAGATTCAGCAAAAGGCTATGACGGCCTTTCATATGAAATCCGAGGACTGAAATCCTCCAGGGATGGTCTGGTCAGCAAGGCGAATGAATGGTTAAGAGCCAGACAAAAATTCATTTCTGATACAGTTTCTGAACTTAGATTAAAAAAATCAGAAAAGGAATCAAGCATTTGTATTATTGGAATGGAACTGGACAACCACATAAGGGGAGCACAACAGGCAAAAGCTGACTTGGATAGAGCCAGACAGGGCTATCCGAGAATCAAGGAAATGGAGTGGGATGATTCTGGACTGAAAGCTATTGAAGCCGAAATATTCAATGATTCTGATACCATTTGTCCTACCTGTGGACAGGAGCTGCCAGAAGAACAAGTTTTCAAACTGAAATCTTCATTTGAAGAAAAAAAGAAAGCCAGAATTGAAGCACAGTTGAAAGCAAAAGAGTTCTTTGAATCAGAGAAACAGAACAAGCTTAAATATGTCTGCGACCTTGGAAATACATCTGCTGCAGAATTAAAGGAAATCAATGAGGAAATCAACAAATTGCAGTCGGAAATTAGCGTGGCACAGGATGAAGTTTCTGAACTCACTAAGCAGATTGAGGAAGAACAGTCCAAATTTACGGAGCTTCCAGAATCTGTAGATATGTCAAATGACGAAGAATATCTTGCGGTTACAGCGAGAATTGCAGAACTTGAAGAGAAACTGAAATCATTTGATGATGTTTCTGGAAAGAAACAGGAATTGAGAATGCAGATCAGCAATGTTATGAAACAGATTTCCAACGTGGATGCAGACATTAAGATTGCACAGGCAGCAGTCACAGAGAAAGAAAAGCGAGTAGCTGAACTGAATGAGGAACTGAAAAGCCTTGGACAGGTTCAAGCCGATATTGAAAAGAACATCGACACCGTTCTTAACTTCTCAATTCAGAAAAATAAGGCACTGGCAGAGAAAATCAATCCATTTTTCCATCATTTCCAGTTCAGTTTCCTTGATTACACGATTGAGGGAAATCCAGTGGAAACTTGCAAGATGATCTGTAATGGAATCGACTACAACAGCGGATTGAATCATTCCGACAAAATTCTTTGCGAGGTTGATTTGCTGAATGGGTTACAGGAAATGAACGGTCTGAATCTTCCGATTTGGATTGATGATTCGGAGAGCATTGACAAAAGCAGAATTCCTGTATTAGACAGACAGATGATTATACTGAGAGTTACGGATGGGGATTTGGAAGTAAAAGAATTGTAAATAAGGAAACAGCCAGCAAATGTTTGGCGACAGGCTGGCTGTTCCATATGAAATATAGAAGAAACTATATTTGCTTAAATAATATCAAAAATAATTGGCTTAATCAAGTCACAGGTGATTTTGCACCTGGAATGTGAGGAGGATATTTCACTCACAAGAACCTATGTAAAACCGAATATTGGAAATTGAGGTTTGAGATATCTGCAAACCTACATAGGTACAAAACATACAATCACGCAACAGCGTGTTAGCAAATATAAAAAAGAAAAGGAGAATAATCATGGCAGAAAACACACAGGTAGCAAATTTTAACACACAGCTTTCCTACTACACAAATCGTTATGTCGATTTAATGGAAAGAGATTTAACTTCAAGAGGAATGGAATTTGATTCCTACTCAAAGGATTGCGTAGTGGCAGCAATGGGATCTATTTTCCAGATGGTGCATGAGAGTGGAGTGAGTTTTGAAGCAATCAATGGTTCTAACCTTAAATTCATTCTGAGCAAAGTAGCAGCATTGAAGCTGAACGCAAATGCGCAGCCGAGAGAATGTTATTTCCAGATCAGAAACGTAAACATAGCGGCGAAAGGGCAGAAACCTCAGTGGGAGAAGAAAATCGAATTTGCGATTGAGGGCGATGGAAATGACGCTCTTGTAAGTAGATATGGTGTCGATGTAGCTAAAGTATTCCCGTACTGGAAAGTCAGAGAAGGTGATAAGTATATCCCACCAAGACATAAAGGTGTGGAAATCACACCGCCAGAATGGGAAGAATCTGGTGTAGGTAAGGTAGTCCGTATCGTATATCCGATTCAGTATAAGGACGGACATATTGAATATCTTTCTTGTGAAAGAGCAGATGTACTGAAGAATCTTGCAGCACACATCAAGAATAATCTCCAGAATGAAACATTTGGAATTTGTGCAGACAGATATAAAGCTACAGATGTGCAGAAAGCTCAAATTGAAGCAAAGAAAAAAGAAATCATGAAAAAGGTCGCTGACATTGGAGAACTGGAAGCAATCATTGACTGTGAGGAATTAAGACCGTATATTTCACCGTCTTATTATGAAACACAATCCAGAGAATCAATGATTATTCGTAAGATGCGAAACAACATTATGAAGTCTATTCCTAAGAGATGGGACAATCCAGTGCAGGCTTACGAATACAACATGATGGATGCCACATACAGAGAAGTACAGGAAGAAATCGAGCAGAACGCCAATTCAGAAGAATTTATCCCAGACGAGCCAGCGGCAATCGAAGAACAGCCTAAACATCCAACAGTCGCAGAAGTTGTAAATACCGCCGAGAAAGAACAAGTTCCGGCAGCAGAGCCAGTGGAAACAGAAATTCCGTCATTTATGAGCCAGGAGGAAATGTAGGATGGCAGCTCACACAATTGTGCTTATTATCTTGTTTGCAATAGCGTTTTTCTGGTGGGTAGGGACTTGTGTTTATGCTATTAAATCCAAAGAAACAGAGCCAATGTTATTTGCAGTTATTGTATTAAACATATTGAACCTAATAATTCGGCTTACCGAGTAAAGGAGAAATTTAATGAAATATAAATGGGTTAAGGTAGCAGCATTAATTGTAGGAATTACATCAATCACAATGTTTAGTGGTTGTTCTTCCTGTAGCAGATCATTAAAATCACTGTCCAGTGATATTGACGGCGGTCTGAACCGTACCGTAACTGTTTACGATTACAACGGCGGTAAAATTAAGTCCTGGTCTGGAAAGTTTGATGTTTCCGAATCAGAGAATGAAGTTTACTTTGATGATTCTGACGGAAAGAGAGTTATTATCCACGGCGGTATTGTCGTGAATGAGGAAAACTGATATGAGCAGCAGTGTAATTGAAACAATTAAAGAAGTTGTAAGCAATATGAACAGCGGACTTTATGATTTCACGGTAGATGGGAAATGTTCAGAATGCGGTTCGTGTTGTTCAAATTTTATACCGATATCATCCAAGGAAATCAAACAGATTAAGTGGTACATTCGCAAACACCATATCAAGGAATGCAGACATAATTTCACTGCTTCATTAATGGATTTAACCTGTCCGTTTCTGATGGACGATAAGGCAAAAGAGAAATGTTCAATCTACCCTGTTAGACCGGAGATATGCAAATCATTTGTCTGCAATGACCCACAGGGAGCCAGAAAGAACAAAGCTTTAATGCATAAAAAATATAAGCCTGTTGATATGAGAGAAACGTTTTTCGGAGGTGAGTAGGAATGAGATTAGCAAGTCAGAATGGGGAAATTGATGTTCCTTATGAAATCACATCATTAAGCAGAACTGGAAATATCATAAGAGCATATGTGCCAATGGTAGGTGAAAAAGGAACAGTCATGGCTCGTTATTCGACAGATGAAAAAGCCCAAAAAGCTATGAAAGCTTTGCATAAAGTGTATGCAGGAATGTTTTTAGCACAAAACATTGAAATGAGCGATGATGATTACGAAGAATGCATAAAAATGGCTGCAAGAGGTTTCGGAATCATTAAAACCATGGTTAACAGCCCAGATATGAAATTCGAGCCTGCAAACATTGTGTTTCAGTTCCCGGAGAATGATGAAGTATGAAAGAAATAGGAAGAAAGAAAATAAATTGGGATTCCATTGTGACTGTGGAATTATCGCTTAAAGAGCTTCAATTAATAAGGGACGCAATGGTGGCTACAGATTTAAAAGATATGAAAGAATTATGGCGCGGAGCTCCTCCATATCAGCAGGACGATAAAAATATGATTGGAGAAACTGCTTCTTCAATTTTAAATAGCTACAAATAAACAGAAAGCGAGGTGATGAAAAATGTTCATGAGAATAGTAAATACAGGGAGTACACATGGAAACTGCTATGTTTTGAAATCCAACAGCGGAGAAATGCTTCTTCTTGACTGCGGATGCAAATACAAAGACATTCTGAAAGCTATTGATTACAGAACAAGTGATGTTTCTGGCGTGCTTCTAACGCATGAACACGGTGATCACCGTGAATCATTTAAAAATCTGATGAATTTAGGCATTCAGATTTACACCAATGATGAAACCGTGGAACATCTGCAAATCATCACTGGCGAATTGATGAAAGGAGTTCCAGAGAAAAGACCGTTCCGGGTTGGCACGTTCACTGTAATACCGTTCTATTTGCCGCATACTACAAGGGATAAGGACACAGGGCAACTTATTCCATGTTTCAATTATGGGTATATCGTGGAACATGAAGAAATGGGAAAACTACTGTACATGACAGACTTTGAGTTTTGCCGATACAATTTCAAAGCAATGCGACTGAACCACTTGGTTATTGAGTGCAACTATTGTGGAGAATTGGTTGACAAAACAGCCGAAAATTACACGCACAGGCTTAAAGGGCATTGTTCATTAGATACTTGCAAAAGCTTAGTAAATACGAACCATACGGCAGCATTACGGACAGTAACATTGGTGCATTTGAGTAATGAAGCAGCTGACCCGGAACAGATTTTGAGGGAGATACAAGAAACGTCTGGTGCTGATGCACTCGTCCATATCGCAACACCCGGGTTAGAAGTTAATTTGGACTTATGTCCATTTTGAAAGGAGAAATAGATGGTATCAATTGACTTAAAAGATTGGAAAGAAGTAACAAAAGGAATTTATGTAAATCCAATTTCTGCAAACGCAGCTTATGAAATCCATATTAAATACTGGGATATGAAAACAGATATTCTTTCCGCAAATGCAGAACTTTATATTGTAGGAGATTGGCACGAAAAAGATGGAAGAAACATCAGAGAAAGGGAAATACTGCTTGATTATGCATCTGTTATGGATTGTATTTGGAAAGCAGTTGAAGATGATAAGGAAAACAATTCGACTGAATGATTGAAAGGAGAATGATTATTAATGAAAATCTTCTTAAAAACACTTGACAAGCTGAAAAAGCCAGAACTTTCCGAACAGGAATGTAAGTACGACAAAGGCTGGAATGATGCAATCAAGAAAGTTGAAGAACTGATTTGTTCCTACAGCTCTGCGGATATGTGGATTCCAACAGATTTAAAGTTACCGCCGGAACCAGACAAAGGAGAAAATCCCGGAGATTGGAAAGAATATACAGTTACAATTAAGGGGGCTATTTTACCAACAAGTCTTACTTATTTAGGAGACAGCGAATGGGGAAGCGTAGAAGCGTATGGGTTTGCGTATTACCCAGTCATTGCATGGCAACCAATGCCACCAGCTTACAAACCAGGGAGGTAACACCATTGGAAATAACAATCGGAATTTGCACAGATGAAATCAAAGAAATCCTTGTTGAGCACATCAAGACAAAAGGATTTGACGTAACAGAAGATGATATTTCCTTTGTTATTGGGAAAGAAGAAAGCGTAACAGGAAATACAAAGAAAATCAAACACGCACTTATCAGGTGCGACATTCAGATTGAGAGGTGATAAATTGTGAATATTGTTATTCTTTCTGGAAGATTAACTGCTGACCCAGATATTAGAATGGGAACAAATGACACCAAAATTGCAAGATATATTTTGGCTGTCGAGAGAAGAGTGAAAAAGAATACAGAAAGAAAATCAGACTTTATTGCTTGCGTATGTCTTGGAAAAAATGCAGAATTCGCAGAGAAATATCTTAAAAAAGGCACGAAAGTAAATGTGCGTGGAGAATGGAAGACTGGAAACTATACGAACAAAAATGGCGAAAAAGTCTACTCAAATGATTGCCTTGTTTCAGAACATGAATTTGCAGAAAGAAAAAGCCAGTCACCACAGGCACAGGAAACAGACACACGACCAGTACCGCCGCCAGAACCTAGTTTCATGGATGTGCCGGATTTAGGCGGTATGGAAGATGAATTTCCGTTTAGTTAAGGAGGGGTGATAAATAAATGGAACCAGTTTTAGAAACTAAATTCGAGTATAAAGGTTACCAATGTGTAGTCCTGTTCATGCCTAGAGCATACAGGTGCGGATACGTTGGAATACCTAACAGCCATAAGCTGTCAAAGAAAATTGTTGATGATTTAGGTTATCTTGACTGCCATGGTGGAGTTACTTATTCAGAACCATTTCTACACGATTGTGACGATGATGATACATGGTGGATTGGATTTGACTGTGCTCATTGTTTCGATGGTTATGATATTGAGACAGCAGAACAGTATTTCGGAGAAGAACCAGACTTCAAAAAAATGCTTAAAATAATGGGAGATTGCTGGCGAGAATTAAATAAAGATCCAGATTGCAAAATTCGTTCACTTGCCTATGTTAAAGATGAATGCAAGAAACTCATTGACCAGATTGAAAGGGGGGGGATGTTAGAGGAATTATAGAAAAGTTTTCGTGATGAGGAAGTGTGCAGAAAAAGGAGTTTTTAATGCGTAAAACTATTGATTTGACAGGCAAGAAATTCGGGAGACTCACCGTCATAAAAAGAGCAGAAGATACTATTTCAGACAAAGGGGTTAGAACAAAGCGCTGGGAATGCATTTGTGATTGTGGAAATAAAACTATTGTAAGACAAGCAGGGTTACAAAGAGGAACAACGAAGTCATGTGGATGTCTGCATAGAGAAATTATTGGCAATATGAGCAGAAAACATGGGCTATCTAATAACTGTGGAAGGCTGTACCCACTTTGGAAGAGTATTAAATATCGTTGCTATTGTAAAACATGTAAATCGTACAAAAATTACGGCGGGCGTGGAATAGTAATGTGTGATGAATGGAAAAATAATTTCACATTATTTTACAAATGGGCAATTGAGAATGGATATAAGGAAGAAAAACAAGTAATGGAATAAATATCTTAACCATTGACCGAATAGACGTAAACGGAAATTATGAACCAGATAACTGCCGTTTTATTACAAATGCTGAGCAGGCGCAAAATAAAAGAAACTCTATACCAAAAGAAAACAAGTGTTTAATATGTCCTGTTTGTGGAAAACAATTTGAACTAAAGCAAAGAAAAGGGCAAAAGACGTGCAGTCCAAGATGCGGTAAAATTCTTTATTACAAAGATCACCCAACTATTAAAGATTATACAAAAATATGCCCAATTTGTAACAAACCTTTTAATGCCAAGAGAGGTGGACATTTCAATGACGCTGTTTATTGTAGCAAGAGATGTAAGAATTTATCTGAATCTGCAATATGGGAATACAATGGAGAAAAGTATAGAGTTCTTGAATGGGCTGAAATTATAGGCATAAACGCACACTGTTTATATCATAGAAAAGAATTAGGATGGTCTATCGAAGAAATACTAACCACACCGTTAAGGGGCAGGAGAAATGCAAAAAGTAAATTATAAAAAAATATATGCAATGAAAAATGCGAGAGAAAAAATGATTGAATCAATATGCCCTTCGATACCAAATACAAGTGGCATATATGCTTTTTATAGGATAGACGAAGCAGGGATTCGACGCAGCTACGTGGGACAAGCGCTTAGGCTTCGTGAGAGATGTGCGAGCCATTTAGCAGAATATGACCATATAGCATTAAGCCTTAAAAAGCATAAGTTTTACAGTGAAAGTAATCCTACTGGATGGAAACTTTCATATAGAACATGTAGAAAGGATGAACTTGACCAGAAAGAAATTGAAACAATCAAGGCTTTTGCAGATAAAGGCTTCCAGATGTACAACATTACAGCTGGTGGCCAGTTAGCTGGAAAGCAAGTAACAGGGCAATATAAACAGCCCAAGACATACAGACAGGGACTTCAGCAAGGAAAGAAAACACTTGCAAGAGAGTTGACGCACATCATTGATACTCACTTAAATGTATCAATCAGACCAGAAAAAGCAAATAACAAAGTATCTATTAAGGCGTTGGAAAAATTCAACGAATTACTCAATGAAGAAAATTATCACTGATTCTAACACACCAGTAGTTCTACTGGCTAAATTCCAAAGATAAAAAATAAAAAAATGAAAGGAGCTTGCCTTCAGCTGACGTAAGGGTGCACCGGGCTTCTTTTGAGGATGATAAATGACGGTTTTTACTGTATGGATTGTTTCGATGGCTTTAAATTGATTGATGACGAATCAATAGACATGATCTTAACCGACCTTCCATATGGACAAACAGCAAGAAATAAATGGGATTCGGTTATTCCGTTTGAGCCATTATGGAAACAGTATAAAAGAATTATTAAAGAGCATGGTGCCATTATATTATTTGCAAACGGAATGTTTACTGCAGATTTAATGCAAAGTAATCGTGATATGTGGCGATATAACTTGATATGGCAGAAAACACAACCTACAGGATTTTTGAATGCTAACAAAATGCCTCTTCGGTCACATGAAGATATTTGTGTTTTTTATAAAAAACTTCCTACTTATAATCCACAGAAAACAACTGGAAACAAAAGAAAAATAAGTAAAGTGGAACATAAGGTTAAATGCAAAGAAACAACAAACTATGGGAAATACAGATTAACTTCTTATGACAGTACAGAGCGTTTCCCAACATCTGTGTGGACTTTTGCAAAAGACAGTCAAAAATGCGCGCTACATCCAACACAAAAACCGTTATCACTTATGGAATTGTTAATCAAAACATACACAAATCCAGGTGATTTAGTCTTGGATAATTGCGCCGGTTCCTGTAGCACAGGAGTTGCCTGCAGAACTACAGGTAGAAGATTCTTAGGTTTTGAGAAAGAAGAAAAATATTTTCATATTGGGAGCGAACGGTTAAAAGAGGTGGAATGAATGAAATTAAAATGTGAAATATATCGTGATTCTATGCAGAATTC
>OJMK01001304.1_pt1 | contig 20604 bp, 15 predicted proteins | sample 1597201 | NCBI WGS metagenome assembly OJMK01 (sample SAMEA2452125, study PRJEB22498) | human gut metagenome | reverse complement strand
CCCCACTGCTGCCTCCCGTAGGAGTCTGGGCCGTATCTCAGTCCCAATGTGGCCGTTCAACCTCTCAGTCCGGCTACTGATCGTCGCCTTGGTGGGCCGTTACCTCACCAACTAGCTAATCAGACGCGAGGCCATCTTTCAGCGATAAATCTTTGACATAAATGCCATGCGACATCTATGTGTCATGCGGTATTAGCAGTCGTTTCCAACTGTTGTCCCCCTCTGAAAGGCAGGTTCCTCACGCGTTACTCACCCGTCCGCCACTGTCCTCTGCTTCAATTGGACGAATCCTCTTTCCACAGATTCTCGTTCGACTTGCATGTGTTAAGCACGCCGCCAGCGTTCGTCCTGAGCCAGGATCAAACTCTCTATAAATCGTATCTAAACGACCATAGCCGCTTAAATCTTTACAGAGCTATTTGTCATAGCTTCAAAAACTTTTTATACTTACCTTCCCGGGTAATTGACTTAACCCCGTTCCGGCAAGTTTCTCAGTTGCGCTCCGGTCTGTTTTCACAGCCCCTTGCGCTCCCGTCTGGTGCTTTTCGTTTCGTTCGTTGTTTAATTTACAAGGTACACGTCCCATAACCGCGGAACAGTCATTATCTTAGCACATGTCTGCCATCTTGTCAACTACTATTTTACCTTTTTTAGACATTTTTCATTGACCCGCTTTACACGCGCTCCGCCCTCCCGGACAGCTTTGTTAGACTACCATACACTGTGCCGTTTGTCAACGCCTTTTTTCCACTTCTATAATAATCGTTCTCTCATAAGCGGAATTTATCTCTCCGTTACCCACAAGCCACTTGACATCCTTCACCCGCCGTGCTACAATCGTGCCACAATCCAAGGGGCGCTGGCGCATGCCGGCTGAGATGTGACGTATCGCCGTCCAGTCCCTCGAACCTGATCCGGGTAATGCCGGCGTAGGAATGCGATCATATCGATTTCAGATTTCCGCATGACGACGCCGCGTGGCTCGCCATGCGGGAATTCTTTTTTCGGAGGTAAACACAAATGAATCACATGAAGCTTCGCTCTCTCTGCGAGGGCGCTGTACTGGTGGCCGTGGCGCAGATCCTCAGCTACCTGAAGCTGTGGGAAATGCCCTGGGGCGGCAGCGTTGTTCTGTCCATGATCCCTCTGGTGCTGTACGCAGTGCGCTGGGGCCTCGGCGCCGGTCTGCTGGGCGGCTTCGCCTTCGGCGTTCTGCAGTTCATGTTTGACGGCGGCTTCGCCATTGGCTGGCAGTCCATCGTCGGCGACTACCTGGTGGCCTTCACCGTCCTGGGTCTGGCCGGTCTGGTGGCCCGCCGCAAGAGCGGCGTGTTCACCGGCACTCTGATCGCCGGCTTTTCCCGCTTCCTGGTGCACTATGTGGTGGGCGCCACCGTTTGGCTTCAACGGTATCTACGCCCACGACATCACCACGACCTTGCGGGGCGGAGTCAATGCCAAAGTCATCTACTCCTCTTACGAACAATACACCTCTTGGGCGCTTGCCGTCGATCTCGGCCTCAACTACTACAACGCCGACAACGACCTCTCGCTCTCGCTGGTAGCACGCAATCTGGGTGGACAAATCAAACGTTACAACGACACTTTCGAACGCATGCCGTTCGATTTGCAGATAGGCTATACGCAAAGCCTCGAACATGCGCCCATACGGGTGTCGGTCACCGCTCGTAACCTCACAAGGTGGAAACTTCCCTATCCCGCCATCGAAAGCAGCTCTTACACCGGGAGCGATGAAATCGTTGAAAAAAGCGGATTCGTGGACAACCTTTTCCGCCACCTCATTTTCGGCGTGGAGTTCCTGCCCACCGACCGCATTTACATAGGAGTGGGGTACAACTACAAAACCCGCACCGACATGCGCACCGCTCACCGTAACTTTCTCTCCGGATTTAGCATAGGCGGCGGAATCAAAGTCCGCATGTTCGGCATAGGTGTCGCCCTCGCACAACAACACACGGGAGCGACCACGCTCATGGTCAACCTCTCGACCAATCTTTTCGAATTCAAAAAATAAATGCTTATGAATAAACCTGAACCTCGGATAATCATCGCCGTCGACGGCTTCTCGTCGTGTGGGAAAAGTACGATGGCGAAAGCTCTTGCCCGGAACATAGGCTACATTTATATCGACAGTGGCGCAATGTACCGCGCCGTCACCCTCTACTGCCTCGACCACGGTCTCATCGACGGCGACACGGTCGATACCGATACGCTGAGGTCCCTCATGGACGACATTCAAATCGATTTCCGCCCCGATCCCGAAACGGGTATGACACACACATTCCTAAACGGAATCGACGTAGAGTGTGAAATTCGCTCCATGCGAGTATCCGACAAGGTAAGCCCCGTTAGTGCCATACCTTTCGTGCGCACGGCGATGGTCGCCGCACAGCAAAAAATGGGCGAACGGAAAAGTATCGTCATGGACGGGCGCGATATAGGCACGACCGTATTCCCCCATGCCGAACTGAAAATATTCGTCACGGCCTCGGCGGAGACTCGGGCACAACGACGCGTCGACGAACTGAGGGCGAAAGGTATCGATGTCGATTTCGACGAAGTGGTCGCCAACATCAACAAACGCGACCACATCGACCAGACCCGTAAAGAAAGCCCTTTGCGCAAAGCCGACGATGCCATAGAGCTCGACAATTCCCACATGACAATCGCCGAGCAGGACGCATGGCTCATGACCCGGTACAGAGAAACCGTCGATAAACTTCGATAATCACCCGCAAAGGTAGAAAGGAGACAGGTTATGGCACGCATAGAAATAGACGAACATTCGGGTTTCTGCTTCGGTGTAGTCACGGCTATCCGCAAAGCCGAAGAAGAACTCGACCGCACCGGACGACTCTACTGCCTCGGCGACATCGTACACAACAGCAACGAGGTGGAACGACTCAAAGCCAAAGGGCTCATCACCATAGACCACGAGCAACTCAAACAGTTGCACGACGTGAAAGTATTGCTGCGAGCCCACGGCGAACCTCCCGAAACCTACCGAATCGCCGCCGAGAACAACATCGAAATCATTGACGCCACCTGCCCTGTCGTGTTGCAACTGCAACGTAAAATCAAAACCGCATACGATTCCAACCCTCCCGGAGAGGCGCAAATCGTTATCTACGGCAAAACCGGACACGCCGAAGTCAACGGACTGGTGGGACAGACCCACGGCAAAGCCGTCGTCATCGAGGGAGACAAAGACCTCGACAAGATAGACCTCCGCAAAAAACTGTTGCTCTATTCCCAGACAACCAAGTCGGTAGAAGGCTTCCGCCACATCGTCGACGAGATAAAACAGCTGAAACCCGACGGACAATTCGAATCGTTCGACACCATCTGTCGGCAAGTCGCCAACCGCATTCCCAATATCAGGGAGTTTGCACGCCGACACGACCTTATCCTGTTCGTTTGCGGGAAAAAGAGTTCCAACGGACGGGTGCTTTTCGGAGAATGCCTGCAAGTCAATCCCCAATCCCGACTCGTTTCCGACATCAGTGAAATAGACCCCACATGGCTCGAAGGAAAAGAGAGCATAGGTATCTGCGGAGCTACCTCCACCCCCCGCTGGCTCATGACCGAAGTCCAAGAATACATAACCCGGTTATTGGAAACGACCGGCTCTACCGCCACCCGATGACCGACCGTATTTCTGTGAATACCCAAAAGCAAGCATAATCCGGCTCAGCCCGGATAAGTTTACTCCGATACTTTATACAAAAATAGATTCTACCCCTACCTTTCATTTTGGTAAATAGTTTATCAAAATGAAAGGCATTTGCGCTCTGGAAAAAAACCGACTATCACCATAATAATCAACAATTTAATCATATCCCCACAAAAATGGTCTGCCATTTGTCGTGCAAGAGATATGAAACTCTACATCATATCAAACAGACTGCCAGTCAAGGTAAACGAAAAAAACGGAACGTTTTCATTCACCCGAAGCGAAGGCGGACTGGCAACGGGGCTCGATTCTCTTCAAACTGCTTACGAAAAGCATTGGATCGGGTGGCCGGGAATTTGTGTGGATAATGATAGCGACAAGCAAGCGATCGGGGAAAAATTGGAAGAACTAAACTTTCACCCCGTATTCCTGTCCGACACCCAGATAAAAAATTATTACGAAGGTTACAGCAACAGTACCATCTGGCCGCTGTGCCACTATTTCTTTGCCTATACATTGTACAAGGACACTTTCTGGCAAGCCTACCGAGAAGTAAACAAGCGATTCTGTGAAACCATCTGCCGGCTGATAGGCCCCGAAGATAAAGTATGGGTACAGGATTATCAACTGATGTTATTGCCCGGTATGCTTCGAGAAGCCGTTCCCGACTTGTGCATAGGCTATTTTCATCACATACCTTTCCCGTCCTATGAACTCTTCCGCATATTGCCCGAACGGGCCGAGATTCTCAAAGGTCTGTTAGGAGCCGATTTCATAGCTTTTCACACTCACGACTACATGCGGCACTTTATCAGTGCGGTAGAACGCGTGCTGCGCATGAATTTCAAATTGGACGAAATACAGTTAGGCAATCGGGTCGTACGAATAGATGCCCTTCCTATGGGGATTAATTACGACCTGTACCACAATGCTTCTACACAACCGGAAGTCCGTCAAGCGGTCGACCGCACGAGAAAACTGTTCGGAGATCACAAGTTGATTCTCTCCGTGGACCGCCTCGATTACAGTAAAGGAATCCTGCACAGGCTGCGAGGCTTCGCCGCCTTCCTCGAACATCACCCCGAATATCATGGCAAGGTCGCTTTGGCTATGATCATAGTCCCCTCGCGCGACCACGTAGGCAGTTACGCCCAATTAAAGACCAAAATAGACGAAGAAATAGGCTCCATCAACGGGGCGTATTCTACGATGGATTGGACTCCGGTATATTATTTCTATCACGGATTTTCTTTCGAGGAACTGACAGCCATGTACCACATGGCCGACATAGCGCTTGTGACACCCCTCCGGGACGGAATGAACTTGGTAGCCAAAGAATATGTAGCCGCCAAAAGCGAAAATCCCGGTGTATTGATTCTCAGCGAAATGGCAGGAGCAGCCGTCGAATTGACCGACGCTCTGTTAATCAATCCCAATGACACGGGACAAATCGAACGGGCAATTTGTCAAGCATTGGAAATGCCCGTAGAGGAACAGTTGCGACGGCTGCAAAACATGCAGAAAATCATCTCGACCCAAACCGTCGACAAATGGGCTGCCGACTTTACCGACGAGTGGAACGATATTTGCCGCAAGAACATCTCCTTCCGCAAAAAACAGATTACAGCAAACGCGATAGGCTCTATCAAACAAGAGTACAATAGAGCGAAAAAACGGCTCATTCTTTTGGACTACGACGGAACATTGGCGGCTCTCAAACCCCGCCCCGAAGATGCCGAGCCGACGCCCGAACTCATAGAAACGCTACAAAAACTTTGTGAAGACTCCGACAACCACATCGTTATCAATAGCGGACGCGATCACTTCACATTGGAAAAATGGCTGGGAAACCTTCCGGTCTCGATAGCTGCGGAGCATGGAGCATTCTATCGGGAAAACGGGCTATGGCACAAAAACATCAACAAACCGGTATGGAGCGCAGGTTTGTTATCTATCCTCAAACTATTCGTAGCGAAAACACCCCGTTCGCGTCTGGAAGTCAAAGAAACCGCCATCGCATGGCACTATCGGGAAAGCGATGCTTGGCTGGGAACTTTGCGAGCCCAACAATTAGCCAACGAACTTGTTTCTATCTGTATACAACAGAAATTGCAAATCATTCAGGGAGACAAAGTGATCGAAATAAAATCGCCCGATTACAACAAAGGCTCGGAAGTTTCCCGCCAGCTCAAAAAAGAATATTACGATTTCATTCTGGCTATCGGCGACGACACCACCGACGAAGATATGTTCAAGGCCCTGCCCAAAAATGCGGCAACCATAAAAGTGGGCTACGTCTCCGAAACCGCCAGATACAACTTACCATCGCAGGAACAAGTCCTTCCTCTGTTGCAAACATTGGTAAATATTTCGGGCGAGTCATCGACCAACGATAAAGTCCGAAAAGGATTGAACTCCGCATTACATTTCTTTAAAGAACTATTAAACTTAAAATAAAACCGATGAATAACCTCAACTATGGTGTAATTGGAAACTGCCGGACGGCAGCGCTCATATCGGAAAAAGGGAATATCGAATGGTTGTGTTTCCCCGACTTCGATTCGCCCTCTATCTTCGCGGCACTGCTCGATAAGGACAAAGGCGGTTGTTTCGGATTCGAAGTGTCGAACGAATATCACATCTCGCAATCTTATGTACCTCATACCAATATACTATCCACCCATTTCTCTTCCGACGAAGGAGAATTTGTCGTGCTCGACTTCATGCCGTGCTACCGTTCCTATGAAAAAGAGCACTATCTGCCCGCAGAAATATATCGTTATATCCGTTGGATAAAAGGGACACCCCGGTTTAAAGTAAATTACAATCCGGCTCCCGATTATGCACGGGGAAAAGTCATACACAACATTACCGACGAATACATCGAAACTTATTGTTCGTCCGAGAACAAAGACCGACAATACCTATACTCTTCCCTGTCTTTACAAGACATCGAACAAAAAAAGGAAATCACGCTCCAACGAGATGAATTTTTCCTGCTGTCATACAACGAAAAGGTGATTCCGATAGACATCGAACGGGAAAAGCTCGAATATTGCCGCACACTGGTCTATTGGCTCAACTGGACGAACCGGACTAAAAAATACTCGCTCTACAACGACGTTATAGAACGAAGTCTGTTAGTATTGAAGTTAATGTCTTATTACAACGGAGCCGTATTGGCGGCACTCACTACGAGCCTGCCCGAAACCGTCGGTGACGTCCGCAACTGGGACTATCGTTTTTGTTGGTTGAGAGATGCATCCATGTCCATCGAGACCCTCTTCCAAATCGGGCATGCAGGAGCGGCTCGCAGATTTATGAAATTCATTCAATCCACCTTCGTCGCCAAGCACGAGTCTTTTCAAATCATGTATGGCATTCGCGGAGAAAGGCAATTAAAAGAAATCATTCTGGACCACCTCGACGGATATAAAAACTCCAAACCGGTGAGAATAGGAAACGATGCCTATCACCAAAGGCAAAACGACTCGTTCGGTTATCTCATGGACTTGATCTACCAATACTATCGACTCATGCCGGGGACGTTAGACGAAATAGAAGACATGTGGGAAATGGTGAAGAGTATTCTCGCCACAGTCGAAGAGGAATGGAGAGAACCGGACAAAGGAATCTGGGAAATCAGAGGGGAAAGCCAGCATTTCGTCTCCTCGAAAGTAATGTGCTGGGTCGCTTTGGATCGGGGAACGAAAATCGCCAATATGCTAAAAAAATACAAATATATCGAACGCTGGCAGAAAGAAGCAGACAAGATAAAAACCGATGTGATGACTCACGGCTGGAAAGAAAAAATCCACAGTTTTTCCCAGACCTACGAAAACACGGCCTTAGATTCCTCCCTACTCCTCATGGAACCCTACGGCTTCATCGAAGCGAACGACATTCGTTATCACCAAACAGTGAAAGCCATAAAAAAAGCGTTGTTACACAAAGGCTTGATGTACCGGTACAACAGCAAAGACGACTTCGGACTGCCCTCCTCGGCATTCACGATATGCACCTTTTGGCTCGTGAGGGCTCTTTTCGTCATAGGAGAAAAAGAAGAGGCCCGCTGCCTGTTCGACGAAATACTGAAATGCTCCAATCACTTGGGTCTGTTCAGCGAAGATTTGGACTTCGACACCAAAGAACAATTAGGGAATTTCCCCCAAGCCTATTCCCATCTGGCTCTGGTAAACGCGGCCATTCTATTTGCAGAAGAAGACAAGAAATTATCGTTCATTCGACCCTAAAAAAACAGAAAGGAGACGGTATTACGAAAACATTTCTTCACAATATCGTCATCTCTACTGTACCGGTATTTGACTTTTAATTTCTATATTTGCCCAAAAAGCAAAAATAGGAGAAGGTGCAGCATAAAATTAGCGCAAGCTCTTTTTTCTACATTCACCTTTCACTATCTTTGCTACCAATTAAACAATATAGGTTATGTCGCAAATTAAATGTGTAGGTATTTTAACTTCCGGTGGCGATGCTCCCGGAATGAATGCGGCCATTCGCGCGGTAACTCGTGCAGCCATCTACAACGGATTCGAGGTAAAAGGTATTTATCGAGGTTATAAAGGTTTGGTTACGGGAGAAATAACCCCTTTCAAAACGCAAAACGTAAGTAACATCATACAGTTGGGAGGTACGATATTGAAGACAGCCCGCTGTCAAGAATTCAAAACGCCCGAAGGACGAAAAGTCGCTTACGACACACTCGTCAAAGAAGGCATAGATGCCCTTGTCGTAATCGGAGGAGACGGAACATTGACCGGTGCGCGCATTTTCGCCACCGAATACAACTATCCCATCGTAGGATTGCCAGGAACGATAGACAACGATCTCTATGGAACCGACACCACGATCGGATACGATACGGCACTGAACACCATTATGGATGCCGTCGATAAAATACGCGATACCGCAACGTCCCACGAAAGACTTTTCTTTATCGAAGTCATGGGTCGCGATGCCGGATTCCTCGCTTTGAACGGAGCCATCGCTACGGGAGCCGAAGCAGCTATTATTCCGGAGATTTCGACCGAAGTGGACCAACTCGAAGAACTCATCAAGAACGGATTCCGCAAATCGAAAAACAGTAGTATCGTGTTGGTAGCCGAAAGTCCCATCACCGGTGGAGCCATGCACTTGGCAGAACGGGTACAGAAAGAGTACCCGCAATACGATGTCCGCGTAACTATTCTGGGACACATTCAACGGGGAGGTTCACCCACGGCGCACGACCGCATTCTGGCCAGCCGCATGGGTTCGGCCGCCATCGATGCCCTGCTCGAAGATCAACGCAATGTCATGATCGGTATCCGCAACAACGAAATCGAATATATTCCTTTCAATAAAGCTATCAAAAACGACAAACCCATAGACCGAGAATTACTCAACACGTTGAGAAAACTCTCGATCTAATCACGGGGAACATAAAATTCCACTACACGGGGCTGCTTGATTTTATTCCATCAGGCAGCCCCGGTTTTATTGGGAAAGGACCGACCTACACCCTCACCCGGTCCAATGGGTCGAGCAACTTGTAAAGCAAGAAAAATTTTGGCTTGGTAGAAATTCAGAAGTGATTTTTATGCAGCTAACTCCTCTCTCCCCCTGCCGTGTCCCGTGGCATTACGGGGTGTTTTGCACAGTAAAATAGGGAGAAAAACTGCTTTTCAATCCTCTCCCCCTGCCGTGTCCCGTGGCATTACGAGGTGGCACAAAGTGCCGGAGGGGTTGGCAAATACTGGTAGTGGAGCGAAATAGGAGAGAAGTGTTATTACTCCCCCGGTAACGAGAACAGAATTGTGCATTACCTTCCACTCCTATGTTTATTACTTCCTGTAATTACAATCATGTAAGTGGTCATTAACAAATCCTGTTGATTGTAAAAAGGCATAGCAAGTAGTTGTCCCAAAAAACTTGAACCCTCTTTTTTTCATATCTTTGCTTATTGCATCTGATTCGGGTGAGCAAGAAGGTATTTCGCTCAGTGAGTGAAATGTATGGGTTATTGGCTGATTATCGGGGAAGAATGACAATATGTAGTTAAAGAAACTCCCAAATTCTTTTTGAATGGCGATAAATAATCTTGCATTTGTTATTGCCGATTTGATTTTCAACCTGTTTTTTATAATTCCGTCAAAATGCATTAACCGTTCGACATCTTCTTCGGTCATCTGTGCTACTGTTGCAATTTCGAAATTATGAAATGCGGCACGATAGCCTTCGCGTTTTTTTAATATTGTTATCCAACTTAGTCCGGCTTGGGCACTTTCCAACAAGAGAAATTCGAATAATATCTTGTCTTCTTTTACTAATCTTCCCCATTCATTATCGTGATATGCCACATAAAGTTCATCAGTACCACACCAACCGCAACGTCCATTTATCAAATTTTGCATATGATTCAAAAAGATTATTCACTAATTTACAACTCTAATTACAACAAAAGTATCAATAAAATACCATCTATCAATTATTCGCGAATAACATTTTGTTATTTTTGATGTATGATTATAATTATAGTTTTGTTCACACACCTTTACATTGAGACTGAACGGGACAATGTTATAGGTTGTAGCTTATCGCACTGCTCTTCGAACCATTCAAATATGGACTGACGGTTAATCACAGAAACTAATTTTGGCTTGTCAGTAGGGGCTTTCACCACTTGAAATCCTGCCTTTTCGGTCTTGAATTTCTATCTGTGTACTTCCGAATAGAGTTTTCTCTCATACTCTAGGTCTTATCCTAGACGAGTGTTACAGTCCACCTACCGAACCGCTCGTGTGTATTTTTTTACAGAACTTTGTGAACTTTATTCGTCCCGAATGAGGTACGTGAAATTCGATAGGGGAGATGTCATGCAGAGCCGGAGTGGGTGAAGCCACTCAAAGTAACGTTTCAATCCTCTCCCCCTACCGTGTCCCGTAGCCTTACGGGGTGTCGCAAAGCGATAGGGGGAGGTGGCACGAAGTGCCGGAGGGGTTAGAAAATACCGGTAGGGGTTAGAAAATACCGGTAGGGAGAAAGTTAGAATGTTTTTCTGAAAAGAAAATCGACAGGTTCGCCACACCGATTCGGCAATTCGCCTCAATTCTCGAATAAAATTTGCATTTGCTCCCGACTTGTTTTATCTTTGTTTTTCTTAGATTTCGAACTATGGAAACGTCCGATCAACAATACACCAACGAAGAGCAACTTATCGAAGATAAATTTCAAGAACTGCTCAACGGATATCTCAACTCCAACCACCGGAAGAAAGTCGAGATTATCGAGCGTGCGTTCAAATTTGCCAAAGAAGCCCACAAGGGAATACGCCGACGATCGGGCGAACCCTACATACTGCACCCTATCGCCGTGGCTCGTATCGTCAGTCAGGAAATAGGTTTGGGCTCTACATCGATATGCTCCGCCCTGTTGCACGACGTAGTGGAAGACACTGAATATACCGTCGAGGACATCGAGAACCACTTCGGGAAAAAGATAGCATCCATCGTCGACGGGCTCACCAAAATATCGGGCGGTATTTTCGGCGACCAAGCATCGGCTCAGGCCGAGAATTTTCGACGGCTGTTGCTCACCATGTCCGAAGACATTCGGGTAATCCTCATCAAAATGGCCGACCGCCTGCACAACATGCGCACGCTCGGTTCCATGCTCCCCAGCAAACAATATAAAATCGCTGGCGAGACACTCTATATATATGCCCCGTTGGCCCACCGTTTAGGATTGTTCGCCATAAAGACCGAGTTGGAAGACCTCGCCTTCAAATACGAACACCCCGAGGCTTACAACCAAATCAAGCAGAAAATCGCCGAGACCGAAGAATCGCGCCAGCAAATTTACAACAACTTCTCCAAGCCGATTGTCGCGAAGCTCAAAGAAATGGGGCTCGAATTCGAGATGAAAGCCCGGGTAAAATCCATCTATTCCATTTGGAACAAGATGGAGTCGAAACACATACCTTTCGAGGAAGTCTACGACCTCTATGCGGTTCGTATCATTTTCAAATGCCCCAACGAAGCCGACGAGAAAAAAGAGTGCTGGGCCATTTACTCGGTCATCACCGACATCTACAAACTGCACCCCGAACGCACCCGCGACTGGGTGAGCCGCCCCAAAGCCAATGGATACAAAGCTCTGCATCTCACGGTCATGGGTCCCGATGGCAATTGGATAGAAGTACAAATACGAAGCGAAAAAATGGACGAGATCGCCGAACGGGGATTCGCCGCCCATTGGAAATACAAAGTGGGAAACTCCGACGAAGAGTCGGAACTCGACATCTGGCTGAAAACCATCAAAGACATTCTCGAACACCCCGAGCCCAACGCCATCGATTTTCTCGACACGATAAAGCTCAACCTGTTCAGTACCGAGATATTTGTCTTTACGCCCAAAGGCGAGCTCATCACATTGCCCAAAGACGCCACGGCACTCGATTTGGCTTTCACTCTGCACTCCGACCTCGGCTTCCATTGTATCGCCGCCAAAGTAAATCACCGGCTAGTACCGCTGAACCAAAAACTGCATAGCGGCGACCAAGTGGAAATACTCACCTCCAAATCGCAAACGCCCAAAGAGGAATGGCTCAACTTCATCACCACGGCCAAAGCCCGAAGCAGACTGACGGCGTCGTTGCGGAAAGACCGGCGAAAAATCATAGCGAAAGGAGAGAAAATTCTGAAAGAATTTTTCGAAAGCAGTCACATCGAATACAACAACGATGTAGTAACCAAAATATTAAGCAACCTCGGCATACGACATCGGGACGATCTGTTCTACAAAATAGGAAATGACGAGATTACCCCCAACGAAAATATCAAAAAAATCATCAAGGGAAAAAGTCAAAATCCTTTCATGCGGTATCTGAAACTTTCGTTCGGCAGCAACAACGGGAAAAACGAACAGCCCAAACCCGTCACTCCTCAGCAACTTACGATAGACCGCAAACAGACCTACATTCTGCGAGACGAGAACGGAGTGAAAAACTATAAAGTAGCGGATTGCTGTTGCCCGATACCCGGTGACGACGTCTTGGGATATGTGGAAGACGACGAAACCGTAGTCGTGCACAAAAGAGAATGTCCCGTAGCCATGCGACTGAAATCGAGCTTCGGCCCACGGTTGGTGTCCACGCAGTGGGAAGCCAGCGAATCGCTCTCTTTCCCGGCCAAGATAGAGATACAAGGTATCGACCGGATAGGGATTCTCAACGAAATCACCCGGGTGATTTCCAATGAATTGATTATCGACATGAGAGGACTCACCATAAAAGCCAACGAAGGAGTATTCACCGGGACGGTCAACATCATGGTGCACGACACCCGCGTCGTAGAATCGCTTTGTAATAAATTACGTAAAATAAAGGGCGTACAGAAGGTCGCACGCTGTAAAGAATAACCCGTAGAATCATGGATAAAAACCGTATACAAAAATTCCTGTCCAGCACACGTGTCCTGCAATTTGTCTTTTTCGTGGCAGCAGTGACATTGGTTACCTATTTCTTCCCGAGAGAAGGAAAATTTCGTTACACCTTTCAGGAAGGAAAACCGTGGAAGTACGGATTGCTCACCGCTCCGTTCGACTTTCCCGTTTATAAAGACGAAGCCGTCATTCAACAAGAACGCGACAGCATCATGCTCGACTTCCAACCGGTCTTCTCACACAACGAATCGATAGAGAAAAAGTCCGTCGACGACTTCGAAAAAGCATTGAGTAACTATACGGAAATGTCTATCCCGCCGACTCTCCGCAAGAACTTGGTCCAAGCTCTGCGAGAAGCCTATCGGAAAGGAATCGTCTCTTCCGAAGCATACACCCGGCTGCACTCCGGAAAATTCAAGGAAATACGAATCCTCGAAAACAATGTCGCGCGCGAAATACCGGTATCCGAACTGCAATCTGCACGCGAAGCCTACGAAAACATGCTCAATAAATTCCCCGACTCCTACTCGCATCATATTTTACAAACCTGTAACCTGAACGATTTTCTAAACACAAATATCGCATTCGACAGTATTACGACCGACCGGCTCAAAGACAATCTGTTACAACGAATCGCTCTTTCCGACGGTATTGTTCAAGCCGGAGAACGTATTGTCGACCGGGGCGAAATCATCACGCCGCAAACCTATCGCATTCTCAAATCATTCGAAACCGTCACCTTGAAAAAAAGTGTCGGCAACGACCACCGTGGTTACACCATACTGGGACAAATCATCGTATTCACCTGTCTCTTTTCTTTTTTCTATCTGTTCTTGGCACTGTTCCGTCCGCAGACTTTCAACGAGATGCGTACCCTCGGCTTTATGATGATGCTCATCGTGGGCATCTCCCTGATAGCTTTTTTCCTTTCCGAAATTCGATTACAAGGCATATATTTGGTTCCGTTCGCCATTATTCCCATTATCGTGGTCACCTTCTTCGACTCGCGCACCGCACTCTATGTACACCTCATTACGGTACTTATCTGTGCTTTTACGGCGCCGTTCGCACTCGAATTCATCTTCTTGCAACTCATCGTGGGCATGACCGCCATCGACAGCCTCAGCGACCTTTCTCGTCGCTCCCAGCTCATGCGCTGCGCCCTGCTCGTCTTTCTCGCTTACTGCTTTGCCTACGTGGGATATACACTCCTTTCCGAAGGCGACCTCTCGAAACTGAATTACAATATGTTCATCTATTTCGGAGTCAATTGTGTATTTCTGCTTTTCGCCTACCTCCTTATCTATATATTCGAAAAGGCCTTCGGGTTCATCTCCACAGTCACGCTGGTCGAATTGTCCGATGTGAACAATCCCATATTGAGACAGTTATCCGAAGAGTGCCCCGGAACCTTCCAACACTCCCTGCAAATCTCCAACTTAGCGGCCGAGGCGGCCAATAAAATAGGAGCGAAGGCTCAATTGGTTCGTACCGGAGCCCTTTATCACGATATCGGGAAACTCAAAAATCCGGCATTCTTCACCGAGAATCAATCGGGATTCAATCCGCACACACCGCTCTCCTTCGAACAAAGCGCACAAATCGTCATCTCCCATGTGAACGACGGACTAAAAATGGCCGATAAACTACGATTACCCCAAGCTATCAAAGACTTTATCTCCACGCACCACGGACACGGGAAAGCCAAATTCTTTTACAACTCTTTCTGTAACAAATATCCCGACCAACCCATAGACGAATCGAAATTCACCTACCCCGGTCCCAACCCGTTCACGAAAGAGACGGGAATACTCATGATGGCCGATGCCGTCGAAGCCGCTTCGAGAAGCCTCAAAGAATACACCAACGAAAGCATCTCGCAACTCGTCAACCGTATCATCGACTCGCAAGTCGCCGACGGTCTCTTGCGCGATACCCCCCTCAGCTTCCGCGATGTGGAGACGATCAAAGCTACCTTTATCGAGAAACTCAAAACCATCTATCACACCCGCATTAGTTATCCCGAACTGAATAAAAACGGGAAAAACGAGGAGGAAAAAACAGACAAGGAAACAATAAAAGCAGACAACAATGCTCCCTCTCCAACTGAAATAAAGAAATAATCGATAAAAATTCTATTCCTCTTTAACAGGCTGTCAAAATATCATTCTCGTTAGACGAACTTATGAAAATAAGCAAATGATAGGAACAACATATAATCCATGAAACAATACGAAGCAGTCATTGAAACATTAGATAAATTAGGTGGTGTAGCCACGTTGGGAGACTTAAACTCAGAAGTTTTTAAAATCCAAGAATGTGAATGGAAAACAAAAACTCCATTCGCATCAATCAGACGCATAGTTCAACAAACTAAGGGTATTTATAAAATCAAACCCGGATTATATGGCCTTGAAAAATACCGAAAACAAAATGAAGAAAGAGGAATTATTCCTGAAACAGAAAAGAACAAAGACTCCGAAATACAGAGATCGTTCAATCACGCTTACTATCAAGGCCTACTGGTGATAATAGGTAATTTGCGTAATCTGAAAACGTTTATTCCAAACCAAGACAAAAATAAAAAATTTTACGATGGGAAAACGCTTCAAGAACTCTCTACACTCAAAAAATTACCCAATTACTCCTACCCCGCATTAATAAATCGAAGTGCGATGATTGATACCATTTGGTTCAATGAACGCAATATGCCTCATTCGTTCTTTGAAATAGAACACTCGACAGATATCCAAAACTCGCTCTTAAAATTTAATGATTTGCAAGATTTTTACGTCAGAATGGCCATAGTGGCAGATGCCAAACGAAAATCTGAATTTGAAACCAAACTTTCATATCATGCATTCGACGAGTTACGGTTAAACAAGCGCGTCTCTTTTTTAAGTTATGAAGCTCTTGTTAAACAATATGAAATGGAAATAGAGAAACAATCTCTTGATTTTATACTATAACATTAGCCATACCATAGAAATCACAAAGCCATTATCGTGTGATACACCTTTTCGATGAAAAGCTCGTAATCGTTAAATATCACACCATTCCCGAAATCATTATAGTCATGTTCTGTTAATGATAAAGAAGGATTCAACCTCCTATAATAATCCATATACTCCTTGCTGGTAGACAAAGAGTCGTTATCAGGAATATGCACGACATAAATCAAAGTTTTGTTAGGTGTATGAAAATAAATACTAGCATCATCTTGAGAAAGAGTAACATATTTTTCGGCATTATGAGCTGTAAAAGTCTCCCACCGGCTCAATTCTCCGGATCGTTGATAATACGGTAGTTTATCAAGTATGATGAATATTTGAAAATACGGACAATTCCCACATCGTATATTGGCAGTTTCACCCAACATGTTCTCAAAATAATTGTTCGAGTTTTGCGAGTAATTCTGCATAACGAATTTAACCGCCAAACCGGCTACGGCACGCTCCCCTTTCTTCACTGTAATATCCACAGCCTTATTGACATAACGTCCCCTTATCTTCGTCTCTTTACCAATTCCATACCCCTGCGAAAAAACGGTATAATCCCGACCTAACTTTTCTGCCAAATCTCGTGCTATCGCACCGTGTAACGGTTTAAGTTTTGCAGTGCTCCGAGATGTACCCTTTTCGATAAACTCTTTGAACGAATTAGTAAGCACTCTCAAAAAGTCCGAGTTGCCCAGTGGATAAGTTATCTCTTCCCTTTCCATATTCCAATTGTATCTTATAATTTATATATAGTTCCAAGTCTTTCGAATTAAAGGTATAATATCCACCGCTTTTATAATTTTTGAGTAGCGAGACGTAACGAATAAATTCCTCGTTCCTAATAATCCGATCGAGCATATCGAATGTAACCCCTTTATCAGGCAATATATACAAGCCGCTATACAGACCACACCCCGGTGGAACCTCCGTCAATTTAATACTCCCGACCCCTTTGATACAAGTGTTAACAGCATACTTCAAGATACAAACATCTTTCAACGCCTGTGTACGCCCATACAAAAACCAATCGGGCGTCTCACTTCTTTTTCTTCCTTTTAGAAGTCTTTCCGCATGATCCTCTAAATACCTACATACACTCTCGCTCTCCGACAAAAGTTCATACGCGAGAGGAGACCCTTTTTCATCATAAGGGAAAAAAGCCCTCGACCATTTTCCTGTCGAGGCCTTCAATACCGGAATCGTATACTCCATAAAAGGCAATTCGCCGATAAACACATCGTCGAACAACGTAGCGAATCCATTTTTCACCCGTACATATGAATCCGAAGCAGACAGCCTTATCCGCTTCAACAGTTCCAACTCCTTCTTACCGGAAAGATAAAACTTGCGATTTATTTGTATCTCGTCGTATGACAGCGTGTCTATGTGCCGTATTTTACCCACCCGTTCGTCATAGACATTATAATCTATCCGATCATTATCTTCGACTTTTTCAAACCGGGAAATCAACGTATAGGTAGTAGCCTTGAAGGGTTGAAAATGTCCCATATCCACTACTCCTGTCAAATACTTTCTCAAAACAATTTCACGACGCATATTCTCACCTGCCAAGCTATTCAGCCACGAACTCGGCGTAATATAACACAATCGTCCACCTGCCGACAACATACGAAGACCTAATTCGAAAAACACCAGAAACAAATCCGTCATTCCCCCATTGGCAAAAGTAAACTGTTTGACATCTGTATAATCGGTTTCTAAATTATGAACCCTCACATACGGGGGATTACCCACCACGAAATCCATTGCCCCGTCATAGATTTTGATTTTCAAAGCATTACCTTCGATAATATCCCAATCCACATCGGTTACACCGAACTTCAAAGCAACAAGATTCAAATTTTCTATGCACCGTTCATAAGTCCCGGCATCGATTTCTATCCCATGTATATATGTCTGCAATTCGTCTTTAAGGAGAGCGATATCGTCATTTCCTGCACGAAAAGCCCGGCAATAACGGCCGACAATTTCGCAAAGAAATGCTCCCTCGCCACAACTGTTGTCGATGATGTGCTTTCCCAATATGCGGGGAGATTCCACATAACCGCAAAAATCCAATATATCGGCGACCAAATAATCGGGGGTAAATACTTGCCCGCTATGTTTTATCCGTAAACTTCCCATGAATTGCAAAGATAATATATTTTCCTTTTTTCCTGCCCATCACCTTCCAAAACATCGCTTTGTATCACCCTGCCATAAAACGGGGTGGAAGCGGCATTTCTTTTGCAGAAAATTGCAGAAGAAATGGGGATTGTATTTCATCACGAAGAGATTACGGTCGAAGAGAACCGACAGAGAAACGAATACCTGCGACGGTATTATAACCCCGAGACGGGAGAGGGTAGCGATACAGGCGACCGCCGAATATTGCGGCTGCCCGATGCTCCCATACCGGTTCAATATATTCCGAAGGCTTTGTTCGATAACGAAATGATGGCGCAAAGACTCGTCGAATGCGGGAGTCTGGCGGGGTATGCCGAACGGTACGGTCACGACAAAAGAATCGCTACCGACGAAGCAGGAAGAAACCCGCAACTCGCCGACAGCGGGGATACCACAGAAGAACTATGGAGGGAGTGGATACGGGTGCGCATTCGGTACGATTTCGAATTTTGGGCATTCAGCTTTGTCCGTATCAAAGATAAATTGGGAGCCGAAGACATTCCATTCCGTCTGAACAGACCGCAACGGCGCATATTGGGAATGCTCGAAGATATGCGCACGGCGGGAAAACCCATTCGCCTCATCTTGCTCAAAGCCCGGCAATGGGGAGGTTCCACTCTCGTACAAATCTATATGGCATGGATTCAGCTGGTGCACTGCCGCAATTGGAACAGCGTGATTTGCGCCCATCTCAAAGAATCGGCCGCCAACATCAAGGGCATGTACAGCAAACTGCTCGCCAACTATCCTGACTGGCTGCTCGACGGGGAGAAACCGAAGTTCAAACCGTTCGAGCGCATGGCGAACACATCGGTCATCGCCGGGCGGGAGTGCAGGGTAACCATAGGCTCGGCCGAGAGTCAGGAATCGGTGCGGGGTATCGACGCGGCGATGGCTCACCTCTCGGAGGTGGCTTTCTGGCGGAACAGCCGCATGAAATCGCCCGAACAGGTGATGCGCTCGATATGCGGGTCGATCATGCTGCTACCCTGTTCGATGGTGGTTATGGAAAGCACGGCGAACGGGACGGGGTCTTATTTTCACCAAGAGTGCGAACGAGCCAAACGGGGAGAGAGCGACAAACAGTTCGCTTTCGTCCCGTGGTTCGAAATAGAGATGTACACCCTGCCGATCGACGACTACGACTCGTTCATCGGCAGCCTCACCGACTACGAACGCATGCTATGGCACAGGGGAGCCACGCTCGAAGCAATCGCTTGGTATCGGCAGAAACGGAAAGAGTATGCCCGGCATGCCGACATGATGGCCGAATATCCCAGCGATGATATAGAGGCATTCTGCTACTCGGGCGAACGAGTGTTCGATCCCACGTTGGTGGAAAAGTTGCGTCGCTGCTGTTGTCCGCCGCGGTTCGAAGGCGACATTCACGGCAAAGAACCCACCGGGAAACAAGCCTTGCAAGAAATCGAATTGGAGACCCGACCCGAAGGGCCTCTGAAAATATGGGAATATCCCGCCAAAGAATGCGAAATGCGGGATCGCTATCTGGCAGTAGTCGATATAGGCGGACGCTCCGACACCTCGGACTATTCGGTCATAGCCGTGTTCGACCGTTATTGGATGCTCGATGGCGGCCCCGCCGAAGTCGTGGCGCAATGGCGGGGACACATAGACCACGACTTGCTCGCATGGAAATCGGCTCAAATCGCCGCATACTATCAGAACGCTCTGCTGGTGATCGAGAGCAACACGCTCGAAACCGAGCACGACGATAGCGAACACTCGGCCTATATCCTCGACACGCTCTCCCGATATTACAACAACCTGTATGCCCGACAGTCCCCTCCCGACAGCATAGGACAGAAACCGCCCTCCCGTTGGGGATTCCACATGAATCGAGCCACCAAAGCACTGGTTATCGATGCCCAAAAGAACGCCCTTCGGGAAGGGAGCTATATCGAGCACGACACACAAGCCTGCTACGAACACGATGTATATGAACGCAAACCCAACGGCAGCTACGGCGCTATGGAGGGTCATCACGACGACATACTCATCACCCGTTGTATCGGGAACTATATATGCAGTCGGGAACTGCCGTCCGCTTCATCGAAAGGTCATCGGAGCGAAAGGATCGTTAACGAGTCGTCTATATAAAAAACGTTCTCCGTTACCCAAACGCCCCTTGTCGCAACGAACCCCTCCGGCACTTCGTGCCACCTCCCCTATATTTTGCTATGCAAAACACAGAGGAGGAGGTTAATACTTTCCGACATATCGTGTTTGTCCTTCTTCCCTGCCGTGTACCGTAGCATTACGGGG
>OJMK01001301.1_pt1 | contig 20684 bp, 22 predicted proteins | sample 1597201 | NCBI WGS metagenome assembly OJMK01 (sample SAMEA2452125, study PRJEB22498) | human gut metagenome | reverse complement strand
TGAGAGATATAAACCTATTTTATCATAAATAACTTGCAAAAATCATAGTAGTATGGCAAAGAAACTTATCATGTCATGGTCTAAGTGTAAGATTGAAGTTGGCAAGACAGGAGCGTCAGACGCTATGGCTGCTGAACTTTTTTCACTTGGTATCATCAAGGACAAAAGTACTTCCATGAGTACGGAAGATGGGGACACGCTGACTGCAAAAGCTTCGGGCGGTGTCGTTGTTGCAGAGGAAGAGGGAGAGCCACAGGTAACTATTACCACCCGTATTATGGAGATGGATTTCGACACGGAAAACAAACTTACGGGAGCTGTTAAAAGTGGAGCGGATGCGGCAGAGGTATTGACAGTAAAAACCAATGTTATCCCCGAAGATTTCTCCGTAAAAGTTACTCCTAAAAACATTGGAGCAACAGGTGTTAAGGTAAGACGAGCACATATCTCATTCCGTCCCGGTTCATCAGAAGAAGAAGGACATTATGTTGATGTTACGTTCAAAATACTTGCTTGCGAAGATGGTGAGCTTTACAAGAAGTTCAAGGTTCAGAGTACAGACTGGGCAGAAGAAGCCTAAAATGAGATTTGACGTGTGGAGAGACACCCCTTTGCTGTTCGGCAGGATAGAACAGCCATTCGGAGGGTTGGCAGAGCGGCTTAATGCACCTCATTGCTAACGAGGCGTGCGGAAACGTACCGGAGGTTCAAATCCTCCACCCTCCGCTAACGAATAAATATATTTCAGTATGACAGAACAGAAACAAACCATAGAAAGCAAAGTTGCGGCGGCTATACTTGAAAAGCCTATTGCAACAATTGAATTGGAGGGGGTAAAATACAATATTGCACCGCCTTCTATTTCCACGTTGATACTCGTGTCTGAAATAATTTCAACGCTTCCACAGGTTAATGATGTGCCAAAGGATAAAATAGTTTATTCTGCATTGCACTATGCGAAAGATTTCAAGCAACTCGGCGACATTGTTGCTGTGCTTATTTTAGGAGCAAAAGGATTGACAGAGACCGTAACACGAAAAGTTGTCAAAAAGCGTTTCTTCGGGCTGATAAAAAGTGAAAAGGAGGAAATTATAACTATTGACAGAAAAGCAGAACTTTCAAAACTCGTGTTAGATAATATACGCCCGTCTGTTATGCTGAATATAATTATCCGAAGACTTAACGATTTGGAGATAGGAGATTTTTTCGGTATTACCACTTCCCTTGCAGAAGCCAACATTCTAAGTCCGACAAAGGAAGTGGAAAACTGAATGACAGCATCTGGGCAACAGTCCTCGGAGTGGCAAAGACTTTCGGCGTAACAGCGCAGGAGGCACTTTATGACATGAGTTATGTTAATGCCATAATGTACAGCAAAGCCGTGCCAATGTATGATGATAAACCATCAGAAGAAGACAAGCCTCTTTACGATGATACACTTGATGCAAACGACACGAGCAAATTCAATGATTTTGAAGACGAAGAAATTGTAAGAGTATGAACGACAACGGTAGAACAAACTATTCGGTAAGCCTTGACACCTCTGAATTGGAGGCTTCTGCTAAGAAAGTTATAAACACTTTCAAGACAATGGGCAATGACATAGAAAAAGAGGGAAAGCGGATTGACAATGCTTTTGATAGCCTTGGAGGAAAATCGCTTGTGGGTATCTCTATGAAAAGCCTTGGGGATGATGTCAAAAAAGCAAGAGCCGACATAGAACAGTCCTTTATCCGTATCGACAAAATGAGCATGGAGGCTTTCGGTTCTATGTCCTCCAAAGCGCAGCAGCTTGCCAAGGACATACAGGACGATACCGTTATGCTCAAACAGCTCGAAATGATGCAAACCGCCTTGAATGATACCTACGAAAAAGGCGGCGTATCGCTGAATGAATATATTACAGCACAGGCAAGGCTCGCAGTCCTGCATGAGCAGGTAGAAAATGCTATCATTGAAAATGACAAGGCTTTGAAAGCAGAAAATACTACAATGGAAATTGCAGAGGATAGCATCGCCTCCCTGCAAACCAAAGTTTCACTGCTTACGGTCGAATATATGCGCCTGTCACAAGCCCAAAGAGAGGGAACAGATGGGCAAGCTGTATTAAAGAATTTGACAGAGGTTCAAAATAAGCTGCAACAGGCGACAGCCTCTATGAATCAATACGCAAGAAGTGCCGGAGCTAAATTTGACGGATTGAATTTCAGCGTACAGCAGATTGCCCGTGAGCTTCCTGTTTTGGCAATGTCTCCGCAGATGTTCTTTTTGGCAATCAGTAATAACCTGCCGATTTTCACGGATGAAATCGCAAAAGCGAGAAAAGAGTACCAACTACTCACGGAAGCCGGGAAATCGGCTACTCCTGTATGGAAACGTGTCATGTCTTCAATGTTCAGTTGGCAAACTTTATTAGTTGTCGGTATAACGCTTCTTACCGCTTATGGCGATGAAATTATTTCATGGGTAGGAAGTCTGTTCACGGCTAAAAAGGCTTTGTCCGAAACATACGGAAGTCTTGAGGAATGGCAAAATAAGGTATCAGAAAGTGCTGGAGAAACGTTGTCTGTTCTTGAAAAATTGTCTATGGGTTGGATAGAGCTTGGATACAATATGGAAGCCAAGGAACAATATATCATAAACAATAAAAATGAAATAGACAAGTTAGGTGTCGTTATCAATGATGTTAATGATGCGGAACGTGTCTTTAATTCAGGAAAGGATAGCTTTATTAGTGCTGTCATGGCAAAAGCACAGGCGGCAGCAACAATGGAACTTGCAGCGGAAGAATATAAGAAAGCGTTGCAAAAAATGTTGGAAGCTGATGCAAAGGCTAAAGAGGGACCGTCTGCCGGAGATTATTTCAAATCTTTCATGGCTAACAGCGTAAGAGGAGAAGATATGTCCGGTACATTGTTGAATGCTGATTTAAGTCCTGAAGCATACGCCAAGGAAGCTGAGGAAAAAATGAGGAAAGCCGGGGAAGATTATATGAAATCATTCTTCGAACTTATCAAAAAATCAGATGAATTGGGTAAAGAATATGCTGAAAAACTTGGAGCTGCAAACATACAATCGACTGAAACAATGATAGCTGGTTCTGTGGAAGCCATCGAAGCATCCATAGCTCTTAAACAACAGGCATTGAAGAAAGTTACTAATCGTGAAGATTATGCAAAACTTGAAGCACAGATAAAAGAGGAACAAAAAAGATTGGATTCCATAAAAGGAACATCCGGAAATAAAAACGCTGAAAGGGAAGCGGAACAGGCAAGAAAAGCGTTGGAACAGGCGCATAATGAACTCATGAACCTACGTTTCCAAAATCAGCAAGAGGAAATCAATTTAATGGCAGACGGGGCAGAGAAAAAGCGCAAGCAACTCGAACTCGACTATCAAAAAGAGTATGCGGAAACACTTGCTCTCGAAAAGAAATGGATGAAGCTCGGCGGCGGTAAACTTTCAATGGAGCAACAGGTGGAAATATCCCGTAAGTACACAAATGCAGAAAACAAGTTCAATTCCGGGATTGCCGCCCTTGAGGGTGGTTTCAGCCAAGAGGAACTGAATGCATCCATGAACAAATACCTTGCCGCATACGGAACTTACGTTGAAAAGAGGAATGCTATTATCGCACAGGCTACCGCAAACAAGGAAGGTAAAAACGAATGGGAGCAAAAATCCATAGATGAAGAGACCAAACGTGCCTTGTCTGAATTGGATATAGAAGCTAACAAGACTACATCTGCCATAAGCCAGTTATTCGGCGATATGAGGGATAAGACCCTTAACGACCTCCAGCAAATAAACGCACAGGGACAGGCGGCGTTGGCATTTCTGAAATCGGGAGAATGGGACGAGGACAAAGGTAAACAGTTCGGAATATCACAAGAAACTTTTGAACTGTGGAGTAAATCTCCTGATAAGCTGAAAGATATATCTGATGCTTTACGGGATAATAAGGAGGCGGCAGATGAACTTCGCCCGGCATACGATAAAGTGGCTGACGGTCTGGAACGTATATTCAAAGCCGGGAATGACACCAAAAAGCTAAAGGAGGCTTTGGCTGATATTGAAGATGGGATGAACGAAATAATGCAGATAGGTTCGTTCCTTTCTGACACGTTCTCAAATCTCGGAGAGGCTTTTGGTTCTGACGCTTTATCAGGAATTGCAGACGGTATCAACGTGGCTATGGATGCGGTAAACTCTGCCATGCAGGGAGCACAAGCCGGAGCAATGTTCGGTCCTATCGGTGCTGCAGCAGGAGCAGCAATAGGTATGGTAAGTTCACTGGCTTCTGCGATAGCAAAAATTCACGACAAGAAAAATGAAAAACGAATACAGCAGTTACAAAATCAAATAGATACTCTTGATGCGTCATACGATAATTTGGGACGTTCCATTGAAAAAGCATATTCAAAGGACGCTTCAAAATTAATCGAACAGCAGAACACTCTGTTAGAACAAAAGAAACTGCTTATCCAACAGCAGATAGCAGAGGAAATGGATAAAAAGGATTCTGATGATGGACGTATCAAAGAATGGCAACAACAGATTGACGATATAAATAACCTCATTGAGGATAATAAAGAAAAAGCAAAGGATGCAATCTTCGGGCAGGATATTCAAAGTGCCATTGATGACTTTGCACAGGCTTATGTAGATGCTTGGGCTGCAGGTGACGACAAGGTAAAGGCTTCCAAGGATTTGGTAAAGGATATGATAAAACAGATGATAACCGAAGCCATGAAAGCCACTATAAGCCCTGATATGGAACGCTTACGAGAAACCATGATGGGTTTTTGGTCTGATGGATTCATCAGCGATTGGGAAAAAGATTACCTCGAAAGAATGGCTGCTGACATGACAAACAGGCTTGAAAACCAATATGGGTGGGCAGATGAATATTTCAAGGATGAAGAGGAAGAGCCGGAACGTGAGGGGACGCAAAAGGGTATTGCCACAGCCTCACAGGAAAGTGTGGACGAAAACAATGCACGACTGACAACAATACAGGGGCATACGTACACACTTATGGAAGGTCAAAAAGAATTGATAACTATCGGAAACAGGATGCTTGAACACCTTGCCGGAATTGAAAACAACACATCTACAACCAATGAAAGGCTGAATGAAACCAACGCCAAAATTGATAATGTAGATAAGAAAATTAGCCGGATGTCCGGGACACTTGAAGATATTAATACAAAGGGATTGAAACTTAAAAAATAACGATTATGGATGAGCTTATAAATAACACTTGGGAACAATGGAAAGCTGCCAAATCAGCGGCTCAATCCTTATGCAATGAAACAGCCCGTTACGATATGGCTCAAAAGCTCGGTGCGTGCGCCATGTTCAAGGGAACTGAAAGCCTTGAGGATTTGGTTAAGTTGATGTTCACGCCAAGAGGAATTGAGTTTATGACAAGATTCCATTTCCCCGACATTGATACTTTCCGAAAATTCAAGCCTATGTATCCTGAAAGATACGGGGTCTATATTGATTGCGGCGAAATAAGCCTGTCAGAAGCGAGAAAAGTTTTTTTGGTAGGAAACACCGTTGCGAGATTGAAGTACCGGGACATCGCAAGCAATCGGCTTTATTTAATGTGTGGTGCTGTCGCCCATATAGACGCAGGAGGATATGCTGTTGTTAGAGTTGAAAAAGATGATGTTTCAAAAATAGAATTCATGGAGAAAGACCATGCAAGTGTGCTGTTATGAAAGGAAGGTTATTCATAGACGGAAATGATGCGTTCACGGAATACGGCGTATTTGTTGAACAATACGGGTATAAGGCTCTTGTACAAGCTCCTCCGTTCAAAAGCATAGACAGCACGGAATGGGATGAATTTGACGGGGCTGAATATGATTTGTCCGAGCCTGTCCTTGACAGCAAGACATTTGCAATAGCTTTCTGTATTACAGATATTACATCAGCAAGCGACCTGTTCGAATTGCTGTCTGATAAGGCATACCATACGTTCGACTTCCGGGAACTTGGAAAGACATACAGGCTACGACTTACGAGCAACGGTTCTCTATCATCAAAGGTACGACTTGGCAACCTGTCTTTGAGCTTTGCTGATGATTTCCCAACTCCCGATGAAGCGGAACCATATCCTGTTGGGGCAGCTGATGTAAGACAATCCGGATATGAGCTTGATGATATAGACTTCTCCCGGTTCGGGGTTTACATATTAAACGGAACGGATGACAATGTCTTAAAAGCTCCCGATGTTCGCCCCAATCTGACTATAAACACGAAAGGAGAAGCCGGGGTTAGCTATGATGATGAAATAGTTATGTACAAACCTAAAGACGTGGTCGTTAAGATGCTTATCAGAGCAGCGAATGTGACTGTCTTTTGGGAACGGTGGAACACCCTGTTTACAGCCCTTATCAAGCCAGATATACGGCGTTTGTATATTGATAAGACCGTAGAGGAGTTCGATTGTTTTTACAGGAAATGTAGCGTTACAAAGTTCGATATTCTCCAAAACGGCAGAGTATGGTGTGAGTTTTCCGTTACATTGACTTTTACCAATTCAAGACCGACCGGGAACTATGCCTTATTGGTAACGGAAGATGACGAACTCGTATTGACGGAAGATGGCGAAAGCTACATTTTATTAAGGAACGATTAAAATACAGGATATATGGCAACAAAAAGAAGAATATCAGAACTTCCTATCTGTGAAACATTCAAGGGGTTGTTTACAATAGGTGTGGACGCCTTGAACCATAGTGTCAAGGTATCTTTAGAGTTTATAGACAAGACCGTTTCCACGTTGAAATCATCCGTAGAAACAGCCATAAAAAACGCTGAAACGGCAACATTATCCGCTAATACAGCAGCAGGGAACGCAAACACGGCTACAAGTAATGCAAACGCCGCCACAAACGCCACACTGAAAGCCACGGAGGACTGTACGGCAGCAACAGGAGCAGCCAATGAAGCTACAGAGGAATGCCGGGAGATAATCGAGACAGCGTCTAACCTTGAAGCTCTTGGGCTGTTCCCTACATCCATGACATTAAGCTATCCGGCAAAACTGACACGTAACAATAAGGTGGCGAGAATAAACGCCGTCCTGCACCCCGACAGGGTTTATCAGAACGTGATATGTCTTGGAGATAACAAAGCAGTATCAGTAACTCCCGATGGGCTGTTACAAGTCATAGGAAAAGGTGTCAGCGTTATTCATGTCATACCAGCCTGTAACGTGGCTTTGTACAGAACCATTCAGATAGAAGTAATTGAACCCACAATAAGGTTGGTTACACGGCAATCTATCAGATTTACATCAAACGGAAAATTTAGGTTAAACTAAAATACAATTCATTATGGCACAGAAAGGTTATATCAGCGAATTTATGAATGGAGGTCGTATCGTTTCTCACGGTAAAATTGAAGACCTGTCGAAAGGGTTCAAATTGCCCGGCGACATTCCGTTCTCTGTTTATTTAAGACCATCATTTCCCACTACAAATGTAGATGCGATATTGAGTGTGAAATGCAGTCAGGATAACAATTTCTCGGAAGCCCCGGTATCGTATAACGATTGGTCGCCGATGGCTATCACAGAAATTGCTCCCGACAATGAAATTCTTGAAACTTGCGACCTTTATTGGGGAAGCGGTTCTTATGTGGAGGGCGTATGATAGTTTCAATTTTCATATCGCTAAAGAAGCGATTGCGCTCATGGGCAAACGCCCGGAAGCAAAAGAAACTGAGGATGAATACCAAATCTTCGGTAATGTTCATTTCATCAAAAGGTAAAACAGTTTTCAAATTCTTAAACAATAAATGACTATGGCACTGACAAGCGAAGAAGAAAGCAAGGTAAGACAAATTATCGAGGCTTTTGAGGGCGGCAAGCGATTGATTGACCTGCCCGAAGTTGAGGGAACAAATCCCTTTGAATTGATATGTGAGGTTCTTGATACAGACGGGGAAAGTAAAAAGGCTGCTCTCGCAACATTGCTCCCGTACTTGGAGGAACAGTGTATGTACGGAATTGAATATGACATAACGGTATCATCGCCGGATGTTACCCGTATAGGTAATATGGCTCTGCATAAGAGTTTGCCTATCCATAACCGTATGAAAGGATGTTTATTGGCTGATGACGGGACAGTAAACGAATACCTTAACCCAAAAGACTGGCGAGGACAAACACGTGACGGCTCACGTGGGCAGGTCATGGTTGAACTTCCTATGTATTATCGTAAATTTGAAACAGACGGAAACAAACGCCGTGTGAAATTATCGGAATATCCCCTGCCCGGCTATCATCAGGTTAAGAAAAAGTATGTTTCAGCCTATGAAGCAACCGTACAGCGTTCTACAACAACGCTATGCTCAGTTGTAAACACAGATGCAGATTATAGAGGAGGAAATAATAATGCAGAATGGGACGGAACATACCGTACGCTTACAGGAAGACCTGCGACACAGATTTCACGTACCAATTTCCGAAACTATGCCCGTAAACGTAAATCATCCACAAAGGAATGGAACTGTATGACATACGATATTCAGAAAGACCTCTTGTGGCTGTTTGTGGTTGAGTTTGCGACACTTAATTCGCAAAAGGCTGTTAATGCATCACTCACTGCAGAAGGTTACAGACAGGGCGGTCTTGGCGATGGTGTTTCAACTCTTGACGGTGGAAAATGGAATACTTTCAACGGATATTATCCATTTATCCCTTGCGGATATACAGACGAACTTGGAAACGGTACAGGAGAGGTTGAATTTTCAATGCCGACCGAATACGATGCTAACATTAAGAAAGTCAAAGTTCCACGTTATCGTGGTATTGAAAATCCTTTCGGTCATATTTGGCAATGGACGGACGGTATTAATGTACGAATCTCTCCAAACAGCCCGACAGGAGACGGATTGAGCAAGGTATTTGTTACTGATAACCCGGAATATTTCAATGACAGTAACTATAACAACATGTCCCATGTCGGAAATGAAGCACGTACAGAGGCTTATGTTAAATCTGTCATCTTCGGAGAGGGAGGCGAAATAATGCCCGATGTAGTTGGAGGCGGTTCTACTACCTATTTCTGTGACTACCATTACACGAACATTCCAACATCTGAAACACTCCGTGGGGTGCTGTTCAGCGGTCTTGCGAATGGCGGTGCGCTTTGCGGCTTCGGCTATGCGGCTTCGAGGCACGTTCCCTCGACTGCGGCTGCGAACTTCGGCTCTCGCCTTTGCTTTATCCCCGTAACAGCGTAACACGCCCTATGTTTAACTTCTAACTATTTGTAAGGATATGGAAGAATTGGTTGATGATGGCTCGTTGGATTTCTTGAAAATCCCTCGTGATGAAAATAACAGGAGTTTTAACTGCGATGAAACGACACAGTCAAAACTCGTAAATACGACATTTTGGGTTGTTGATTTTATAGAGGATGTCCCCACCCGTTTTAGTAAAGCGAAAGGTGTAAAAGGACAGACACTTGTAAAAATAAAGACTAATAAAGACAGCCCGGAATCGGAAGCAAAGAAATTCTTCACGGGTTCAGCTGACATCTTGTATGTTTTGAAGAAGATTAAGGAAATGAATAAGTTTCCTCGCCGGGTAACACTAAGAGGAAACGGTAACAGATTTTATTTTGAATAAATGATACAGGTTGGTCGTTCTTGTGGGGTGCTGTTCAGCGGTAATGCGAATAACGGTGCGAATTGCGGCTTCGGCTATGCGAATTCGAATAACGTTCCCTCGAATACGAATGCGAACATCGGCTCTCACCTATGCTTAAAAATTGGTTCAAAGGAAAAGTATAAAACAATACAAACGGAACGACGACCTTGCCTCTTGGCAAAAAATTTCAAGTAACCCTAAAAGTGTTGGTAGGAACGCCTGTTGTATGGGCTACCGAAGACTCTGATTAAGAAAGCAAAGCTATGAAGCGTATAGGAAACTTATACGAAAAGATAATTTCTGTAGAGAACCTGCGGCTTGCCGATGAAAAGGCTCGCCGTGGGAAAACTCGCACTTATGGTGTCCGGGTTCACGACAAGAACCGGGAAGAAAACATACAATCCCTGCATGAAGCGTTGAGGTTGAAAACATTCAGGACATCGCCTTATGATATATTCACGATTTATGAACCAAAGGAGCGTGTCATTTATCGTTTGCCGTACTATCCTGACAGAATAGTTCATCATGCGATTATGAATGTTCTTGAACCTATATGGACGAAAGTATTTACCCACAATACGTTTTCCTGTATCAAAGGACGTGGTATTGAGGGATGCGCTCGGCACGTTGACAAGGTTATAAGAAAATACAAAGGGAAGCCCCTGTATTGCCTTAAAATAGACATCAAGAAATATTATCCGTCAATCAAGCATCATGTGCTTAAACGGATAATACGCAAAAAGATTAAGGACAAAGACCTTTTATGGCTTCTTGATGAAATCATAGACAGTGCCGAGGGTCTGCCTATTGGAAACTATCTGTCGCAATATCTGGCTAACTTGAACCTTGCCTACTTTATGCACAACGTAAACGAGGTTCTGAAAATAGACTGCGAGGAATATGCAGATGATATGACTTTTTACAGTGAAAGCAAGGAAACTTTATACAGCGCATTTCACGGGTTTATAAAGCCGTATATAGAAAATGAACTTGAATTGCAAGTAAAAGGCAATTATCAAATATTTCCGATAGCAGAAAACAAATATGACAAGCACGGACGGGCTTTGGACTATGTCGGGTACAAATTCTACAGAAAACAGAAACTAATGCGAAAGAGCATAAAGAAAAACTTTTGCCGTACTGCAGCCCGGCTCAACAAACAGCAGCCACCACTTGATGTAATGGCATACAAACAGGCGGTAGCCCCTTGGTTGGGATGGGCACAGCACAGTAATAGCAAAAACTTATTACGAACAATCATTAAAAAAGAGTATTATGAAACGTGCATTTTATGATGTCAAGCCACAGGCTTTAGAAGCTGTTGGCAATGGTAACCATCTTTATCGTTGGGATATTCAAGAGGAGGAAATACTGTCTGAAATCGTTCAGGAACAAAGCGATGAACCGATAGAGCCTGGCAAGAGAGTACAATATTCCTGCTGCGAGGCTACAATTATCGGCACACCGACATACGACAAGTGTGTAGAAGCTGTAATAAGGGATAAATACACAGCGGAACAGGAAATGGCTTTGGTAAACAAGTATAACTCTTATCAGAACAGTGTAACGATTGACAGTGCCGGGGTTGATGAATATAACGACTATCTGAAATATATTTTCAATGCGAAGATGGTTGTAAAGCGTGACCTTGAACTTGAAGAAGCATTGGTTATTGCAAAGGAAAAACTATTCAACAAAATAAGTGAATATGACAAATCCGATGAAGTAAACGGGTTCTTGTTGAACGGAGAGCTATTTTGGTTAGACCGTGAAACACGTATGTCGGTGTCATATTCCACATCGCAAGAAAAAGCCCTTGGTAATGAAACGACAACAATTTGGCTTGGGGGCAAGTCTATGGTGCTTCCGTGCGAAATTGTTTTAGGGTTGCTTTCACAGCTTGAGGTGTATGCGAAAAAATGCTATAACAAAACAGCAGAGCATAAAGCGGCTGTCGATAAGTTGAAGACATTGGAAGATGTGGAGAGCTACGATTATAAAAGCGGTTATCCTGAAAGATTGAATTTAGAGGTATGATATTAGTAGCAGTTTCATTTATTATCATCGCACTTTATGTAGGTGCGATGATATTCAAGTTGGGAATACCATATTCCATATCAGATACATATTACAGTCTGGAACATAAGTTTTGGTTTGGGTTTACAATGTGTGCGACCGCATTATTACTGATGCCAGCCATATTGGAAAGGACACCGGATAATTTGCAATTCTTAGCGTTCCTTATGTGCGCTGCGTTATGTTTTGTGGGGGTATCACCTAATTTCAAAAAAGGTTTGGATAGACCCGTACATATAACCTCAACAACAATATGCGCCGTGTGCAGCCAGTTATGGGTCGGGTTGGTATTTACCACTTGGATGTATCTTATTTGGCTTATATGGCTGGCTTATGTGATTATAATGATAAAAAGACTATGGAACGGTCATCTTATTAACAGCTTCATCTATACAAAGCCATTGTTTTGGGGCGAAATTACAGCGTTCCTAACAGTCTATATTGGATTAATTTTGAAATGATATGATAACACTATATTTCAACGACACATCGCTTGATGTTCACGAAAGCGAGGAAAGTTATCGCTACCGTAGCATTATGGGGGAACACAACCTTACGCTGAAATTCTCTCTGCCGGAATATATAGAATTCCCTATCGGAACATGGTGCGAGTATATGGCGGTAAAATACACTCTTGAAGTCCCGGCTAACTTCAAGAAGCACGGCAATCGTAATTTTGAGTACACGCTGCTCATGCAGAGCGTACAGGTTCAGCTGGGAAGATACAAGCTCCGTAATACAGTGGATAAGCGGCTCAAATTTTCCATGTGCGCCACACCAAAGGAATTTCTTCAAACAATAGTGGATAACCTTAATCAGCGTGATAGCGGTTGGAGTGTCGGGGATTGTATCGTATCTACCGAAAAAACTATACCGTTTGACCATTCGTACATAGACGCTGCGCTGCAGAGTGTGGCAGATACATTCAATACAGAGTGGGAAATTGTCGGTAAGGTAATTCATCTGCGTAAGGTTGAATATTTCAAGGACGACCCGTTACCTTTGTCATACGGCAAGGGTAACGGCTTCGTGCCGGGACTTGGACGATCTACTGAATCAGAAAGCCGACCGATTGAAATAATGTTTGCACAGGGAGGTTCAAAGAACATAGACCGTTCTAAATATGGTGCGCCGGAACTGCTGTTGCCCAAATCACAGACCTTGGAATACGAGGGGCGCACATATATTTCAGATGCGGAGGGATATTCCATCCAACGCAAAGACAAACCTCTTAAATACAAAACAGAGGATAGTTTGGACTGTTCAGAAATATACCCCTCACGTGTTGGAACTGTCAGCAAGGTTGAAGTTATTGATGAAGCTAATAATTTCTATGATGTTATAGATGACAGCATACCTGAAAACCTTGATTACAACGACTATCTGATTGAGGGTGAGAATATGACTATCATCTTCCAAAGCGGTATGCTTGCCGGGAACGACAAGGCATTTGAGCTAAAATACAAACACGCCGAAAGACGATTTGAAATTGTCCCACAGGAAATAGACGGTCAGACTATGCCCGGCGGTGTATATGTTCCTCGTGTTGGCGATACATACGCTATTTTCGGCTGTATGTTGCCGGATGCTTATGTATGTGACAACGCTTCCCAAACGGGTGCTTCATGGGATATGTTCCGGGAAACGGCAAAAGCATTGTACGAGAAAGAGGATGTCAAATTCACTTTTACAGGTGAGTTGCAGGGGATGTGGGCTAAACGTAATTGGCTTAAAGTCGGAGGAAAGTTGGTCGTTGGAGGATATGTGCTGTTTTCAGATAATCAGTTTGCCCCGGATGGCATACCTATCCGCATAACGGGCATTAAGGATTATCCAACCTCCCCATATTCACCGACCATTGAGCTGTCAAATGATGTACAGGGGAAAAGCCTTTCATCAACCATAGACGAGATACAGAACGGCAACGTAATTGTAGAGGACAACGACAAGGAAATTATCCGCTTTACAAAACGCCGTTTCCGTGATGCGGTGGAAACGATGAAAATGCTTGAGGATGCGTTATTGGAAAATTTCACAAGCTCCATAACCCCGATAACGGTACAGACTATGGCTATGTTGGTCGGCGATGAAAGTTTGCAGTTCCGTTTCGTGGATAGCTCCTTGCGCCCTATTCAATACCACATAACCTACAATCAGGAAACAAAGCAGCTTATCGCTCCGGCAACGATACTCCAGCACATGACACTCGGTATTGATACCATAACATCAGACCGGAGCAAAACGGAGTACAAACATTGGAATATAAAAGGCTATACAAGCCCTGTATTAGACCAATTATCACAGCAATATTACTTCTATGCCAAAGTACCAACAGGCACAGGAGAAGGCGAATTTGTGCTATCTCCGACCGCCATAGGGATGGATGACGTGTCAGGTTTCTATCATTTGCTTGTCGGTATATTGAATAGTGAATATGAAGGTGAAAGGTCTTTTGTGACACTTTACGGCTTCACTGAGGTTCTTCCGGGAAGAATAACTACCGACAAGATTGTAAGTCCTGATGGAAAAACATATTTCGATGTATCAAACGGAGAAATTGGAGGAAATATCAAAATTAAAGCAGGCTCTTCTGGGCTACATAATTTTGATGAATGGGAAGTTCTGAATACTCAGATTTCTGCAATAGAAAAATCTGTTGAAGCTATTGATGGTTCAGTTGATAATTTAGGGGATTATATTGATGGTGCATTTGCTGACGGCTTAATTAGCGAAGCAGAAGCTAAAGCCATTGAGAAGTATATTAATACAGTAAACAATACTAAAGCAGCTGTAGAAGCTACGTATAATAAATTATACTCAAATAGTTATTTAACAGGAACTTCTAAAACTAATTTACTTAATGCTAAGGTTACATTATTCGGTGCTATTGAGAACCTTATTTCTGCAATTAACACAGCTATTGCAGATGGTAAGACAACTACTTCAGAGAAGAGTAACGTAGATAGTAAATTTAGTGCTTTCAATTCAGCTTTAGCTACATTCAATACAGCCGTTGAAGGTGCTAATAAAGCTATTCAAGACGCATTGAAAGGATATTCAGATGATTGTTTTGCAGAATTAGAAGTTCTGAATACTCAGATTTCTGCACAAGTAAAACGAGTAGATAATCTAACCAACAGAATAGATACATCTGGGTGGATAACTACAGCAGATGCAAATAAATTATATGCTTCAAAGACCTTAGAAAATGGACAGACAATTATTTCCTATATAAATCAAACAGCAGGTAGCACTACCATTAATTCATCAAAAATAAATTTACAAGGTGCTGTATCTTTTACTTCTTTGAACAGCTCTTTGCAAAGCACAATAAATGGTAAAGTAAATAGTTCAAGTTTAGGTAGTTTGGCATATAAAAATCAAGTTGCAAAAGATTTACTAAGTGCTGATCTAAGTAGTTTGATTGACGGAAAAGCCGATTCTTCTTCCCTCGGTACACTTGCATATAAAGAGGCTGTAGAGGCTGCACAACTTGGAAGTACAATTGTTGTTGGAGGGTATTTGAACACTGATTATATCAAAGTAAAGCGAATAGATGCACAAGGGGCACGTGTGGGAGGTTTTACAATAGACAGTGGACGACTTTATTGGAAAGCATACGATTACTTTGGAGGAGATTCCAGGTCATTGAAGTTAGGAGTATCAACATATAATACAGATGGTATAGTTGATGTTAATTTTAATGCAGCTACAACTGGAAAATTCGGGGTAAAAGCTGTTGGATCAAATGCTGGAGGAGCTGCAATCTATGCATCAACAGGTACGTTAACATATCCAGGAAGCAGTATGACATACGCTGGATTTTTCGTAGGTCCAACAAGTGTGAGAGGAGAGCTGGATAGTGATTATTGTGCCTCAAAAGGATTTAAGTTTATAACAGGTCGTAATTCAAATGGAACTTATACATATAACGCAGGAGTAAACTGGGGAAACGGAGCAGCGCAAAATCCAGACCTCGATAAGATACGACTTATCGTAAGAGGAGGTATAATTGTTGGATATACAGGAGAATAATATTATCTTTACTAAAAAAAAGAATTATGAAAGTAAATTTTAACAAGAAATTCAAGGACTTCATGGGAAATGATACAAATGAGGTCATAGCTAACAAAGTAGCAGAAGCTTTATATTCGGCTGGAGCAATACCAGAGCTTCCGATTAAAAGGGAAGACAAATTCCGTGCATATAAGCTATGTCAGAAAATAATCAACGGAAACGGAATTATAGAAATAGAAAGTGAAGATGCGACACTGATTAAGGAACTGTGTTCAAACTTTCTTACGGCTGGAGCTTACGGACAAATACACGAACTAATTGAAGGAGTAATGTAATCATGGAAGTACAAAGAACAACAACAGAAGGTAAATCGGTAATTTCCGATTCAATTAAGCTGACTTATAGCATATCCACCAAAGGTGAGAAAAAGGAAATACTCGGAGAAGTGCGAAAAGATGATGAGATTGTAGGACGTTTCAATGCTTCAAATAATGGAATAATTGGATTTTCATTACAAGAAGAAAATAATCTTTCAACAAATGATATAAATTTAATCTTTCAACAATTTATGAAAGATATAGAAATTGATTTGTGAAAGAAACTTTTTATAGCGGTTTTATAATTAAGACCGCTATTTTATCGCCTTGCAAATGATTATATTATAATCATTTTATATATCTTTGTCACTAAATGGATATTATTGATTATGAACGGAGTAAACGAAACTTTACAAGTCGCTAAAGGTATCAGCGACTATGGGATTATGATTATCATTTGTGCAGTTTTTCTTGTACTTGCATCTGGGCTTATGATAGCCTGTTTTAGGTGGTTCAAAATTGTTATAGAAAACATCTTGAACAATTATTCAGAACAGCTAAAGTCGCTTCAAGAAATGGCAGCTAAGAATGGAGAAACAATGATTGACATTGCAGAGGGGCTTATTCCTGAAACGCAGTTAAGGGTTAAAACAATCTCTAACGTACTGTTTGACCTGTCAATGGAAAAAGTGTGTCGAATGATTAAACGAATAAGAGAAGAAAACCATATAGTTAATCAGGAAGCCACAAAGACTAAAATCAGAACACTTCTACGTAACATGTACGAAGACAGGAATAGTAGATTTGACTGTTTTAGATATAGAGGTAAGAAACTATCTGATTATTGTGACCCATCTTGGATTGAATTGGTCGCAAAGGTTATTGAGGGCGAAATTTACAATGAAGCCGGACCAAATAATGGACGGGCTTATACCAATGTCAAAGCTGTATATGATAACATAAAACTCGATTTTTATCACAACTTAAACAAATAGGAGTATGAAAATTTTAATTGACAATGGTCACGGAAGTAACACGAAAGGGAAACGCTCGCCGGACGGTAGGCTGATGGAATATGCCTATACAAGAGAGATTGCAGAACTCGTGGTATCTGAACTTCTGAAAAAAGGTATAGATGCCGAGCGTATAGTACGTGAAGAGGTTGATGTTCCGTTGCAGGAAAGATGCAGGAGAGTAAATCAGTACAAGGCGAACGAAGCCATACTTGTATCAATACATTGTAATGCAGCCGGGAGTGGTGCTGAATGGATGGCTGCACGAGGATGGGAAGCATGGACGAGTATAGGAAAGACTAAAGCCGATGCTCTTGCCACATGTCTATATGAAGCCGCTGATGAAGCTGGATTGAAAACACGTAAAGACATGACGGACGGAGACCCCGACAAAGAGGAGGGATTCTATATTCTGAAACACACCGTTTGCCCTGCCGTTCTTACTGAAAACTTATTCCAAGATAACAAAGAAGACGTTGCGTTTCTTTTGTCAGAAGACGGTAAACAGGCGATTGTCAATCTTCACGTAAATGGTATAATCAACTTTATAAAAATGCTATGACATGAAACATTTACCATATCTCGTTTTATTGACCTTTCTGTTATTCAGTTGTGCTACAAGTCGCAAACTGTCAGAAAATGTTCAAAAGCAGGACAGCACACGAATTGAGGTTCGGGAAAAGGTTATTTACGTACCTGATACGGTCTTTATTGAAATTCCTGCACAAACAGCAGAGCGAACAACAGAAGACAGTACATCGCACCTTGAGAACGATTACGCCCTGTCTGACGCTCGAATTAACCCGGACGGTAGTTTATACCATGACTTGAAAACAAAGCCGCAGAAAAAGCCTGTACCGTTTGAAAAGCCCGTTGAAAAGAAAGACAGTATCATCTACAGAACCCAATATATAGACAGGGAGGTTACTGTTGAGGTTGAGCGTGAACTTTCATGGTGGGAAAAGACACAGATATATGGATTTTGGGGACTTGTAATCATCCTGTTTATAGTGTACAGGAAAAAGATATTTGCCCTCGCCCGGAGATTTATCTGATTATCAAATAATCAAATAAATCGGAAAAAGTATCGGAAAAATTAGATTTTTCAGTATCTTTGAACCAACATATTGAAAAAGTATAGCGTTTGCTATTGTTTTGAGGTAAGAAAATCGCCAAAATTCTAAGTAACTCAAAAGCAATGGCGAATGCCCACGTGTCATATCGTGGGCATTTTCCTTGTGGAGTTACTGGGCGTTTGGCGATGCCTCTTACCGACAAGGAATGCCCACGTTTTTTATGCGCATCTGTGAACAACGGCAAACCATAAACCGCTAAATAACAGATGTATGGATTTCAAAGATTCAATCAAACAAATCTCGGAGCGTATCGAGAATTTGAAAGCTAACCTTCCCACGGAGGAGGCGACAAAAACGGCTCTGATAATGCCGTTTATAAATGCCTTGGGGTACGATATTTTCAACCCCTTGGAAGTCCTGCCGGAAATGAGCTGCGACATAGGCACAAAGAAAGGCGAAAAGATAGACTATGCCATACTCAAAGACGGAGAGCCGATAATACTTATTGAGTGCAAGCACTGGGAACAAGACCTTAACCTGCATGACAACCAATTGCTCCGCTATTTTAACGTGTCAAAGGCGAAATTCGGTGTCCTTACCAATGGAATAATCTACAGGTTCTATACAGACCTTGCAGAACCAAATATAATGGATGACAAACCGTTCCTGGAGGTAAACCTGCTTGATTTGAAAGACACACAGATAGAGGAACTTAAAAAGTTCCACAGGTCGTACTTCGATGTTGATACGATATTAAGCTCCGCAAGCGAACTGAAATACACAGGCGAGCTGAAAACAGCAATAAGCAAGGAGTTTGCATTCCCCACCCCTGATTTTGTAAAATACTTTGGGAAGCAGGTTTACGATGGCGTTTTCACACCTAAAGTCCTTGAGCAGTTTACCTCCTTAGTCAAACGCTCCATAAATAATTATATCAATGACATTATTTCTGAACGTCTGAAAGCCGCCATAAAGGACAATGATACCCCGGAGGCTGAACAGGTTGAAACATCAATCCAACCTATTCAGCAGGAACAAGAAACAACGGACAAAGGCATTATTACAACACAGGAGGAATTGGAGGGCTTCTATATTGTTAAGTCAATCCTGCGTAATGTATGCCCGGCTGAACGGATAACATATAAAGATACCCGGTCATACTTCGGAATATCTTTGGATAACAACGTGCGTAAAACTGTGTGCCGTTTTTACTTTGACCCTCCCACAAGAAAACGCATAGCAATCATAGACGAAAACAAAAGCGAAAAGATGTACAAGATAAAGTCGATAAACGACCTTTACCTATATGAAGCCGAACTTATAGAATCAGCGAACAAATACATACAGCCATGAAACAACTCTTATTCATCATTCTGTCGTTTATAGTACTTTCATGCCAAACCGAGTATGAAAAGAACTTGAATAAAATGAAAAAGGCTCATGTCGAATATTTGGAAGAACAGGCTTTCAAAAACAATTTTGAGATTAATATCTTGGAATACTTACCTATTGAATACAAGACAAAAGATGAAAACTTTTTAGACACAATGCGCATAAACGAAAACAACGAAAAGATGCGTCTTTTAGTTGAAAAGACGAAACAGCAATATGAAAAAGTCAAGGAAGCTGCCCGTGAATGTGAACTTTATGCCAAAGTAGTAGGTAAAGATGATATTCTTTCAAAAATGAGTATTGATAAGCTCGAAAAAGAACAGAAAGAAATAGAATCCTACAAAGATTCTATGCTATTTTACAAAGAACGAGACAGCCTGTTATGGCTACGAATAGACAACAGAAAATACGCAAAACCTGTTTATCTTTATAAAGCCTATGTCAAAGCGGTGTTAAAATATAACGATGGAAGAACGCAGAACCTTGCAGACACCTTACATCCTGTAATGAACAGCGAATACAAGGTTTATGATTGGCGTAATAAATAGCAAAGCCGAATGGCGGCGAATGCGCCCCGATAATTTTTTAGGTTATAACTTATAGCATAAAAACATTTGAACGGCACATACGGCGAATCAGCAAAAAATAACTATCATTTACTGATGCAGGGTGTCCCCGTTTTGTGGATACCCTGTTTTTTGTGTATCTCATTATCTCTAATCCGGGCGAAATGGTAGGAGAAATAACCACAAACGAAGTGTGGAGATAAATTTTGCGGATGTTCTGAAAACTGTTATATTTGGAAACGGAAACACCAGCAAAATGAGCGTTTTTTTCATTTTTGTTGCTAATTTGTTGCTCAAACATTTTTGAATTTTCGGTAACTACTCTATAAATCAATGATTAACAATGAATTACAAAATATTTTGTGTGGGTAAGTAATTGTCTGTTTTCAAGCGAATATAGATATAAAGGCTACTGATTTCCAGTAGCCTTTTATCATTTAGAAAGAAGAGTTGATATAATCAAATCACTTTTCAAAAAACAAACTCCTGTATATTCTTTAAAATATAGTTAAATTTACCTCGACACGTACGTGACGAGGTCTTGACACGTTCGT
>OJMK01001299.1_pt1 | contig 20692 bp, 20 predicted proteins | sample 1597201 | NCBI WGS metagenome assembly OJMK01 (sample SAMEA2452125, study PRJEB22498) | human gut metagenome | reverse complement strand
CGACTCCTACTCGCAGGGCGAGGGAGAAATGTTGTTAGAGGACGTACAACGCTGTTACACAGAGTTCGGCAACCGAGTCGATTTTCTTTCTCCATTCTACACGTTGGAGACGCTGGTATTGGCCCCCATCCCACGTGTGCTGATGCCACAGAAGAAAGTATCTTTCGGCTATGTCTTCAATGAAGTAAAGATGGGAGGCACGAATCTAAACCACCCCGAAAACCTCGTCTATCACGGAGCGGTGGGCTGGGCAGCCGGGCTTGCGGGCGAAGGCTGGGCCAACGGAGGGCTGTTCGGAGTGGTATTCTATGCACTACTGTTTGGCATCTATTCCGGTTTCTGCGCCAAGATGTATTATCACCTGCTGACTTGCGCCACCCCGTTAGCTCTGTTGTTCAGTCTTCTGTTCTTCCAAATGTCATTCAGTTTCATCCGAGGCGATCTGCTGGCCGGCTACGTACAGGGGCTATATCCCTTACTGATTCTTACCTTCCTTTTCTGGACGATAAAGCATTTCAAGAAATACAGGATTCGGTTCAAGCTGTCTCCCACAACTTAATATATTCATTTATGAACGAATATCAAGTATCCCTCATCATTCCGGTGTACAACGTGGAGAACTATATCCGGGAGTCGCTGCTGTCGGCTCTTGGACAGACTTTTGGCAGCATAGAGTACATTCTGGTGGACGATTGCGGCACGGATCACAGCATGGAAATAGCCTGTAGCATTGTCGACGGACACCCCCGCAGGCAAGATGTCCGCATTGTGAGTCACGATAGGAACAGAGGCCTCTCTGCCGCCCGAAACACGGGCATAACTGCTGCTGCAGGCCGTTACGTATTTTTCATGGACAGCGACGATGAGCTTACGCCTGACTGCATTGAGCGGCATTATATGGTCATTACTCAGTCATCTGCTGATTTCACAATAGCCAATATGAAATTAATCGGTTCGAAATCCATTCATATCAAGGATATTTCGGACGATTGTATTTCGGATGACCTGCTTTCCTCTTTCCTGAAAAAGAAGTGGAACGTCAGTGCTGGGAACAAATTATATTTAAAGAATTTTTTGACAAGTCATGCACTTTCTTTTCAAGAAGGATTGATATTCGAAGACATTCTATGGTCGTACAACTTGTGCCTGCACACGGATAAAGTGGCATGGATAAGAGAGAGAACCTACCTGTATAAGATACGTAAGAACTCCATTACTGTCTCAAGAAGCAATTCTCAAAAGATAGAAAGTCTGCTCTCCATTTTGAATAAATTGGTAGACGACTGGGAGCAGGGTATAATAAGCCGCAAGTATACAAAAGAGTTTGCATACATGATAGACTTTAGCAGGTTGAATACCGCATTGCTTCTATTACACTATTCGGGCAATAGAGAAGAAGCTGCCAGTTATTATCGACAGTTATGCGTAGGTCGTTTGGCTTCCCTGCCTGTTTCTTCACGACAAGCAATAGTATTAAAACTTCCGTTTGTGCTGTTCTGTGTCCTTATGCACCCTCTATATTATTTATACAGGATCTTAAATAAATAAGAAACAAATATTTAGCGAAAAATATATGACAGTATTCAAAGACAAGGTATTATTGATCACCGGCGGCACCGGCTCTTTTGGCAATGCCGTCCTTCGTCGCTTCCTTGACAGCGACATCCGTGAGATCCGTATTTTCAGTCGCGACGAGAAGAAGCAGGACGATATGCGCCACGCGCTCCAGAACCCGAAAGTGAAGTTCTACATCGGCAACGTGCGCGATAAGTCGTCCGTGGACGTGGCCATGAAAGACGTGGACTACGTGTTTAGCGCGGCGGCTCTGAAACAGGTACCCTCGTGCGAGTTTTTTCCCGTAGAGGCAGTGCGCACCAATATAGTGGGTACTGAAAACGTACTGAACTCGGCCATTGAGCATGGCGTGGAGAGCATCGTGGTGCTCTCCACCGACAAGGCTGCCTATCCTATTAACGCGATGGGCATGAGCAAGGCCTTGATGGAAAAGGTGGCTATTGCCAAAGGTCGGGAGCTGGGCGAGGGTGCAAAGACGACCGTATGCTGCACCCGCTATGGCAACGTGATGGCCAGCCGTGGCTCGGTCATTCCTCTGTGGGTAGAACAGATGACGGCGAGCAAGCCCATCACCATTACAGATCCATGCATGACGCGTTTCATGATGACGCTGGACGACGCGGTGGATCTCGTGGTGTATGCCTTCACTCATGCCCATAACGGCGACCTCTTCGTGCAGAAAGCACCGGCCGCTACGTTGTCCACACTGGCGCAGGCCCTGAAGGAGACTTACGGGAAAATCAATCCCAAGTACATGGACACGGAGGTGAAAATCATCGGCACACGTCATGGCGAGAAGCAATACGAGACGCTGGTGACCCGAGAGGAAATGGCGCGTGCCATCGACATGGGACAGTATTTCCGCATCCCCTGCGACACCCGCGACCTGAACTACGACAAATACTTCACGAAAGGTAACAAGGAGGTGACGCGTATAGAGGACTACCACAGCCACAACACCACTCGTCTGGACGTGGAGGGCATGAAGCACCTTCTTCTGAAATTGCGCTTTATCCGTGAGGACTTGGGATTGGAGACACGGGCGAAGTCCCGCGAGATAAGGAGCGAATGACGATTAAAGAAAGGAGACAATCATGCTTAGGGTAATGACGATAGTGGGCACACGCCCGGAGATTATAAAACTGAGCCGGGTGATGGCCGAACTGGACAGGTACACAGAGCACGTCATTGTGCATACCGGCCAGAATTTCGATTATGAACTGAACGGGATATTCTTCAAAGAATTGCGTATCCGCAAACCAGACCATTTCCTGGAGGCGGCCGGCGGTAACGCGGCGGAAACCATTGCGAACGTCATCCGCAAGTCGGATGCCCTCATGGAGGAGGTAAAACCGGACGCCGTGCTGCTGTACGGCGACACGAACAGTTGCATGTCCGTGATAGCGGCCAAGCGGCGGAAAATCCCCATCTTCCACATGGAGGCGGGCAACCGGTGCTTCGATCAGCGTGTGCCGGAGGAGATAAACCGCAAGATTGTGGATCACCTGAGCGACATCAACATGCCTCTGTCGGAACATGCCCGCCGCTACCTGCTGGCTGAGGGGGTGCGTCCGGAGACCGTTATCAAGACAGGTTCCCCCATGACCGAGGTACTACTGTACCACAGGGAGGAGATAGAACGGAACGATGTACTGGATAAGGAAGGATTGAAAAAAGGAGAGTATTTCATCGTGAGCACCCACCGGGAGGAGAACGTGGACTCGGAAAAGAACTTCTCCGGCCTGCTGGCTTCCTTGGATGCCATCGCGAAGAAGTACTGCAAGAAAGTGATTGTCTCTACCCACCCTCGTACCCGTAAGAAACTGGAGAGCATCGGTTTCGCCAACTCCAACCCTATGATCGAATTTATGAAACCGTTCGGATTCATGGAGTATGTCAAGCTGCAACAAAACGCCTTCTGCGTAATTTCAGACAGCGGCACCATCACCGAGGAATCCTCCATCCTGCACTTCCCCGCCATCACCATCCGTCAGGCTCACGAACGACCGGAGGGAATGGACGAGGGCACGTTAGTCATGTCCGGGCTGGACGCAGAACGGGTATTGGATGCCATCGATCTGGTGACATCCCAGTACAAGGAGAACCGGGAGGTCATCCGTCCCATCCCCGACTATGCGGCGGACAACGTGTCCAAAAAGGTAGTCCGTATCATCCTTTCTTATACGGATTATGTCAACCGTACGGTGTGGCATAAAACTGTCTGACATTAATCCCATTCATATATTACCTTATGGAAAAAGTCTTATTATTCGGTGCCACCGGTATGGCCGGGCACATGGTCTACTATTATCTCCGGGAGATGGGCGGATACGACTTGGTCAATGTGGTATACCGCACTCCCTTGACGGGCGATAGTCTGATAGTGGACGTGTCCGACCGGAACGCGGTAGAGGAAGCGGTGAGACAGGTCAAGCCGGACATTCTCATCAACTGTGTCGGGGTGCTGGTGAGAGGCTCCAAGGAGCATCCCGACAATGCCGTACTGCTGAACGCTTATTTCCCCCACCTGCTGGAGAAACTGGCGGACAGGTACGACGCAAGGCTGATACACATCAGCACGGACTGCGTTTTCTCCGGGAAAAAGGGGAACTATTCGGAAACCGATTTCAGGGATGCCGACGATGTGTACGGCAGAAGCAAAGCATTGGGAGAGATTGTCAACGGCAGAGACCTAACCATACGCACCTCTATCATCGGGCCGGAGCTGAAGGCGGACAGCGAGGGGCTGTTTCATTGGTTCATGTCGCAGCATGGTATGGTGAGCGGCTTTAAAACGGCTATCTGGGGTGGGGTTACCACCTTGGAACTGGCTAAAGCCATAAGCGTGGCCATCAAGGAGGGAACCACCGGGCTAGTACAGTTAAGCAACGGGACGGAAATCAGCAAGTACGATCTGCTGTGCCTGTTCAAAGATATCTGGGGGCGGAAGGACGTGGAAATCGTGTCGGTGGATACCAACGGCGTAGACAAGTCCATAGCCAAGTCCGCACGGTTCGGCTATGAAGTACCGGGATACCGAGAAATGCTGAAAGACTTATATGCTTGGATGCAGGCACACAAGGACATGTACCGCCAATATTGGGAGCGATGAAAAAAGAAAGGAAGAAAAAAGTGCTGGTGCTGACCGAGGTGTTCCATCCGGAGAATTTCCTGATAAACGACTTGGCCCGGCAATGGGAGAAGGACGGGTACGATTTCGAGGTGCTGACTCGTGCTCCCTCTTACCCTTACGGCAAAGTGTACGAGGGATACAAGAACCGGATTTACCAGACTACTTTCTTCAACACGATAAAAATTCACCGTTTCCTCGTGTTGCAGGGATATCAGAGGAGTGTCTTCATAAAGATACTGAACTATTTTTCCTTCGTATTTTGGAGCGTATGCATCGTCCTTTTCATCGGGCGGCGCTTCGATAGGGTGTTCATCTTTCAAACTGGGCCGTTGACACTGGCTACGGCTGGCATATTGATGAAAAAGCTCTTCGGAGCGAAGGTGACCATTTGGACACAAGATCTGTGGCCGGAGACGGTCTATGCATACGGTTTCAGGAAGACGAGGCTGTTGTCTTTCTGCTTGGACTGGTTCGTGAAATGGGTGTACAAAAACTGTGACTCTATCATGGTGTCTTGCGAAGGGTTCACAGAGCGGATACACCAGTATGTACCGGACAAGCGGATAGACTTTGCGCCCAACTGGTCTCTGATGGAATACGCACCCAAAGGAAAAGCGGAACTTCCGGGAAAGTTCAATTTCACGTTCGCGGGCAATGTGGGCAAGGTGCAGAACCTCGACAACGTGGTGAGCGGGTTCGGACGGTTCGTAACCGGCCATCCCGACGTGTGGCTGAACATCATAGGCGACGGCTCCTACCTGCCGGAACTGAAGTCTCTCGTGGAGCGGGAGGGCATCCCGAACGTGAATTTCACAGGACGCAAGCCCATCGAGGAAATGTCGGACTATTACGAGGCTAGCGATGTCCTGATTATTTCGTTGAAAAACGTGCCGCTCTATGAAATTATGATACCCTCCAAATTCCAGGCCTACCTGACTACCCGGAAACCCATGTTTGCTATCTTCAACGGAGAGGTGCGGAAAATGGTGGAACAATACCGGGTAGGTCTTGGAGCCGTCCCCGATGATGTGGATGACATCGCCAAAGGCTTTTCCTCCTTTCTTGCCTTGTCGGCTGATGAAAGGGGAAGCATGTCGGAAGCGGCGACCTCCTTGTCAAGCCTTTTCGATAGAAAGCGGATTGTGTCAATGATAAACAGTCATGTTTGGTATGAATAAGACAACAGGAATCACGCTTGTTCCCGGCGGCATCTCCACCGACCATCGGGGAAGCATCTTTCACGTGAACGGTCTAGACATGAGCGAAGTCAAGCGTTTCTACATCATCCATCAGCGGGACACTTTCATCGTCCGCGCCTGGCACGCGCACCAGACGGAAAAGAAATGGTTCTACGCAGTAAAAGGCTCATTCACCTTGGCTTTGGTAAAGATAGACGACTGGGAGAACCCCTCACTATGTTTAAACCCGGAAGTGTTCCGTCTCTCGGCTTTGGAAAGCAAGGTGGTCTGTGTCCCAGAAGGATATGCTAACGGCATCAAGGCGGAGGAACCGGATTCAATTTTAATGGTATTCTCCAACAAAACCTTACAGGAAGCCATGGGTGACAGTTGGAGATACGATAGCCGGATGTGGATGGACTGGGAAGCGGCAAAACACGACTGACATTATGTAGCCACATATATTTGGCTTGAACCCGACTACAAACCACAAGACACTACCTTGGCTAGCGGACTATGTGCATATCCGGAAATGAATGAAAGTTTGTCTTTGTTACGGGAGGCAGCCGAGCGGTACTGAACGTTCATGGGGCGATGTTCAGTCAAAATATAACAAGAAACACTAATTACTACGAATCCGCATATCAAGGAATACGATTTTTACAAAGAAAACAATATTCTGGTTATAGATCGGGAAAACCTATTATTCCACCGGAATTCCTAAAGTTACCTTATCGGGAAATTCCTTCCGAGATATACCGGCAATACCGTACTGATCATTGGTTACAAACCATTTTTGATACCTGAATAATGGGTCGTATTAATATATGATTCTATATTCAGGAAATGTACATGGCAGAATTATTTGCCCGAATACAGACAAAAAAGGGTTAGTTCGTTTAAAGCAATCCCTAGCCTATGATACGACGGCCGGGGATTGTTTTATATTTTCAATTTACTATGTCTATAGTAGGTTTTATACTTTCTATTTGAACTATTCGAAATTTTCGAATAGTTCAAATAGAATCTTCAATGGTAAATAATCTGTCCGCATTAGAACGGTTTTTCAACATGGCGCATATTGTTGAGGAGGGTTTCGCGGATGCCGGATTCGGGATAGATGATGTTGCGTCCATCGATAACAGTGAAAGGTATCTGCCGTGTGTCCCGTAGGTTCTGCAATATGCAGGGCCGAGATAATGCAGGTAGGCGCATATCTCTTCTCCCGTGAGGTACCGTTCTTTCATGCCTTTACACAAAATTCTGGCCAGTCCCTTTTATTCCGGATTATTTATTTTTCTTTTTTGCATTCGCCCGTTCTTTCTGCATCCGTTCTCTGTCGACGATTTCTGAGCCTCGCTTTTCGATCTCTTTTTCATATTCCCGAATCGTCTGTCGGATATGTTCGATTTTGTCCTCTTGTTGTCGCTCGAAAACGCTGTCGAGGTCTTCGATCAACGGGACTTCTCCATGCCAGATTGCCCGCATATATCGAAACTTCAGATCATTCTCACTATACCGGTCGTTGGCCCTCCATTGCCACACGAACCCGGTAGCCGAGAGTCCGAATAGGAGCGCCAGTCAAACGCATCCTTTTACCAGCCGTTTGTCGATATTGTAATTCCAAGGTATTCTTTTCTCAAGATGCTCCAACAAACGATAGATATTGTGCCAGTGCCCGTCGAGCATCGCCTTGTAGCGATCGACGTCCTCGGAGACAATCTTTTGTGCCGCGCGTTCGATCTTCTCGTTGCTCAAGGCCGTTTTGATTTCAGTACGGATTTGTTTCAGATCCCCGGCCATCGCCGAATAATTCACTTTGATTTGCTCGAAAGCATCGTTGATGTCTTCCATGTCGGGCGGCTGTACGCTGATATTAGGCTGAAAGTCGATCTGCCCCAAACGATTGATAAGGGCCGCCACCTGTTCGGCATGACGATCTGTCGCCACCGTGTTTTCTTCCAGTTTTCGGACGATCGCATCGTTGCTGCCGGTTGCACCGGCGTTCGTTTGTGTGTTCGGACGCTTTTCTATCGTTTCTCTCAGTTCCTCGAACATGCCGTAGACCTGTTCGACGGTGATGTCGTTTTTCTCTTTTTTCATCGTTTATCGGATTTTAAGTTTAAGATTCCTCTGTTTCCTTTTTCGCTCCATCCGGGCAATCAGCATGGCTTCGGTTGCAGCTCGGATCAGGGCGGTCACACGGGCGATGTGTTCTTCATGCGATTCGCCGATACGTCGCTGCATTAGTTCCGGGGCGATGCCCCCGCCGAAATCGGACGGCGGGAGCGACAAACAGCCCTTTACGCCGAACATGCTCAGATCGACCGAGTCGGTCGGGTTGCCGCGACTTTCGAACAAACCGGAGAACACCGAACGATACCTGTCGGCCACGATTCCGAGATGCCCGACCGACTGCGCGGAATACCGGGGTTGCCCGACAGGCTGACGAAGCCGTCGGGCCTGTTCGAGACGGCGGTTCAGATTCGGAAACCCGCACGCCCTGTCGATCTTCGACCCGGCGAACGTCAAACCGTTTTTCGAGAACAGTACGCCCTGCTTGCGGTCGGTATGGCCACAGTATTTGTAACGGGTCGTAATGCCTCGTTCCTGCAACCGGGCTTCCAGATCGCTCCAAGACGAACAGCCGGGCAAACTATCTCGGATCGCATCGTATATTTCATACTTCGTTTTATCGGGCTCCCGCAGCCGGTCGCGGTTTACCTGCTCCTTGCCTGCGGCGTAGTAAAGGCCGTGCTTGGCGGTCAGTTCCTTGCAGACTTTCCCGTTTCTAATCTTGATGTTCCGATCCGAAATCGTTTGCCCGTTGTTGCCGACACGATTGTAAACCAGATGGCAATGCGGATGCTCCCGATCCAGATGCCGCACCAACAGAAACTGAGTGTCCCGAATACCCATGCGCTCCATGTATTCTTCGGCGATTTCCGTCATTTTCTCGTCGGAGAGCTTTTCCGCATCCTTCGGGGAGAAGGACAGCGAGATATGTCCGACCGCGTTTTTAATCCGGGGATTCAGTAGCGTTTGGTCCTTGAAGTCCCGCACCATGTCGCGGACTTCGGGCGGGGCGATACCCTCGGCGGCCAAAATCCGTGACAGGTCTTTTTTCATAACATAACCGACCGTCCCGGCGAAAGAGGAACAGGATATGATTTTACCGATCATGGCGGAGGCGTTTTAGGATGTCCTCGATCTCGGCAACGAGAGGGCCGTGCGAAAGAACGACCGAGGCGAATCCGCCGGTATTGGCCAGCTTGGTCAGTCGGTTCAGGTTCCGGGCGATGCCTTTGAGTTGGGCCATACAGTCGAGATGCTCGCGCCGCATCCTCTCCTTCACTCAGCCGAGTTCGATCAACTGCCGGACGACTTCGGCCGGCGAGTGTCCGGATGTTCGGACGAGCATTCTGAGTCGCAGGTAGTGTGCGGTATCGAGTCTTGTGCAAACGATGTATTTCTGCTTTCGGCCTTCGCCGATTTTCGGGCGTCCGCCCTTGTCGTATTCTCTTTTCATCGTAAATAGTTTTAAGGTTAAGACCAACGGAATCACGTGTCGACCGACGGGAGAGAGGCGGTTTTTGTTTACAAAAACACAAACTTGCCTCCCTTATAAAACGAAGCCGTCACGGGCCCGATACGGCCTAAAGCCTGTGACCGGGACTTTTCTTTTTCGCCGGAGTCAGCAGAGCGTTCCGGACCTCGTCGGCACGTTTCTGCTTCTCCCTTCAGTAGTCGTTCAGGTCTTTGTGAGGGCGGTAAAAACCGGACCGGTCGATCACTTCGGACGCCGGCAAAGCATCGGCCAGACGGGACAATGCCTTGCGGCCGGTTTCGTCGTTGTCGAGGAAGGCATGGACGAGTTCGTGCCGTGCAAGGAACGGCAGGGCTTTGGGCAGATTGACGACGGAGTTCAAGACGAGGGAATCGACCGAAGGGTGCGGAGCCTTCTTGAGCGAAAGATAAGAGAGAAAATCCATGAAGCCCTCGAATAGGATCGCCGTATGGCTGCCGTTGTCGATGGATGTAATGTGTTTGGGTGTGCCGGCGCCTTTGAATCGCGCGTTGCGTAGCTCCCAACCTCCGGCATCGTTGCGGAAACCGATAGCGAAATAGTGCTTGTTGCCGATTGCATAACGCACCTCGCGGCAGTAGGTCCGGGCGATGGCGAGGTCTATGCCGCGTTCCGAGAGATAGCCGAGCAATGCCGGATGGAGCAGCTCGCGGTCGGAGCAGACGACGAGGCGGGGCGACTGCGGTGCTCCGGACGACCAAGGGGTGTCAGGCCGGGACACGGCCGTGCCGTGGCTGCCTGTCATCAGCCGCCGTGCGGCCTCGGTGACGGAACAGTTTTCCATACGGGCCACGAGGTCGATGATCGAGCCGCCCTCGCCCGTCCCGAAGTCGTGCCAGAGGTTCTTGTCGTAGCTGACGCTGAAGCTGGCGGTGCGCTCCTTGCGCAGCGGCGAGAGGTACATGCCGCGGTTGCCCTGTTCCCGCTGAGGGACGATCCCCCGTGCCGCGAGATAGGCCCGGATGCTGATACGTTTTATTTCGTCGTAGGTCATGGTGTCGAATTCTTGTAGGATTGTTGGAAAATTGCCGTATGGTACAGCGAAAGAAAAAGTTAGGGGTCTTACGAATTTCTTACGGACGCTTTTGCTTGTCGGTCCGTAAGAGTTCGTAGGATGCTGTGAGAAATTTTGTAAGATATGTAAGTTGTTATAAGTAAGTGAATAATGTTTCATGTCTTACATTCTTACGTTTTCCGTTCCGCATTTCATCAGTTCGTCGAGTTTGTCTCGCGCGAGGGTGTAGAAACGTGCCGTCTTGCTCTCCTGTCTCGTTACCTCTCCGTTATAGGCGATGGTATAGCGGGCGTAATAAGTCGGCGGGGAAGGTGCCAGCCGCCAGTTCTCCACAAGGATGCGTCGCACGGCGGGATGATCGGTCCGGATACCCCGTATCTCCAACATGTTGACCATGTCGCCCACGTCGAAGCGGTACGCAGTAAAACGTTCGGCCTCCATGATGTCGCGGATAATCGCGAGCATTTCGGCCTCGGTTTTACTCCGGTTGTAATGGATGATCCGTCGCAGCGCTTCGGTCGAGAGCAGGCGGGGCGCGAACCACATGCGGCTCTCTTCGCTCGTGGATAGCTTGCGATGCCGTAGAAAGAAGAGAAACCCCGGCAGTTCGCGGCGCATGTCGCAGAGCAGGTTTTGGTTTTCGGCCGACAATGGCGGTACGCGCCGTACCCAATAACGAGTTTCGCCCGCATCGATGAGTACGGGATTGGTTTCGTTATTGGAACAAAGCACGAACTTGGCGAAAAACTCGATTTCTCGGCGGTCGCGTCCTTTCGCCTCGGCCTTGTAACTTCGGGCCGTGGATAGATTCTTGATCCGCTCGGAATCCTCGCGGCGATTGAGCAGCACTTCGTCCACGCAGACCAGCAGTTTTCCCGCCCAGTCGTCGTTGAACTGGGAGCGGAAGTCCTCGTTGGTATTGAACGTGACGTTGCCCTCGAAAATCGACTTGAGGAAATTGAGAAAGGTGGTTTTGCCCGTATTGCGCTCGTTCGATACGAGCAGCAGGATCGGGAGCCTCTGCAAAGGACGTAGGTAAAGCAGTTGCAGGTAGTCCAGCCCCAGCTCGATCTGTTCGTCGAAAATATGGGCCAGAAATGCCCGAATATGGGGAAATTCCCCCTCGGCAGGGACGGTCGAGATCGGCTCGTAACGGTTCAGGAAGCCGTGGATTTCACGCCGGTAATCGGTGTGGCTGGGGATCGTGCAGAAACCGTCGTATTTGGGGATGCGAGCCAAGTAGTCCTTGCCGTAGTCCTGCTGAAGCGTCTCTACGTTCCACGGGATGAGCGTTTCGATACACCGACCGTTACTCAGAGGCATCCTCGCGCGTTTGAGAATCGCGGTTCCCACGCGCAGGTACGGTGTTTCTTCGTTAGCGGTCATCGCGGCCTCCCTCCCTTTTTCCATTATCCAGAATCCGACGGATGTCGGACATGCGATAACGCACTTTGTTGCCTATCTTTACGGTTTTCAGATAGCCTTTTTTATTTCAGTGCCAAAGGGTGGTGTCGCATACTTCACAAATCTGTTTTACTTCTTCTTTAGTCAGATAGCGTTCCTGACGGGCTTCGGCGATTTCTGCCGAAAGTTCGTTTTTGGCGCGATTTATCAACTCGTTCGAGAATTCCATCAGATCCGCGCCATTGATCTCCAACTTGATGCTTCCCGCTGCATCGCGGAGAATCGACATTAAATCTTTCATAAATATTTTATCCGCTCATTGTTCGGTTTTGCTTTCCTGCGGATAGAAAGTAAAACCGCCGCCTCGAATATCGGGACGACGGCACGAAAATACAACCTGAATTTCTGGTGTTTAAGCGGATAATTCGCGGTAATATTTAACGAATTTAACGAGTGTTACCGTGATAACATTTTCTTCAATTCTTGTAACTTCCAACTTTCCTCTTTTGTCGAAGCTGACAACGGATCGGTCAGCCGACTGTAAGCCTCCTGTACTCCCCGTTCATGGACAATGTGGATGCCGGGAGCGAACTGTCGATGCAATGCGTCCCGGAAAGATTTAACGGTAACGGGCGAAACGAGAAAATTCAATTCGTCGAGCGCGATCTTTAGCCGGGCAATGTCCGTTTGGGAATGTTTTACGGTAAGTGCACCGGAAATTTTCTCTATCAATGAATCGGAATCGGTTACGGCGGATGAAAACATTTCCCGCAGCGGCATGGCCGTACTCGGCCGTCCGGGCTTTTTCTTGTCGATGAAAGCAGCGGCCGTCGATTCTTCTTTCATAGCCCATTCCAGTACATGATCGCTTTCTGCCAAACGCATGGCTTCGCGGTGTGCAATCCAGTCTTGTTTGGTCCGTAACCCCAATTGAATCGAACGACGTATCAGTAACTTGATCGTCGCGGCGATCATCATTTTTTGGAGGTATCCCATACCCGGTAAACGACGCAATTCTTCACCGCGCTCTATCATCCGCTCGAAGCTCGGCCCGAAATAAAGCCAGCAGAGCATGGCCGGAACGAGTGTTGCCCGGTCGGCATTGTCGAATTCCCGTATCAATTTTTCGGCCAACGCGTGCTCTCCGCACAAGCGTTCGATTTCGTCGATATGCTCGTACAATCCTTCGCTGGCTTTCTGTCGCAACGCTTTCCTGAACTGAGGGATGAGCATTGTAGCTTGTTGCAAAACCAACCGATAACCAGCATCGTCTTTCGCAATCATCATATTCTCGAACCGCTCGTAATCTGCCGGGTGGCTCTCCATCCACTTCCGTAAGCGTCGTTTGAAGTCATCGTATTCCCGTTGCCCCATCACGCGTTATAGATTTATGTGCATTCTTCGTTGTCGTCAAAGAAATTAAAAACCTCACTCCACTTACGTGCGCAAAGCGTTCGCAATTCAATACTCCTTCAGGACGATCCATCGCCCACCTCTATCCGGACCTTCGCGTTTGACGAAGCCTTGCTCGGTCAGCCGGGACAAATGGTATTTTATGCTGTCCGGTGTACGAGAAAGTAATTCCTCCAACTCTTTGCGAGTAATGTATGGATTCTCTCGGATAGCGTTGACAATGGCCTCTCCGATTTTTCCGGGTGTTTTCTGGGTGTTTTCTGGGTGTTTTCTGGGTGTTTTCTGGGTGGCTCCCGCTCCAAACCCCGCATCGAAATAGCGCCCGGATACTTTCTCTGTAACCCGGAATACCGTAAATAAAGAGAAATCGAACTCGGCCAAACCATTGCCGTTTTCCTCTAACTCCCGTTGCACCCTGTAAATCCCTCGACTGAAACGGTTTACATATCCGAGAATTTTCATTGCCTCCGCAATGAACGGATTGCGATAGTCGCTCACATTGGGGAAATTCTCCCGGCTGACTTTGCCGTATAACCCACCGGGATTCTGAACCTCGATGCGGTCGTCGTATTCATAGAATTGTACCGGCGCGTTGGTCTCATAGTCTCGGTGCATTAGCGAATTCATCAACAATTCGCGTGTCGCCCAATACGGATAATTGACCACGGTTTCTTCTCGCAGTACACTAACCGGCAAAGGCCGTTTCTGTGAAATGCTCGTTTCGATGAAAGCATCTATTCTGACCAATTCCCGGCAAAGATTCCCTCCGAACTTGTGTTCATTGATTATATCGCCCGCACGGTCCATTCCTTTGAAACGAACGTACTGCACATAAGCGCCCGGCAAATACCTGCCGGGGTTTTTCCCGAAAAGAATTATGCAACCGTTGGTGGGACAATCGTAACACAGATCGTATAAACCGAGCGATGCGAGTTGTTCCTGAAGCGGTCGTTTATCTTCGGCAAGAATGTCTCCGGCAATGGCTTTGGGGAGAAAATCGCGTTGTATAAGGTCGGTATCGATGTCCGTGAGCGTTGTCCCTATACATGGCATGGCATCGAATGTACGGATGCCGGAAAGTCTGCGTTCAGTCAGTATCTTTTCTTCGGCTTCCGATGCGATACTTTTGCGAGGTCCCACCCGTACCCATATTCGTCCTCTGTATCGCACCGGGGGAAATTCGGACGGCCTGACTTCTACGACGAGTAATTCTCCCTCCTCCAAAACGAATCGTTCCACAGTCATAACCGGCTGAGGAAGAATATTGCCGTCCGTGCGGATATTCGTCATTTTAAGCATCAATGCGTCATCGACTTTCAATCCCGACAGGCTTCCGTCGTCTTTGGCTCCCAAAATCAAATAACCGTTCTTGCCGCTGCCGGGCAGGTCATTGGAAAAGGCACATATTGCCTGACAGAATTTATCCGTGTTGGTCGTAGAGGTGGTCATTTCTATATCGTAACCTTCCGGATTGGCAAGAATCTTTCGAAGTTGTTCTTTGGTTATCATATACTATCTGTATTGAGCTTTCGACGCGACCTGTTTCTTGGTTAGTGTGAACAAATGTATGAAAATATTGTTATTTTATATTGCGGCGACCGACAGGCACTTACCCGATCAGATCGACTAACTCTTTTTTCATTTCATCGTCGATGGCTCGATAGCGTGCGAATGCTTTGCTGCCCTCTTTATGACCGCTCAATGCTCCGACGAGATTCGGGTCCTTGACTTTTTTGTAAATGTTGCCGATAAAAGTACGTCGGGCCATGTGACTGCTGGCGACCTCGTACAGCGGCTTTTTTGTTTCATTGCCGGTCAACGGATCCAATACGGTTACGACACGATCTATCCCCGCCAGTTTGAACGCCCGTTTGATAGCATCGTTGTATTTCTGTTCCGAAATGAACGGTAACAATCCTTGTCCCGTATAATCATGGTATTTGTTCAAAATGGCTCTCGCCTTGTCGTTCAACGGAACGCGTACCGTTACGGGATTGCCCTCTTTAGTCTTACGCGGGATGTACTCGATCACTCCGTCGATGACGCTCTTTCGCGTCATGCGATAAAGGTCTCCGATACGGCATCCAATCAGGCTTTGGAATACGAAAATATCCCGCTGTATCTCCACCTGCGGGTAGGAAGACAGGTCTTTTTCATAAAGTCTGTCTCGTTCTTCGAGCGTAATATATATCGGTGTGCCATAAGTGCACTCCTCCAATTTGAAATCATCGAAGGGTCGATTTTTAGTCTTTTTGTTATCGTAGCACCAATTGAAGAATGTGCGAATGCGTCCGAAGCAGTCGAGCAGAGTGTTTCTCCCGCGCGGTTTAGGGATACGCTTTTCGGGTATTTGCTCGTAGATGAAAGGATACAATTCGTAATATCGGTGCTCGTTTTCGAAAAAATCCCACATATCCCGGAGCGTATCGGATGTGATTTGGTCGATTTCCAGCGAAAAGTTCTTTTGTCCCCGCCTCGTTTCCCGAACGTAAAGTTCGTACCGCAGGATGGCTCGGCGAATAACGCGGAAATTCTTTTTGCGAACCTCCGAAACTTTGTGTTTCAACAAAAATTCGTCGAGCAGTTGATGGAAATCCGGTTTCGATTCTGCGGCGATCTGCTCAGGCGTTTTGTAGTGTTCGGGATGATGATAACGGTCGATAGTCTCCTGTAACCATTCGGCGTTCGCTTCCGTCGTATACTCCTGCGTTATAAGGGAAACGATGTTTTGAATATCAGTACGCAATTTTTGTTTTTCGTCGTCAGAAATCAGCGCGATGCGATCTTTGTAGCCTTGTTTTTCGGGGCTCCAATGGTTGGGATTTATCGTCAACTCACTGGCGGCTTTTATATCCTTGCCGTCTCCTCGCAGACGAAAGTAAATAGTTGCCTGTGTAGTGGTGTCGTTTTTGGCCACCGTCTTTCTTATAAATGCAGAAACTTTCATTTTTCAATATGATTTAGGCTCTGCTGCAAATATATAAATTGTTCCCAAATTGTTCCCAATCATCCCGAACTTATTTGAGTACCCTTAAACGGGATCGAACCCTGAATGCGATATAAACATCTGTAATTTAAATTATTATAAATAATTGTCGCGATGATTGAATTTAATGGGAGTTAAAAGCATTCACTATCTTCGCCCCCGGCTCCGGGTACAAGAACGGCCTCTCAGATACCCGAGAAGCCGTTCTTTTTTTGATTATTCCCGAAATGTTCCCGGTGTCCGATCGGATTCCAATGACACGACGGAATTTGTCGCGCTCTCCGCTTTGTCGTATCTTCGTTCGTCGCCGTTTTTATCCGGGATTATGCCTGTTTCTATTCTTACCGCCCTTTTCGACAGGGACAGCCCTCCGGAGGCCGTATGCTGTACTAATGTTACCTGTTAAAGCCCAGTCTTTTATGGCAACCGGTAATGTCCGGCAGGGACGTAGTACGAACCGTCCCGAGCATTACGGAAACTTTGGATGCCGCCAGGACTTACATGAGAATAGTCGCCTTGGCAATATTCCTGTAAATTCCCGTGTGTGTCGTAAGTCTCATGTATTCGCTTTTTCTGTCCTATCGCATGTGCGCTTCTTCCGGCATTTTCATAAGGCCTGTCATATTCGCCGAATTTGTCGCATCGTCTCCCAAACAATAAGCGGTGATCCTTCCTGCGCGGCAAACATGTTCCCATTACTTTTCGGTCGGCAAGAAACCGCTTGCTCATCGGCAACGAGCGTCCGCCCCGTACCACGACCTATAAACTGACGGATAATTTCCGCACTCCCGCTGTGGTTCCCGGTCTCCGGTCCGATGCTGCGGTTATTCCATATCGTACTAGTGCTCGGCAATCGGGTTAAAATACTTAAGTTGCCGTTGTATAGTATTCAATTTCTACATCAAATCACAACGCATTTGGGTAGTGTCTGACACGCCCCGTCGTTGTATAGTATTTAATTTCTACATCAAATCACAACTATTCCTTGTATCACGCTTTCCGTGCTGAAGTTGTATAGTATCCAATTTCTACATCAAATCACAACAATACCGGTCCTCCGGGTTCGGAAGCTCGAGTTGTATAGTATCCAATTTCTACATCAAATCACAACTGTCCCGCACGCAACGCACGCTGAAGCCGTGTTGTATAGTATCCAATTTCTACATCAAATCACAACATTCTGGGTGCCGCTTCAGCTTTACCACCGTTGTATAGTATCCAATTTCTACATCAAATCACAACATTGGCTAGAGACATTTTTCGCTTCACGCAGTTGTATAGTATCCAATTTCTACATCAAATCACAACGGTCCGCGATGGACAAATTCGATCCGGAGAGTTGTATAGTATCCAATTTCTACATCAAATCACAACCGGCGAGCAAGGCGGATCCATCGCCTTCAAGTTGTATAGTATCCAATTTCTACATCAAATCACAACATGTCTCGATCTATCGTGAACCGTGTTTCAGTTGTATAGTATCCAATTTCTACATCAAATCACAACCTCAGCGGTATGGCGATCTTTCGTATCTCGGTTGTATAGTATCCAATTTCTACATCAAATCACAACCCATACTATGTAGAAGTAATTGGTTGGTATGTTGTATAGTATCCAATTTCTACATCAAATCACAACTATCCAGTGCGCATCGATTTCATCAACGCTGTTGTATAGTATCCAATTTCTACATCAAATCACAACTAGGTATGCATTGTGTTTCCATGGCGATTTGTTGTATAGTATCCAATTTCTACATCAAATCACAACCAAAGTCTATTACAATGGCTACACAAGAAAGTTGTATAGTATCCAATTTCTACATCAAATCACAACTGATGTGCACTTCTCCTATTTGGATCCACAGTTGTATAGTATCCAATTTCTACATCAAATCACAACCATGGCCTATGTCGTGGTATGTGCAGTATTGTTGTATAGTATCCAATTTCTACATCAAATCACAACGAACTGGCAATCCGAAATTTCTGTTCCCGAGTTGTATAGTATCCAATTTCTACATCAAATCACAACAGTCATGGCCTTGTGATTGTGAGGAGCTTAGTTGTATAGTATCCAATTTCTACATCAAATCACAACCTCAGGCACTACACTTATTGATTATAAGGGTATTACATCCGTATGTGCCGCGAAAAAAGCGATGTTCGGCGAACTGAGGAAGTCGATTCGATGCAGTTTTTCCGTTCTGCAAAACAAATATATCAAAAAAATTCCAGTTGTTGAGGTATTTCGGGACCGGCGCGTTCGACCTTGCCCCAGAAATTCAAAATCTCGCCGTATTGTTTGTCCGTTACGCTCAGGATGCTCGTCATTCCGAAAGGCGGCATCGATTTGCGGACCTGCCGGATATGGACCTCCATATTTTCCTTGGAGACGCAGTGCCGGACGTAGACCGAGTATTGCATCATCGCGAAACCGTCCTTTTCCAATGCCTTGCGAAACTGGGCCGCGTGGCGCCGTTCGGTTTTGGTATGGGTCGGCAGGTCGAAAAATACGAATAGCCACATGATACGATAGGCGTTCAGGCGTAATTCAGACATCTTTTTTACTCCAGTAGAGGAAACGCGATCTTTTTCCGCATTCCCGTGAAACATTGCGCCAGCGATGCCGAGGTGAAGGTCAACCCCACGTCGAGAGGCCGCAATACCTTTTCGAATCGCGTATCGGCATACAGCAGGCTCAGCAGCTCGCCCTTGACCGCTTGCGTCAACTGCGTTTTATTCTCGAGATACAGCCGGCAGACCAACTCGTCGACGTAAGGGCGATAGGGCTCCATAACGTCGTCGGCCAGCGGAAAGGCGTTGTAGCGGTTCCGGTGGAAAATGCCGAACGCAGGGAACAGACCCGAGCCCATCAGCGAGCGGGCTACGGCCGCGCGCAGGATCGTATAGCCGTAATTCAGCAGGTTGTTCGGCTCCGCGCCCTCGCGAATACGGACGAACTCCTTGCCGAAAAGCTCCGACCAGTATATTCTGGCGGCGGCTCCTTCGCGATTATCCGCATCGCCGCTCTTGACGTTCTTGTAGCAGGGTTTCAGTTTGTCTCCGTCTTTGCCCAGCTTGCGCAGCAGGGCGGCCTGGTTGCGGATTTTCGCTTCGACGATCTGCTTCCACAGATTCTTTTTCAGCGGCTCGCTCGCTTCGATCTGCGCCCGGTAGCTCTCGCCCTGCGTTCGGTTGGAGTCGAGATTCATCAGCATGGCGTTGGGCATCCGGTTGCCGTCGCAAAAGACGACGGCTACGTTGCGATCCGACAGGGCGTTCAGCAGCGGGAGCGTGACGGTCGTTTGCTGGTGCTCGAGCACGACGACGCCGATGTCCTCGATCGGAACGCTTTTCCGGAGGTTGGGAGCCTCTTTCGTCGCGATAACCAACTGATTGTCTCGCAGACTCAGGCAGAAGGGCGTGGAGAAGAAGAGCGCGCGCTTGAGCATGGCTATTCGTGTTTGAATCGAACGGTTCCCGTAACGCTCAGCTCGAAGTCGAAGCCTTCGACGTAAGCGTTGAGTTGGGTATGGAGCAGATTGATGATGGGGCGGTATGCCTCTCCGACCTTCCATGTTCCGCCTTTGGGCTTCAACTCCTTTGCCGGTCGGGCTTCCTGATGGTGTCTGAAGGTGCATGAGCCGTAAGAGCGGTTGCCTTTGGTCATAGAGCTGAATTTCGTCAACTTGTACAATCTTTTAGCCAACTCTTGTTGCGTGCAGTCGTACAGCTCCTCGGGCGTTTCTTCATAGAAAAGCACCATGGTTCCGGTTTTCAGAATGCACTTCAGCGGAAAGCCGTTCGCGTCCGATTGCGGGACGAGATCGGGTCGCGCCGCCTTGTCCGCGCTCGCCTTGAAATACTGCGCCGCTTCCAGCGTGCTGACGATTTCGAAAGTCCGCTTGAGCTCTCCTTGGTTGTCTTTTCCTTCGTATACGGCCATACAATAGTTGCTGCCGTACGATACGTAAACCGGTCTTTTGTGCGGAAGAGCGGACAGGTCCCGGTGCTTCTTTCCGCCCAAGGGTTTGGGAGATATGTTCTTGCCCGCGAATATCCGCACCTTGCGGATCGGCACCCGCTTCTGCTCGTTCATCCAGATCGGATGGCTCTCCGTGTCCATGGCCGTCTTGAAACCGACCGCCTTGATCGCTTCCTTGACCTTTTGCCGCACTGCGTCGTCGACGATCTTGTCCACGTCGGACGGCTGAAGCTGCCCCAGCGGTTTACGCACGACGTATCTCACCTCTCCTTGGCGTTCGATGGCTCCGTAGAAGGTTTGCTGGTGCAAGGCTCCCCGGGCCGTATCGCCCTGCGCATAGAGCGTCTCGCCGTTCCTGCCGGTCCGTATCCTGCCCCGGATGCGCAGCCGCTTGCGACTCTGCTTGGGCATATTG
>OJMK01001275.1_pt1 | contig 20893 bp, 8 predicted proteins | sample 1597201 | NCBI WGS metagenome assembly OJMK01 (sample SAMEA2452125, study PRJEB22498) | human gut metagenome | reverse complement strand
CTCTGTTTACGCAGCTGAAGGCTGCGGCAGCATCGCCCAGGACGGAAGCCAGCGGTTTCCATCCTGACCGATGCTCTGGTTAACTAAGTTCTACCGTGCAGGTGTCCAACTATGCTATTTATGATGCCACCAACCACTTTTATCTCCCGCGGAGGTTCGTGAAATTGGAAGCATTCCCGACACTGTAGGATAAGTGCAATCCCTGTCAGATTTATTATATAATGTCATAATAGAAAACAATGCGGAATCATCATAACTCCCGCCAACATTTATATTCTTTCGCAAAAGCCCCCTTGACAAATCTCATCTCACACCTCCATTTTTACACACTCGGCATAGGTCAGCGGGAACGAGGCTTTCAGAACAGTGCTTTTCCGCACCGTCCAGCCGTTCTGCCGCAGGAAGCGCAGGTATTCCTCGCTCGTCCACCTGCTGTGGAGAGGGAAGCCTGCCAGCTTCATGAAAAAGGCTTTGACCTTGCCGGAAAACGAGTTTCCCGCGTGGGTGAAGGTCGGCGCGATGAGCGTGCCGTCGTCTTTCAGTACCCGTTTTATCTCTTGCAGGGCTTTTTCCGGCTGCGGCACGATGTGCAGCGCGTTGGACACGATCACTACATCAAAGGACTGGTCCGCATAGGGCAGGCGGAACATATCCTGCACGGAAAAGTGCAGCTTCGCCGAGTGATTGTCCCGTTTCGCTTCTGCGATCATCTCCGGGGAGGCATCCGTCGCCTCGATGTGTGCCGCCGCGTTTACGATGTGTTTTGCGATCAATCCCGTGCCGGTAGCAAGCTCCAGCACCGTCTTGTGCCGCACGACTGGCCGGATCAGCTCATACATCTCGTCATACGCCGCCCCATCCTTTCGCATAAAGCGGTCGTACCGACCGGCATTTTTGTCCCAAAAGTCCTTGTGTTCCTGCATCGCTATCACTCCCCGGTCGTTAGATGTATCTAACCTATACGCACACATCTTTCAGTTAGATGCAACTAACTATCGCGTCTTGGAAAAGCCGCATTGCTGCGGCACCCCTCCCAAAGCTATTCTTGCTTAATTTAGCGTTTTTAGACGATTTTTTTAGAAAATCATTACTCCCCATTTCTGCCCCAAAGTATAGCACCGCCGATGGTTAGTGTCAACTAACCATCTCTCATCTTTTCCTCTGCCTTCGGAGAGCGTACAAAGCAGCTGCCCTTATTCTTTGATTATAGCATCCCACGGTTTGCGCCGCCAAGGGTTAAGAAAACCGTTGACGCTTTTTCTATTTCTGGCTATAATAGGCGCACCGAGGATGGACGCCTTTCCGCCTGTTTTTCTATGACCACAACACATACCACAGACGCTTCCGGGACACACGGTCACAACGGGCAAAAGAGGCCACAAGGCCATTCGCATTCCAGCAGAAAGCTCATAAAACGGTTAAAAACCAACACAAATCACAGCTTTTGATTCGTTCGCATCCGAGAGGTCGAGGGTTCGAATCCCTTCAGGTCCACCAAAAATAAACCACCCGCAAGGGTGGCTTTATTTTTGCTGTGGGCCTAGGGATTCGAGGTTTATGCCCCGGAGGGGTAAATCCCTTCAGGTCCACCAAACAGGTATTGGACGAACACCTTTTTCTTCAGCGGCGGCTTCGCCGTGAAGTGTTCGCTCTGATCCACAACAGAAAAGCGCCGTCTTGGGAGTGATTCCAAGGCGGCGCTTTGGGATGTGAACAGCGTCACATCCTGAATGATTTCCTGAAGGTAGATAGCGGCCAGCCCCTTTCCGGAAAGTCAGGCGGCGGTCCAACTCGGCGTGAGCCGCTCTACTCTGTGGCGGATGCTGCACAAGGAAAAGTAAATGTCCGTCTCGCTGTGAGCTGCGGCGGGTGATTGAACGCGAAAGGGAACCCTAACGGTTCCCTTTCACACGATCCTTCCCTCCGATACTTGTGCCTGGGCAGGTTTTTCGACAGACTAAGGCAGGCACCCAAAGGGTGCCTGCCTTTCCTGTTTCCTGCTGCGCCTTTCTCAGGGCATCGCCGGCTCGGAGGCCAGGCGCACAGTGAAGTCCTGCGCCGCTGCGCCCTCCGGCAGCAGCTTCGCCATGACCACCAACCGCTGGTCGCCGGTATTCTCCATGTCGTACTTCCGGCAGCAGGTGGACAGCGTCAGGATGGTATCCTCCTCACTGAAGGTCACACCGTCAAACGCCAGCCAGTTCTTCTCCTCCACCTGCCGGAGGAGGCCGGTGAGCTCCTCACCCGCGAGGTCCGGAGAAATATAGTCGAAGCTGATGTCCGTGATGAAGCAGGCCGTGATCTGGAACACCATGTCGTCACCCTCCACGGAGAGGTAGATGTAGGGATTCTCCTGCACGAAGTCCGCATCCATGTACCGGTGGAGCTTGGTGAATTTCGGACCGTCCGGGTCGCAGTTGGTGGCGGAGTGGCCAAAGATCACGGTGTTCTTATCCAGCGCGCTCCGGCTGCTTAGATGGTCGTCGCAATGGGCGTAGTAGCAGCCCCACTCGCTGAAATTCCCGTTTTCGTCCTTTTGCAGGTAGTACCCGTTGTCCGCCGCCTGCATCACGGCATCGTCCACCTCCGCGCCGGGCATATACAGCCACGCCGCGGTGTCGGGATTTGCCCTTTTGGCGGCAGCCAACTGCTCCTGCCGGTCCACAGCGGGGATGACCTCGCCGACTGTCTGGGGCTCCGTCACCTCCGAAACGGTGGGATACTCCGCCCTTTTGCCGCAGGCGGCGGCCGTGGCCGCCACGGTCAGCAGCAGCGCGGCGATGAGAGCGCAGGAGAGGGTGCGCGTAAACTTTCTCATGGCGTTATCTCCCGCAGCCGGTGGTGCTCCGCGTCACGGTCACGCCGGTCTGGGGATTGCCGTTGGCCTTCATAAAGACAGCCTCGATGGTGTGGTCCTGCGTGACATTCCGGAAGGTGTAGGATGTCACCGCGCCCACGCTCCTGCCGTCCACCAGCACCTTGGCCACGGCGTAGCCCGCATCCGGCGTGATGGTGAAGGTCTGCTCCCCACCCTCGCTGACGGAGGTCCAGCCGGCGGGGGAGATGGTCCCGTTGGCGCCGGCGGACGCCCTGATGGTGTGATCGGCGGTGTACTGGTTGCCGCCGTTGGGCTTGTAATACAGCTCGATCTCACCGCTGAGGATGGTGTAGTTGCCGTCCGCAGGGGTGAAGCGCCACTTGTAGGCCGTGTTGGCCTTCACGCGGGTGCTGCCCGGCAGCACGTTCCCCGCATCGTCCACCCACTCCAGCACGCCGTCCGCAGGGGAGATGGTGCTGCCGTCCAGCGTCAGCGCCGCGTCATCCAGCGTCTTGCCGCGGGTGATGATCCTGGTGTAGTTGGGCTCGCCGGTGGGTCTGGCCTTGGTGATGGTAACGATCACCGCATCACTGACAGCCTCCTTGTAGTCCTTGTCCTCCGCCTTGGTGACCGTCACGGTAACGATGCCCACCTTCACCGGCGTGAGAAGGCCCGTATCGGGGTCGATGACGGCTTTGCCGGTGCCGTTGGTCACGGCGTAGGCCGCTTTGCCTGTGCCGGAGCCGCCGCTGCTGCCCAGCTGCAGCGTCTCACCGTAGACCACGGTGGTGCCGCCGGTGACACGCAGCGCCGCCTGATCGTCCTTCTCCCGCAGGAGGATGTGCAGCGTAATGGTGAAGTCCTCATAGTTGGCACAGGATGCCTTGAGGGTGATGGTGATCTGGTCGCCCAGCGCCTTCCCCTCGGGGATCGCGTAGGTCAGGAGACCGCCATCCGCCGCAAAGTCCTGCCTGGGCAGCACCTCGCTGGCCTCGCTGTTGAACGTCCACTGCTGTCCCTCGGGAAGCGAGGACCAGTCCGGCGCGTAGGTGTGTTCCTCGGTGTCCGTGTACTTCTGCACCAGCTCCACCGTCCTCAGGTTCCGGCCGTCTGCCGGGCCCACGGTCACATCGATGGCGGCACCGACTACCCCCTTATAGTTTGGGTCATCCGGCTTAAAATTGGCATCATACGTATGGCTGCCGATTTTGTCAAGCACCGTTTGCGGCGTTTGCCAGCTCCATGTGCCGGGTGTAGTGCCTTCGGGGGTTGCCAGCGCAATATCACCAAGCGTTTGACCGTATTTCGCCGTCACGCCAGTGGGCTTTTTATAGGTCGGCGTTGCCTTCTCCACCACAAACTGCACAGCCGCCGTGGTGAATTCCCTGTAGTTATCCGTCTCGCCAATGACCGCGTACATGTAGTAGGTACCGGCATCCAGCGTGGTGGGCTGCATGTTCTCCCATTTCGTGCCGCCGCTGGCGGTATTTTCGGTGCCGTAGTAGTAGACCGCTCTGCCATCGCCCACCTGATATGTCAGGCTGGGCGCGCTGGGCGCATCGTTGTAGGTGAAGCCCGCCATGCTGACGGCGGCGCTCTGCGCGGCCCTGTTGACCTGAACGGTCACAGTGCCCGTGGCCTCCACATAGGTCTTGGTGTCATCCGGCATGAACTTCCACGCAGCGCCTGCATGTGTACCCGCATCCAGCACCGTGTCGGGCTCCTGCCAGGTGAACGTGCCCGCAACGGTCCTGCCGTCCGCCTGCATCGTGCCGCTGATGGCGATGGCGCCCAGCTTCTCGCCGTAGGTGATCTCGGCGGGACTCAGCGTCAGCGCGCCCTCCGGACTGGGCGTCAGCTTGGCCTCCACCGTCAGGGTAACGGTGATGGTGTAGTCCTCATAGTTGTCGGCTCCGGTGACGTTGACCTTCACCTTGGCGGTCTTGCCCACCTTGGACGCATCGTCCGCAAAACCGAAGCGCAGGATACCTTCGCTGATCGAACATGTACCGTTCAGCACACCGGCATCATCTGTCACGCTGCCCAGCGCCGCCGTGCCGCCCTCCGCGATCAGGCTGCTCAGGTCCACGGTGCCGTTGTTGTCGTACATGGCGGAGCCGTTCACCGTTCTGTCGCCATAGGCCGCCCTGTGGATGGTGAAATACACCACCTCATCCGCGAGCTTCAGCGTATAGTTGTCCGCCTTGAAGCCGCTGCCGTCCGCCAGCGCCAGAGTGCCCCCGGTGATGGCGTAGCTGCCCGCGTCCGCGCCTGCGTCACGCTCCAGTCCGCCGCTGAAGGCGGGGGTCTCGCCGTTCACCGCACCGGCGGAGGTATAGGTCAGCACGGGGTCAGCCGCGCCGTAGGTCTTGCCCTGACCGGCATCCGGCGTCACCGTGATGACAGCGGGGGTAATGGCAGCCCTCGTCGAAGCCTGCTGGCCGCTGGCCGCCAGCCGATAGTTGCCGCCCAGCGTCAGGCCGGAGATACGGACGGTCTTGTCCGTGCCCACGTCCTTGCTGTCGAAGGTACCATCGGCGGAAACGGTAAGTTCATCGCCTTCCGCCTTGCCGCTGATGACCGCCCCGCTGACATCCAGCACGGCGTCAGCGCTGCCGTTGTAGGTCTTATCCCCCGCCGTGATGCCGCTGACAGTGACGGCCTTGGGCGTGATGGCGAAGCTCTCCGCCACCGCGCTGAACGCATAGTTGCCCATGGCCGTGATGGTCACGGTGCCGCCCGTGCTGACATCGCGGTTCTCGCCGTAGGCGACGGTGTAATCCCGCCCCTCGGTCAGCTTGGTATTGCCGATCTTCACGGTGGGCACAGGCGTGATCTGCCCGCCGGTATAGGTGGTGTCGCCGCTCAGCGTCACCGCCGGCGCGGTCTCATTGGCCGCGATGGTGAACGTCCAGCTGTCGTCCGTCAGGTCTGCGGCGGCATCGTAGTTCTTGCCCTCCGCCACGTCGATCCTGACGGTGTACGTGCCCACATCGGTGGGCTGCTCCACCTTGACGCCGTTCCGATAATACTTCACCGTGACGCCGCCCATGCCCGCAATACCGGCTCTGGCCGCCACCTTCGCAGTCTTGGCGCCGCCGTCATAGGTCAGCGTATCGGGAGGGGTGAAGGCGAAGTCCCCCGCCTGCGGGACAGCCTGCCGGATGGTATACGTCACGCTGGCGGTCTGGCCGCCCACGGTGATGCCGGCGGTGTAGGTGCCCGCATCAACGGGCGCTGCGGACAGGGCGCTGCCGTCCTTCTGATAGGCGATCTCGCCCACGTCCGCCGCCGTCCACCCGGTCTTGGTCAGCCTGGCCGCCTTGGCGCTGCCGTCATAGATCAGTCCGCCGCTGGGCGGCGCGATGGTGACGCTGCCGCCGTTGGGATTGCCGCAGAGCCCGTCCGCATTCCCGCATTCGGCGCTGATGGCCGTGCCGTCGCTGCCCAGCGTATAGCTCCAGTCGTGCTCATGGCCCCGCAGCACCACGGTCTTGCCCTCGTCGATGCGGCTGACGGCGTACTTGCCGGGGGTCCAGCTGACAAAGCTACCCGCCTTGATCCAGTCGGCATTTTCCGTGGTGGCGATGACCACAGGGCTGCCGGCGGCGGGTGTGTCTTTCGTCTGGACGGTGATGCTGCTGGCATCGTCCAGCTCGCCCACCACGGTGATGGTCCTGCCCGTGCCGAGATACACATTCTTGTTGGCATTGACCGTACCGGCCAGGTTCAGCGGGCCGAAGTTATATACGGCGTACTCGCCGCCGGAGGCGGTGAACGTGCCGTTGGCAGTGACCGTGCCCTCGCCGGTGTTGTATAGGCCGTAGGTGCTCCTGCCGCTGGTATTTCCGGCGGCGGTCAGCGTGCCGGCGACCGTCAGCGTGCCGCCGTTATTAAACAGGCCGCTGGCCAGGGTAGCGGTGCCTTTGCCGGTGGCCGTCAGCGCGCCGTTGACCGTCAGCGTACCGAGGTTGCTCAGGCCGGTGTTGTCGCCGGTGCTGGTGAGCGTACCGTCGACAGTGATGGTGCCGCTCCGCGAGCTGCTGCTTTCCTTCCTGTTGGCCACGCCTATGTTGCCGCCATCCGCCGTCAGCGTGCCGTCAACAGTCAGCGTACCCAGGTTGTTCACACAGTAATATCCACTGCCGACGGTATCGCTGGTGGCCTTGACCGTACCGGCGATGTTCACCGTACCGGTGTTGTAGATGGCGCTCGTGGTTCCGGAAATGGTGCTGTTATACAGGTTGACGGTATTGCCTGTGTTGCATGCGACGCCGCTGCTGGTGCCGGAGAAGGAAACGCCGAAAATGTCGGCGATGCCGTTTTGAGCCCCGCTGGCAAAGCCCAGGCCGGTGGCGCCGGTGGCTCTGGTTGCGGAAATGGAGCCGCTGGCCCTGCAGTCGGTCAGGACCACATGGACATCTGAGTCGACGCGCACCGTGCTGCCGATGGCGCCGGCGCTGACGATCTTATGCCCATTCATGCAGATGATGGTGCCGTCTGCCGCCCACCAGGCTTTGGCCGGCGTCACGTCGCCTGTCAGGTAGTAGTAACCCGCCTTCTTGGGCAGGGTATCCGCCGCCTTGTATGTGGTGCCGCTGCCGTACTGCTCCTTCACCAGCTCATCCGTCCACGCCACGAACTCGTGGTCCACATGCTCGGTGTGATTACCGATGTCCTTGGCGTACTTCGCCTTATGGGCACAGGCGCAGTGCGTATGATCCCGGATCAGGTGAAGGATAACATCATCCTTGTCGTTATAGGACAGGTCATAGGTGCCGTCATCGTCGGGGAAGAAGCAGTTCAGGGCTGCCGCGCCGCCCTTGACCACAATGATGGACGCCGCCGTATCGGTGAGACTGCTCTGCTTTTCCGCCGTGATGCCGATGCGGGCGCTTTCGTCCAGTTCGCTGTTCAGCGTGATGGTCGTTCCGTCCGCCAGATAGACGTTGGGGCTGCCGCCCGTGACCGTCGCGGTGCCGCCCACGGTCAGCGTGCCGTTGTTATACACACCGCCTCCGCTGCCGTTGTTGGTGATGAGGCCTCCGTAGAGGCTGCACACACCGGCGTTATACACGCCGCCGCCCCGGGCGCTGGTACCGTTGTTGCTGATGGTGCCGCCGTACATATTGAATGTACCGTTGTTGTAGACCGCCGCGCCATTGGCCGTGCTGGTGGTGTCCCGCAGCCGTCCGTTGTACATGTTGAACGTACCGCTGTTGTTCACGGTGTGGACCGCTCTTCTGCTGGCGCAATAGATGTACCCCTGGATAGAGGCGCACTCCGTCAGGGAGAAGGTCACGCCGCTGTCAACGGTAATGGCGTCAAAGTCGGGCTTATAGAAAGCAAACTCTCTGACAGTCCGGCCGTTCAGGCAGAGCACCGTGCCGTCCGCGGGACGCCATGTGTCGCTGTCAGACAGCGTCACACTGGTCGTCAGATAGTAATAGCCCGGATCCTTGGGCAGGGAGTTGGCCGCGGTATGGCTGCTGTCGCCGTACTGGCTGGCCGCCTCGTCATTCGTCCACGCGGTGTAGGTCACGTCGCTGTGCTGCGGATGGCCGCCGGACGTGGCGTCGCCGCCGCAGATGCAGTGGACGTGGGGATACAGGCTGACATAGCTGCTGCCGGACTTCCGGACCTGGGCATGGCTCCGGTCCAGCACGGGGGTCGCGTCGCTGTTGTCACCGGCGTAGCAGTTCTGCCGCCAGTCGTCCCGGGCCGTGCCGCCGTTCAGGAGATACGTGACCTCGCCGTCGCGGAACTGGTCCTCCGTCTTGCCGCCGTAGCCGTCGTCTCTGTCCGCGCCGTAGTAGCAGTTTGAGACCGTGCCGCTGTTCTTATAGGCGATAGCGCCCCAGCCAATGATGTCACGCACCGTGTTGCCGGACTGGGCCTGCACCATGTCTCCGTAGAAATAGCTGTTGGCGATGGTGCCCGTGTTCTCATAGGCGATGCCGCCTGCCCAGCCGCCGTAGTACATCTCGATGCGGCTGCCGCCGTTCAGTTGGCCCGCGTACACATAGCAGGCCTCGATGGTGCCGCTGTTGGTATAGACCAGACCGCCCAGGCTGTCCTTGGCCGTCATACCGCCGCTGTACCGGCAGCGGGTGATGGTGCCGGCGTTGCTGCGCGCCAGGGGAGCGCTGGCGCTGATGGAATAATTCGTGCTCTGGTGCTTCTGCACGGCGATATCCGTCAGCTCCGCGCCCGCGCCGACATAGCCGAATAGGGCCTGTCCCCAGCCATCCAGCCGCACACGGATCGTGTGGCCGTTGCCGTTGAAGGTGCCGGTATACGGGTGCTTGCTGGTGCCGATGGGCGTCCAGACCTCATCCACGTACTCCACATCCTGCTGCAGCTCCGCGCAGGTGTTCTCCTCACCGGCGTTCACCGCGTCCCGCAGCCAGATAAGCTCCTCCGCGCCGGTGATCCGATAGGGGTCCTCCGCCGTGCCGCTGCCGCCGGGCTGCGTGCCGGCGATGGCGGCCAGCAGTGCGGGCTCATTGGCGTCAGGCTCTCCCGCCAGCGCCAGCACCGCGGCAGCCGCCGCATCGTATCCGGTCAGGTCCAGCCGGGCCGCCTGCTCCTCCGTCAGGGCCTGCTTCGCCTCGTCGATGGCGTCCAGCTGGCCGGAGACCTCGTCCGCGTTGGCGTCCGAGATGTCCTCCGCCGCCGGCAGCGCGTCGATCAGCGCCTGCACAGCCGAAACCGCCTCGTCAGGCTCCTCGTCAGGCGCTTTGTCAGGTGCTTTGTCAGGCGCTTCGTCGGACGTTTTATCGTCCTCGCCCGCACCACCCTGACCGGGTGCCTGCGTCTGCCCGTCGTTTCCCTGCGTCAGGACCGTCTGCTCCTGACCGGCCTGCCCCTGCGCCTCCGCCGCCAGCGTCGATGCGGGCAGCAGCGTCAGGCACAGAGCCAGAGCCATCAGCAGGGATACTCCTTTTTTGATCATGTGCATAACCTCCGTTCTGTTTTTTCACGGCTGCCGTATGTCACAGCAGGCCGATGCCTCTTCCGCGGTTCACCGCCTGCTGCCGGTTTGACACCCGAAGCTTTCTGAAAATACTGTTGCTGTGGAACTTGACGGTACCCGCCTTCCGGCCCATCCGCTCCGCGATCTCATCATTGCTCATGCCCAGCGCCATCAGGCGCAGCACCTTTTTTTCCGTCTCGGTCAGCGTCTCGTAGTACTCCGCCGGAGACTTCAGATAATTGGGAAAGTACCGGCTCACGCCGCCCGCCAGCTCCATGATCCGGTCGGTAAAGTCGTCCGCGCCCCGCTCCCGCTGGTAGATGAACAGCATCTGCACCATGCAGGCGCCCTCGTCCGCCAGCAGCCGTATGTACCGGTATTTTTTCGCCAGCGCCAGCGCTGTCTCCAGCTCCCGGCACATGCGGTCCTTGTCCCCCGATTTGTAGTACACGGCGGCCAGCAGCATGTGACACTCGCACAGATCCATGTGCCGCTTCCCCGGCTCCAGCAGGGTGATAAGCTGCCTGACCAGCACGTAGGCGGCCATGTTTTTCCCCACCTGCAAATAGCAGCGCACCTTGGTGAGCCAGGCAAACATATCCATCATATAGATGTCCCGATTCTCATCGGGGGCAGTGTTTTCCAGCCACTGGGCCACCGCCTCCTGCTGCCCGTCGTAGCAGGCCGCCAGACATTCCAGCGCGTTCAGGCTGGCCGTCAGCTCCTCCCGCCCCGTCTCCTGGATGCGGTCTCTGATCTTCTCACCCAGAGGCTTGGCCGTCCGCGCCTGCCCGTTCATCAGCAGGATGCGCATCTGCAGCGCCAGCGCCACGAACAGGCAGCGCATATCGCTCTCCCTCTCGATAAGCGGGATGGTCCCCGTCGCCAGGATCAGCGCGTTGAAGCAGTCGTTGTTCTGGTAGTACCACTCCGCCAGCATGATCTCATAGACGTTCTTCCCCACGCTGCCGTACAGCTGGTGGATCATCTGGGTAATGGCGTCCTTATGCCGCTCCAGATACGGGCCGAACCGCGTAAAATCCCGAAACCCGTTGATGATGCTGGGGCGGCAGGCGGACAGCGTCAGCGACCTCACCGGCACCATGCCCGTTTTCACCAGGAAAAGCACGATGCGCAGGAACATGCCGTCGCTGATGTACGGCATGACCAGCTCCGTGCAGATGCGGTAATAATCCTTCTCCCGAAGATCCTGCGCCCGCCAGTGCCTGGGCGTCGTGCCCAGCAGGCTCACATACTCTCTGGCCAGAGCCAAATCTCCCGCCATGGCCGCCAACAGGGCAAAGACGGCCGGCAGCGCCGGATGGCTCCTGCGCGCCGCCGCGTCCAGCCGGTAAAAGTGGTCCCGGCAGGCCCACAGCGCGGGCATGGAAAACGGGTGCTCCGTGAATTCCTCCACGATGGTCTCCGGCAGATGCCCCGCCTGCTCCGCCTCGTCCAGAACGCACACCAGCTCCATTTGGGGCCGCGGATATGTGACATTTCCTTTTTGTTCCATTTCCCTCACCTTATCTGCTCCGTTATACCGGTTTATTATAATCCATTTTCTTCTGTTTGCCCAGCAAACTTTACTTTATGAATAACCAAACTTTCACCCAAACTCCCCCAAATCTGACCGTTCTCCCCGGTGCCGGCGCCGCAGCGTCTTTCTCCGCCGGTGTGGCGGCTTCTTTCCTGTTTCTTCCAGTTATTTCAAGCAGAAGCCTGCACGCAGGCGAATATTCGCTCAATATTTTATGAATAAGCGGTAGTCATTCGTTTTGCCGTGCGGTATAATGAAAGGTGGCTTTTTATATGCTTCGGGAACCGCACCGCGGGTGCGGCCGTAAAAATGGCGCCGGATGCGCCATGGAGGGTACGGCATCCGGCGAAAGGGAGGGCGTTTTCGTATGGATCGCAGGAAACTGCTGATCGCAGATGATTCTGAGATGAACCGCGCCATGCTGGCCAATATGCTGGATCACGATTTCCAGATCATCGAGGCTGTGGACGGCCATGAGACCATCTCCGCACTGGAAATGTACAAGGGTGAGATCGCGGCCCTGCTGCTGGACATCGTCATGCCGGAGATGGACGGCTTTCAGGTGCTGGAGGAGATGCAGCGCCGCGGCTGGACCGAGTCGGTCCCCACCATTATGATCTCGGCGGAGATGGGCAGCGCGTATATCGACCGCGCCTTTGAGCTGGGCGCGTCGGACTACATCAACCGCCCCTTTGCCACAGGCATCATCCGCCGCCGCATCATCAATGCCATCCTGCTGCACACCAAGAAGCAGCAGCTCATGGACATCGTGTCCACTTACTTTTACCGCCACGAGAAGAACACGGAGGAGATGGTGTCCATCCTCAGCTCCGCCGTGGAGCACCGCTGCGGCGGCGGCGGACGCCACATGGCCGGCGTCAGCTGCCTGACGGGTCTGCTGCTGCGCTGCCTGCTGGCGCGGGAGGATGTACACCCGCTGGACCCCGCCGATGTGGAAACGGTCTGCATGGCCGCCAGCCTCCACGACATCGGCAAGCTCATGATCCCCCGTGAGCTGCTGGAGAAGCCGGACCGTCTGACGCCGGAGGAGTACGAGATCGTCAAGCGCCACACCGTCATCGGTGCCCAGCTCATTGCGGAGCTCCCCGTCTATCAGGGGGAGAAGCTGACCAAATACGCCATGGAGATCTGCCGCTGGCACCACGAGCGCTGGAACGGTGAGGGCTACCCCGACGGCCTGAAGGGCGACAGGATCCCTCTGGCCGCCCAGATCGTCTCCCTGGCCGATGCCTACGATGTGCTGGTACACCAGCGCAGCTATAAGGCGCCCTGCACCCACGAGCAGGCCATGGCCATGCTCCATAACGGGGACTGCGGCTCCTTCAACCCCCTGCTGCTGTCCTGTCTGGACGAGGTCGGCGAAGCCGCCAGACGCGGCGTGGACCGCAAGGCCGCCGCCCGCCGCTCCCCCCGCCGCACGGTGGAGGAGCTGTACCGCGGGCAGGATCTGGCCGCCGCCCGCATGACCCAGCAGCTGGAGGACGCCTACGCCAAGCAGGATCTCCTCTTCGCGCTCAGCGGGGAGATCTGGTTTGAATACACGCCCCACCCCTCCTCCCTGCGCCTGTCCCGCGGTGCCGCGGAGCAGATGGGCCTGCCGTCCATGATCGTGGCGCCTCTGGACGATCCGGATTTTCTGGCGCGGGTGGGGGCGGAGACGGTGGATGCCGTCCGCCGCCGTCTGGCGGACCTCACCGCAGACGAGGCGTATCTGGAGGTGGCGGCCCATCTGGTGCTGAACGGACAGCCCCGGCGCTGCCAGCTGACCATTCTGGTGCTGTGGTCCGCCGCAGAGCACGGCCGCTGCGCCGCCCTGTTCGGCAGAGTCATTGACATTGATGACAGCTGTGAGCGGCTGGAGCGCTATGACCGCGCCGCCGGCCATCTGGCGGACCGCCAGCTCCTGCTGCCCGTCACCATGGGGCGGGACGACGTGCTTCGCGTCACGGCGGAGCAGCTGGGCCCTGTGATGCAGAGCTACCGCACCATGTTCCAGACCGTGCGTCTGGTGGACCCCGGCATCTGCATGCAGGTGTCCACCGATGCCAACGGCCACTCCATAGACCGCGCCGGGCACTGCTATGCCGCCTGGGGCAAGCGTCAGCGCTGTGAGCGCTGCACCTCCCAGGACGCGGTGCGCACCCGCACCACCCAGAGCAAGGTGGAGACTCTCGGCAGCGATGTCTGCTATGTCCTCGCCGTATGCGTGGAGGTGGACGGCATCCCCTACGCGCTGGAGTGCGTCAACCCCATCCGCCCCGACGATATGATAGGCAGCGGCGAGGGGAACATCCTGAATCAGCTGCTGGTCCGCAACCGTCAGGTGTATACCGACTCCGCCACCCGGGTCTTCAACCGCCGCTATTACGACGAGCGCCTGCGCAGCCTCACCGGCGAGTACGCCCTGGCCATGATCGATCTGGATAACTTCAAGCAGATCAACGACCGCTTCGGCCACCCCGCCGGCGACGCCGCGCTGTTCCACGCGGCCCAGACCATGCGCTCCATGCTGCGCAGCGGGGACGAGCTGGTGCGCTATGGCGGCGACGAGTTCTTCCTGCTGTTCCACGGCCTGCCCGCCCATGTGCTGGCGCGGAAGCTGGAGGACATCTGCCGTGCCGTGGCCGCCCTGACGATACCGGAGTATCCGGATCTGCACCTGTCCCTGAGCATCGGCGGCGCATACGGCTCCGCCCGCGTCTCCGAGCTGGTGGGCAAGGCCGATCTGGCTCTGTACCGCGCCAAGCGCACCAAAAACTGCGCCGTCGTGTATGAGGAATAAACCATATTGTACGGAATAAGGAGAGAATATCCATGACACTGACTGAATTCTACGCCGCCGTAGGCGGAAGCTACGAGGATGCCTCCGCCCGCCTGCAGAACGATGCCTTTATCGGCCGGTTCCTGCGGATGCTGCCCCGCGACGACAGCATGGCCCGCCTGACGGCGGCTGTGGACAGCGGCAGCGCCGAGGAAGCCTTCCGCGCCGTCCATACCCTGAAGGGCATCGCCCTGAACCTGAGCCTTGTCCGTCTGGCCGAAGCCTGCACCGCCATGACCGAGGCCCTGCGGGGCAGCGCGGTGATGCCGGACAACGTCCGTGCGCTGCACGATGCCGTGGCGCGGGAGTACGCGCTGGTCACAGAGACCCTGTCGCAGCTGGAGGCATGACGCACCGGTATAAAGAGGATCGTTCCATGAAGAAAAATCACCTCCGCCTTGTCAAGCACATGGCGGCTACTATCGTCCTGCTGCTCGCCGCCATGGTGGTGCTGCTGCTCGCTGCGGCACACCGGACCTACACGCGCCAGATGGAGCGGCTGGATATCTACATCGGCGTGCTCAGCGGCCGGACGGCCCAGCACGTGGGCGATGTGTTTCAGGACAAGCTGTCCGCCATCACCTCCGCCGCCTGCCTGTACGGCGAGGCGCTGGGGGAGGACGGCGCGGACATGACCCATCTGGCCCAGCTGGAACAGGCCTCCGGCTTTGACCGCATCCGCTTCATCGATGCCGATGGCGTCAGCTATACCAGCGACGGGGAAACGGCGCTGGTGGCGGACCGCGTCTATTATATGGACGGTATCCGCGGCGGCAGCGACATCATTTCCGTCTCCGCGTCCCGCTTCAACAGCGCCAGGTTCATCGGCTTTTACGCGCCGGTGCAGCTGGGCGATGAGGTCATCGGCGTGCTGCTCGGCCTTCTGGATGAGGAGACTGTCTCCGCCATACTGGAGACGGAGCTCTACGGCTTCCCCGCCTTCACCATGCTGGTGGATACCGATGGCCGCTCTCTGGGCCAGTACCGCACCGCGGGCTCTGCCTACGTGGAGGATCTGGACGCCGCCCTCTCCCATTTTCAGGTATCTCAGGCCCGTGACGTGCTGGAGGCTGCCGCCGATCAGACGGCCATGACCTTCTCCTTTGTGGGCAGCGGCGGCGCGTCCGAGGGCGGCATCCAGCCCGTGTCCGGCACCGGCTGGTCCCTCCTGCAGCTGTTCCCCTCCCAGGTGGCGGCCCAGATGCTGGCGGAGATCAACAGGGACCAGCACCTCACTATGCTGGTGCTGGTCGTGATCCTGATGCTGATCGGAGCCCAGCTGCTCTATTTCACCCGCCAGCAGGTATCCGCCGCTCAGGCCCAGCGCTCCCGCGACCGCATGACCTCCCTGCTGCAAAGCGTGGCCGACGACTACCTCTGCCTGATCAGCGTGGATCTGAACACCCAGCAGGAGGAACTGTTCCGCCTGCGGGAGAGCTGCGGTCTGGAGGACTGGACCGGCGGCGACGCCGACTATACCCACGGCATCCAGAAATTCGCCCGGCAGTTCGTCTGCCCTCAGGACCGTGACCGTTTCCTCCGCACCGCCCGGCTGGACACGCTGCTGCCCCTGCTGGAGCGCCAGCGGGAGCTTTATATCGAATATGATGCCATCACCGGCGGCGAGCTCCAGCATCTGCAAAGCAAGTTCATTCTGGACCGCAGCGATCCCGGGAAGCCCCGCCTGCTGTCCGGCGTCCGCAACATCACGGAGCTGACTCACGAGCGCATCCGCACCCGTACCAGCATGGACCTGATCGTCTCCGCCGCCAGCACCGTCTACCCCTTCATTCTGGAGGAGAACCTGACGAAAAACGAGGCTTTCACCGTCTATAACCACAGCATCGTCAACGAAGGCCTGTTCCAGAGCTTCACCATGGAAGGTATGATGGACTCCCTGAAGCCCACCATGCCCTATCCCGAGGATTTTGAAAAGCTGCATGCCCTCATGAACCGCCAGGCCCAGCTGGACGCCTACCGGCGGGGCCAGCGCCTGCTCCATGTGCAGGTGCGCCAGACCGGCGATGACGGCCAGGTTCATTGGATGGAGACCCGGAATATCCTGATGGAAAACGTCACCGGCGATGTGTACTCCATCTCCATGACCCGCTGCATCGATGACGATGTGCGCCGCACCGCGGAGCTCCGGCAGGCCAAGGAGGCCGCCGAAAGCGCCAACCGCGCCAAGAGCACCTTCCTCTTTAACATGTCCCACGACATCCGCACCCCCATGAACGCCATCATGGGCTTTTCCTCTCTGGCGGAAAAATACGTCAACGACCCCGCCCGCGTGGCGGACTGCCTGCAGAAGATCAACCTCTCCGGCCAGTATCTGCTGCGCCTTATCAACAGCGTGCTGGATCTGGCCTACATCGAAAGCGGCAAGATGACGCTGGACATCAGGGCCCACGACATCCCCGCCATGCTGAAAAATGTGAAGTACGTGTTTCAGGCGGACCTGCAAAAAAAGCAGCTGACGCTGGACGTCGCCTGCGACGTACAGGACCCCGTGGCGTACTTTGACGCCCTGAAGATGAACCAGATCGAGCTGAACCTCATCGGCAACGCCATCAAGTACACTCCCGCCGGCGGCCACATCACCTACACTGTCAGCCAGACCGGCAGCGGCAGCGGCACTGCGGACTACCGCTTTACCGTAAAGGACAACGGCATCGGCATGAGCGAGGAGTTCCGCCGCCGCGTCTTCGACGCCTTTGAGCGGGAGAACAACAGTGTCGTCTCCGGCATTGAGGGGTCCGGTCTGGGCCTCGCCATCACCAAGCGTCTGGTGGAGGAGCTGGGCGGTGCCATCACCTGCCGCAGCGAGCCGGGCAAAGGCTCCGAGTTCGTCTGCACCTACACCCTCCGCACCGGCACTGCCGCCGATGCGGCGCCGGAGCTGCCGGAGAGCGGGGAGCGGCTCCACGCTGCGGGCCGCCGCGTCCTGCTGGTGGAGGACAACGCCCTGAACCGCGAGATCTCCCGCGAGATCCTCAGCGACGCCGGTTTCCTGGTGGAGGAGGCGGACGACGGCGACGCAGCCGTGGAAAAGGTCCGCTGGTCCGCCCCGGGTCACTACGACCTGATCCTCATGGACGTGCAGATGCCCAGGATGGACGGCTATGAGGCCACGCGGCGCATCCGCGCCCTGCCGGACCCACAGCTGTCCCATATCCCCATTCTGGCCGTGACGGCCAACGCCTTTGCGGAGGACCGTCAGGCGGCGCTGGAGGCCGGCATGGACGGCCACATCGCCAAGCCCGTCAGCGTACAGGCACTGGAGCTGGCCATCGCCCGCCTGCTGTCCCGCCGCAGCGGCGATGCCGACACAAATCCCGACAGCAAGGAGGCGCCGGAGCAGTGAACATCAGGAAATATCTCATCGCGCTGACCGTGCTGATGCTGGCCCTGCTGCCCGCCGCCTGCGGCGCTCAGGAGGAGCCGTCCGGGGATCTCCCCGAGCTGGTGATCGGCAGCGACGATTACCGCCCCTATAACTATCTGGACGAAAACGGTCAGGCCGCCGGCGTGGATGTGGCTCTGGCCACGGAGGCCTGCCGCCGCATGGGCTACGAGCCGGTGTTCCGGCAGATCAGCTGGGACGAGAAGGATCTCCTTCTGGAAATCGGCCAGGTGGATTGCCTGTGGGGCTGCTTCTCCATGAACGGACGGGAGAACGCCTATCTCTGGGCCGGCCCCTACCTTTACAGCGATCAGGTGGTGGCCGTCCGCGCCGACAGCGATATCTGCACCCTGGCCGATCTGGCGGACCGCCGCGTGGCGGTGCAGATCAGCTCCAAGGCCGAGAGCATCCTCTCCGACCCCACCGATGCCCGCATTCCCCAGCTCCGCGCCCTGTACTGTCTGGTGGATATGGATCAGGTGGCCACCGCCCTGCGCAAATACTATGTGGATGCCTGCGCCAGCCACGCTGAAGCACTGGCCGGCGCGCTGGAAAAGGCCGGCGTATCCTACCGCTTTCTGGATGAGCCGCTGCTGCACGCTCAGCTGGGCGTGGCCTTCGCCGCCGGCGGCGACACCGCCCTGCGGGACCTGCTGGCCCAGACGCTGGCGGACATGGAAGCCGACGGCACCACGGAACGCATCGTTGCGTCCTTCGGACTGAACGCCGACACCGCATTGGGGAGGACGACGCCGTGAACAACACCGAACGAACCCGCCGCCATTGGCGGATCGGCCCTATCATCTTCGCCGGCATCCTGCTGTTCCTCCTGACCCTGGACCTGTCCGGCCGGAACGGCCTCAGCCGCACTCAGGCCCTGACGGACAACACGCTGGACACCCTGCGCCGGCAGTGCATCAGCTTCCATAAGCTGGAATCGGCGGACGGCACCAAGAGCCTGTTCCGTCTGGCCGACAGCGTACAGGAGCTCAGCCGCCATCTGGAGCTGGACCCCACCCTGGCCTCCAACGCTTATCTGGAGGACTTCGTGGACGAGATACGGCTCAGCGGCATCGCCCTCCTCAACGCGGACCTGCAGCTGGAGGCCTCCGGCTACACCCGTCAGTACGCGGGCATACCCTGGCCGGACGGCGCATCCTCCGCCCGGCTGGAGAGTCTCATTGGCTCCGCCAAGATCTACACCCAGCGTGTGGAGAAGGACGGCGTCTCCTATGATGTCTGCGCCGTGGCGCGGCGGGACGTTCCCGGCGTGGTCATCGGCTTCTACCAGCAGCCCAACGGCCTTCTCGCCGACACGGAGGTCGACATGGCCACCCTGCTCACCGGCCTGCATCTGGACCGCAAGGGCGCCTACCTCATCACCCGTGACGGCGCGGTGCTGGCCTCCGGCAACGCCGGCATCGGCGATGACAGCGCCGTGCTGGACTGCCTGAACCGTCTGGAGTGCGACGGCGCCCTGCAATCGTTCCGCTGCGGCGGACATCTGTATTACGGCGCCCGCTCCGCCTGCGAGGATTACGGCCTGTACATCTATTTCCCCGCCCTGTCCGTCTTTTCCTCCACCCTCACCGCCGCCGCAGTACTCATCGCTCTGTACGGCGGCTTCTGGGTACTGCTGTTCGGCCTCAAGACCCGGGAGCTGTCCGACAGCCAGCGGGAGCTGCGCCGCAGCAACAGCCAGCTGCAAAAGACGGTGAACATGCTCCATTCTCTGGAGAACATCTACTTCACCATTTTCTATGTGGATCTGGAGCTGAACCGCTTCGACACCGTGTTCCTGGCCCCATGGCTGGACGGCTTCCTGCCGGAGGATCTCAGCTACTCCAAGCTGAAGGACCGCTTCACCCATCTGCTGGTGCTGGAGCAGTACCGCGATGAGCTCGACCGCCAGATGAGCAGTGCCGCCATCCGTGAAACACTCCGCCGGGAAAACCTCTCCGATGTGCGCCGCAGCTTCTACATCGACTATCAGGCCTACCGCGGCGATGCCGTCAACTGGTGCCGCGTCACCGTGACGGCGGTGGACTTCGATAAGGAGGGTACCCCCCTCCACGTTCTGGTGGTGCTCCAGGACATCAACCGTGAAAAGACAAAGGAGGCTGAGTATCAGGCCCAGATCATGGAGGAGGCCCAGTCTGCCCGTCTGGCCAACATGGCCAAGAGCGAGTTCCTCCGCCGCATCAGCCACGACATCCGTACCCCCGTCAACGGCATTCAGGGCTACCTGGCCATGGCCGCTCAGGCTCCCGATGATATGGAGCTTCAGGCCAGATGCCGCCAGCGGGCCGGCACCGCTCTGAACACCCTGCTGGATCTGGTGAACAACGTTCTGGATATGAGCAAGCTGGAAAGCGGCCAGCTCCAGCTGGAGCATAAGTCCTTCGCTCTGGCGGACATTCTGAATGAGGTCCGCGTCACCAACGAGCCCTACGCCGCCGAGCACGGCATCGCCTACACCGTGGAGTGCCTGTGGGACACCGATAACGCGCCCCGTCTCATCGGCAGTCCCTCCCACCTCCGCCAGATCCTGATGAATCTGGTGAGCAACGCCATCAAGTACGGGCGCAGCGGCGGCTGCATCCGGCTCACCGGCCGCGCGCTCCCCGCCGACGGCGACAGCGCCGTCTACCAATTCACCTGCGCCGATAACGGCATCGGCATGAGCGAGGAGTTCCAGCAGCACATCTTCGAGCCCTTCATGCAGGAATCCGACGATGCCCGCACCCGCTATCAGGGCACGGGGCTGGGCCTGTCCATCGTGAAGCGTCTGGTGGAGGCCATGGGCGGCCAGATCACCTTCACCAGCCGGAAGGACGTGGGCACCACCTTCTGCGTCACCCTGCCCTTTGAGATCGACCGCCATTACGCCCCCGCCCCCGATGAGGAGGAGACGGAGGGCTCCTCCTGGCTGGAGGGCATCCACGTCCTGCTGGCGGAGGACAACGAGCTGAACATGGAGATCGCCGAGTTCCTGCTGCTGGACCGCGGTGCCTCCGTCACCCGCGCCTGGAACGGCAAGGAGGCGCTGGACGCCTTCGCCGACGCGCCGGAGGGCGCCTTTGACGTGATACTCATGGACATCATGATGCCGGTGATGAACGGTCTGGACACCGTGCGGGCCATCCGTGCGCTGGACCGTCCCGACGCTGCGGAGATCCCCATCATCGCCATGTCCGCCAACGCCTTCTCCGATGATATCCAGCAGAGTCTGGACGCCGGCTTCAACGCCCATGTCGCCAAGCCGATAGACGCGTCCCTGCTGGCGCAGACGTTACGAAAATTTGTCCCAACTT
>OJMK01001269.1_pt1 | contig 21008 bp, 26 predicted proteins | sample 1597201 | NCBI WGS metagenome assembly OJMK01 (sample SAMEA2452125, study PRJEB22498) | human gut metagenome | reverse complement strand
GCTCGACTGCCGCATCCTCGACGAAGAGGGTCGCGAAGTTCCTCACGGTCAGAGAGGCCAAATCGTCGTCCGCGGCGAGAATGTCATGGCCGGTTACTGGAAAAACCCCGAAGCGACGGCCGACACCGTGCGCGACGGCTGGCTCCATACGGGTGACATGGGCTACCTGACCGACGACGGATTCCTCTATGTGCTGGGACGTTTCAAAAGCCTGCTGATCGCCTCCGACGGCGAAAAATACAGCCCCGAAGGCATGGAGGAGGCGATCGCCGACGCATCGCGGCTGATCGACCAGATCATCGTCCACAACAACCAGAATCCCTACACGGTCGCCATCGTCGTTCCCAACCGCGACGAACTGCGGCGGCGTTATCAAACCTGCGGGAACGATCTCGCCGCATTGGCGCGGGAGGTCGCAGGCGAGATCGACGCTTTCCGTGCGGGCGGAGTCCATGCCGGCGAATTCCCCGACCGCTGGCTGCCGTCGGCCGTCGCCATCGTCGACGAAGCGTTTACCGAGCAGAACGGACTGGTCAACAGCACGATGAAGGTCGTTCGCAGCAGGGTAGAGGAGCACTTCCGCGACCGGCTGGATGCGCTTTACACTCCCGAAGGGAAACGTCCCGACAGCGCACAGAACCTCTCTTCGCTGAAAAAACTGGTGGAATAAAGCCTCCCTTACCGAAATACGGGGACGGATCGTTGCGGTTCGTCCCCGTTCGGTTTACCGGCGAAGCCTGCCGCACACGATCCGGCGGCGCGACCGCTCCCAGAACAGGAATAGCCGTCCGGCAAAAATTTTATGGCATCGGACCGTCCCGTCGCAACAGCCGGTCTTCTCACGCCCCGTCCCGACAGACCGCGACATCGTACAAAAATTATGTGTCGAGAGACGGATTCTACCCGCAGGAACGGTACAACAAGATAACACCATACGATCGATTCCGATTTTTTTTTTCGGGCGACGCCCCATAAAAATGCGAAACCAGTTGGAGATTCGCCGTTTTTTTATTACTTTTGTCCTGCTTTCGGAGTTTTTCCATCGAAAAGCGACATGCAATGCGGGAGTAGCTCAGGGGTAGAGCATCAGCTTCCCAAGCTGAGGGTCGCGGGTTCGAATCCCGTTTCCCGCTCAACATCGCAAACAGTTGAAAACCTGCTTCTAACAACACGGAAGCAGGTTTTTTGTTGCCTCACACAGCCAGTTTCCGACACTGCCCGCGTGTACTTTTACACACTTTTTGTGTATATTTGCTCGCAGATGTTGTCAAATAGTTGTCAAAAAATATGGCTACCACATTCAAGGCTGTTGTCTATGCGGACAACAAACGACAAGACGGGACGTACAATGTGAAAATACGGTTGACGCACCGCAGACAAACATTAAAATTGTCGACGAACATATACGTCGCTTCGCATCAACTGACGCGGAGTTTGAAAATAAAGGATCAAAGCGTCATCGATGCCACCACTCAAATAATAATGCGCTGGCGCTCGATCGTCGGGGCTCTTGGGGCAGTAGCCGATTCCCTGACCGCAAAACAGATTGTCGAGCATATCAAGCGGGAGGAACTCCGGAAACAGGCTTTCTCGCTCGACTTCATTGAATATATGCGAAAGGTCGGTGCGCAGTTGCACGCTGGCACAGGAAAGAATTACGCGGCTACGGCCAACGCATTGGCACGATATACGGACGGGACACCACTCGATATTTCAGGAATTACGGTGCGGATGCTTTCCGACTTCGAGAAGTTCCTGCGCAACGAACCGTCGCAACGCGGAAGGAATCGTAAAACGGGGACGAGCAGCGCCACCAAAGGCGAACGCGCGGTATCGCTATATATGGGGATAATCAGAGCCACCCACAACAAAGCCAAAGAAGAGTTCAATGACGAGGAAATGGGCCTTATTCGCATTCCCCGATCCCCCTTTGCGAAATACAGCATACCGACGGAAGATATGCCACGGAAACGGGCGATAACGGCCGACTGCTTGCAGCGAATCATCGATCTGCCTGATGAACCGATCGCGGATTCGCGGCGGAATACTGCCCGCGACTGCTTCCTCCTGTCGTTCGGCCTTGCAGGGATGAACGCCGCCGATCTACTGTCATGCCCTGCACAATCCCTCAAAGACGAAGTAATCATCTACAACCGGCAGAAGACAGCGAGTCGCAGATCGGATAAGGCGGAAATGCACATCCGGATAGAACCGCAGATTGCACCGCTGGTCGAGAAATACAAAGACCCAACCGGTACCAGACTATTCCGATTCCATCTGCAATATGCAAGCGGGGATACGTTCAACAATGCTCTCAACGAAGGTCTGAAACGAATCGACGCTGCGCTGAGAACCGACACAACCGGTATCGCACACTCTGCACTGCCGGATCATATCACATTCTATGCCGCGCGGCACAGCTGGGCGACAATCGCCCGATCGGCGGCACTCGGAATAGACAAATACACCGTGCATGAGGCTTTGAATCATGTCGACAGCATGAAGATCACAGATCGATATATCGATCGCGACTGGTCGGTGATATGGAATGCGAATGCTGCCGTAATCAGTCTGTTCGACTGGTCGGAGGTAAGGCAAAGAGAGGAGAAGCGGAAATAATCGACAAAAAATATTGCAGTTAATTACTTAACTTGCCTTTAGTTTTTGCTGGGACAGCGAGGTGTGTCTCTGGCTCCACAAAATAACATTTGCTCTTTTGGACTCGAGTGCGCCAATCAGCTCCGGTTTTGGGTCTGTCGATGTGTCATTTATTATCGCTATTCCTTCCAGCTTTTTTTGGCTTTGTCTTTCCCTTACCGCCCTAATGTCATCCCATCCAAACAAGAACCTCTCCACCATACCTTGGGTCAGCATATTGAACGGCTTTATAACTATTTCTTTCTCTTTGCCTGCAATCTGGAAATCGAACATGAACTCAAGCCCTGTAGAACCTTTGGCTATGAATTGGGGGGTATAAATTATATTTTGTTCATCCAGGTAGTTCTGTACGTCCTCTTTGAACATCGACGCTACTGTGTGCTTGGCCATGACCGACATATCCCCAATTTCCGCGATGGCGGAAATCAGATTGTGCTTTTGCCGTGGGAAATCATTTTCCCTGGCTTTAATCGTCAACTCTACGCCATTAAGGATGACGCCGTAATTATGCAGGATCAAATCAAAATACTGTTTCCGCTGTTGTGATCTGGAAATATCAAGACCTGCCAGAGACAGATTTTCCAATGTCTCGCCATCGTCCGACAAGACAATTTCCCCGTTTTCTCTTTTTGCGTATATTTGAATAGACATCTATATACTTCAATGTACCAAACTGAAAATAGGATGTCTTATATGCAAATATAGGTTTTTTCTTTGAAAATCCATATTCAAGGCAAAATACAAGTCATTCAAAGTCAGCCACAATGGTTGGCTTTTTTCATTTTCTTTGAAAATTTTTCCGAAAATAGTGCAAAATCGGGCTTCGTGTGGTAATATAATCATATATAATCCAAATTCATTGGGATTCATTTAATCCAAACCGGAATTGGATTCGATTTACCAAATGCCACAATGATAAGGTCGCTGATAGATTTATTGAGAAACTTGCAATCCGAGGAGGATTGTAGGCTTTTCTTGGAAAATATCAGGTGGCATGGTGTTCCGGTTTGTCCTCATTGTGGCAGTAAGTCGGAAGAACATTACAAACTGACCAATGGCGGTGTATTCCGAGGGCTATACAAATGCAAGGATTGCCGGGAACGATTTACCGTAACGGTAGGAACCATGTTCGAGGGTTCGCATATTCCTTTGCAGAAATGGTTTATAGCGATATACGTATTCTTGGCTCATAAGAAAGGCATAAGCAGTACCCAATTGCATAAAGATATTGCAGTTACGCAGAAAACTGCTTGGTTTATGTTGAGTCGGATACGTTATAGCATCAGATATAATGCGGATATTGACTTTGGCGATATTACGCAGGTCGATGAAACGTATATCGGAGGCAAGAACAAGAATCGGAATGCAGGCAAACGGTTGAAGAATACAAGAGGCCGTAGTCTTAAATTGAAAGCACCTGTAATGGGTCTGTTATCCGATGGAAAAGTCTATGTAGAGCCTATTCCGAAAGCCAGCAAATGGATATTGCATGGTGTGATAAATTCACTTGTGCCGAAAGGAACTACTGTTGTTACCGACGGCTGGTATGGCTACAAGGGTTTGTCGGAAAATTATGTGCATAAAGTAGTAGACCACCATAGAGGAGAATATGTCAAAGGCGGTTATCATACAAATTCGATTGAAGGTTTTTGGAGCCAACTGAAACGTGGCATAATAGGAGTTTATCATTTGGTTACTCGGAAACATTTGGAATTGTACTGCGATGAATTTGCATACCGATATAATACGAGGAATTTGACGGATGGAGAAAGATTCAGCCAATTCCTGTCCATTGCCAAAAAACGATTAAGATACCGGATGTTGATATTGTAATTGTCAATGTGCATATACATATACCAAACAAAAACATAGAAGATATGAATGTAACGACACGTTGGTATTGGGCACAGAATGCAGCCAAGACCAAAAAGGCTGTGGATGTAATTATTGTCGGAGCAAGCGGTACGATTGTAAAAACTACCGTGCAATCGAAATAATTGCAGAAATTCCGATTTTGCAATATCATCTGAAATGACTACTTTTAATGTCGATTTATACAAACTTTAAAAAGCAGAGTTTATGATTAAAAAGATGATTTGCATTGCGGTATGTGCTTGGATGTGTGCATCCTGCGAGAAAAATGACGGGGGGGGGTTGATGAGCCGGTAGAACCACCTATTGAAAAGCCGGAAGAACCGACTACTCCGCCGTTGACCGAAGATTTAAGAACAATTAAAATCGAAGAAAACATTATGGCAGTAGTTGGTACAAATGGTTGGAATGCCATTGCATATGGTAATGGAAAATACGTAGCTGTTGGTGCGAATGGATATGTAACAACGTCAACCGATGGCGTGAATTGGACAACGCCGAAACAAATAGCAGGTTCTTCTTATACATGGAATGGAATTATATATGCGAATGGAAAATTTGTTGTCTGTGGCCAATATAGTTATATCGCAGTATCCACTGATGGTACAAATTGGACAACTTATGTAGATTCCTCTGCTACATATAATTGGGCTGATATTGCATACGGTAATAGTAAATTCGTAGTGGTTGGTAGTAGTGGCCGTATATCAACCTCCGCCAATGGGACAAGTTGGACAACGCCGAAATGGTTTGATTCAAGTCACGGTTTGTTGTCAATTGCGTATGGCAATGGCAGGTTTGTTACAATGGGCAATGGTAGTACATATATTGGAGTGTCTACTGATGGTACAACTTGGTCAAAATATGCAGTACCGTCGAGTATGCTTATAGGATATGGAATGGCGTTTGGCAATGGTAAATTCGTATGTAGTAGTTCTAACGGGCATATTTTTACATCCAATGATGGACAAACTTGGACAAAATTCACCACAGATGTTAATGGTAATTGGATGGATGTCATATATAATGGTGAAATGTTTATTGCTGTCGGCCGTTCTTGGAATGATAGTTATTCCAAATATGTTAATACGATAACAACATCAATAGATGGTGAAACATGGACACCCACAGAAATAGTTAAAGATGAAAATGGAGGCATTATAACAACTGTTCCAAGTGGAATAATTGCTGTGCCAGCAAAATAGCCAGTTTTAATGGTGGAATATATAAGAAGCGACCTAATGATTTGGGTCGCTTTTATTGTATAAATACTTAAAATTCTTACTTTTGCATATAGATCATCGTATGCTTAGGTTGGTACATTAAAGTATATAGATGTCGTTTTTTATTCCAGCGATTATCGCTTTCATCGAGTTCATCGTTCTGTTATGTATGTCCGACGAGGAATTCGACCGAAGATATAATGCGTATGCGATAGCTCCTCCGACGATCGTAGTCAATCCGACAACGGAGGTTACGGTAAAGTCCGATAATACGACCTATGTAGAGGAAGTCAAAAAGCTCTATGACCTAAAAGTGAAAGGGATGATAACCGATGAAGAATTCGAGCAAAAGAAGAAAATGCTTTTGTAGACCAACGAAAAAGACATCTTACTCAGATGTCTTTTTTAATTTTCGCGAATCGAATTTAGCCGCCTTTTGTATCCATGCGGTAAACTTCGGGTCAACATCCTCGAATGATTCTTCTTTTTCTGTCGTTTCATAAACTTTGTCTCGAAACCATTGAAGAACCCATTTAATAGTCTGTACCGCTAATTCACCACCGGCCCATTGCGCAAAGTTAATAGCTACATAGGGATGCACCCACCTTTCGCCTTTTTCATTTTCGGGTTGGACTAACTCCGACTGGTCGACACCGAGTTCTTCCGATAGAGCCCGTAAAAACCGCTCCGTCTTCCGTAAATCCAAATAATCGGACAAGTCCTTTTCGACAGCATCGCACATTAAATAAATGTCGAAGTAGCTATCGGCCCTTCTCTGATTGATACCGACATTGTTTAGTATTCGCATAAAATACAGTCGATTTCTTCTAAACGGCATACGTCAAGGCTTTCAGGTTCGTGTAATAAGAGTTCGCTAATATTCGGTCGAATACCTTTTGCGGTTCAAATTTACAGGTATTGTGGCGAAATACAAACTCCCAAATGTATTTTTGTAAGTATTTTCTGGAAACCGAATGATAAATGCCTACAATACTACGCTTTAATACCGCCCAAAAACTTTCGATCGAATTCGTTGTTACCTCTCCTACGGCATACTGCTTTCGACTATGGTCTATAAACGCATGTTTGTAGTATCTATTCAGATTGCCGTATTTCCATTCATCGCTATATATCGTACTGCCGACTTTGATTGTTTTTCTGATCTCTTTATATAAAGTTCTCTGTCGGGTATTCTCCACAACTTTGGCAACAATCTTACCTTTCCGTTGTTTCATCCCAAAGACAGGAGTTTTGTCTTTATAGGAACACCCGCGAGCAAATTTTACTTTCTTATTTGCGTGGCGATTCTTGTTTTTCCCTCCGACGAACGTTTCGTCGATTTCAACCACCCCGTCAAGTTTAGAATCGTTCTCGTTACTAAAACATTCACGTATGCGGTGAAGCATGAGCCATGCCGTTTTTTGCGTGACTTCAATATCTTTCGATAGTCGGACGGATGAAAGTCCTTTGCCGGACGTCATAAACATCCAAATAGCCACATACCATTTCAGCAAGGGAACCGACGATCTATGGAATAAGGTTCCATATCTCACGTTGAACAGCTTACCTGTATTTTTGCACTTGTACTGGTTGTTCTTACATTTATATACCTTCGAGGTCGGGTCGAAAGGTGAAACCGGATGTCCTTTCCAGACGATCCACTCCAAATAGCGAATACAAGACTGTTCGTCGGGAAACCTCTTAAATAGATCGGTCAAGGAGTTAAATTTGCATATCATAGTGCATCAAAACCGTATAGTAAATAATTATACCAAATCCAAATTTTCGACCATATCTCCCGTTTGTTTATTTAAGTATATAAGTCCCTTCTTCAAAAATCAAGATTCTGAACCTTGCAAAACAAGCTAAAGAATGGTTGCAAATACAAGATCGGGATCGTCGTCCAGCGGGCAGCGTTATCGAATTCAAATATAGAATTGTACACTTGCTCGTTACCTTGGTCCGGCAATTTTAACAACAACAAACGTATGGCAACCGTAAAAGTAAAATTCCGGGCCTCGTCCGTTGCGGATCGGGAATGCCGACTGTTTCATAATCGTGTAGCCCGGCAAATTAACAGTAATCACAAACTGTTTCCGTCGGAATGGGACGCTCTGCGTGCAAGATCGCTCCTGTCTAACTGCGACAGCCCCCGACACGCTTACCTTGTCGCATTGAAGAGCCGGATAGCGGATGACAAAGCCCACCTGGAGCGTATTATCTCCCGGTTGAAGCATACGGGCGAAAGCTATACTGCCGGAGATGTGGCAGCACGCTATCTTACGCCTTCGGATGCCGGAGGATTTCTCTCTTTCACACGGAGCCTTGTCGAACAGTTGAGACAGATCGGAAAAATCCGCACGAGTGAACGCTACACGACCGTCATAAACAGTCTCCGGCGTTTCCGCAGAGATATCGAGGTGCCTTGGGGTGAGGTGGACTCCGACCTGATGATCGAATACGAAACTTATCTCAAATCAAGAGGCGTATGCCCGAATACCTCCTCCTACTATATGCGGGGGTTGCGTGCTATTTATAACAGGGCCGTTGAAAAGGAGATGACCATGTAGCGCGATCCGTTTAAGTACGTCTACACGGGCATCGGCAAAACGGCCAAACAGGCTGTATATTTGAAAGTTATTCGCCAGATCCGGAATTTGGATTTGGCTCCATTTCCAGCGATGGATTTCGCCCGCAACATTTTCATGTTCTCATTCTACACCCACGGAATGTCGTTCATCGACATGGCTTACCTGAAGAAGAAAGACCCGCAAAACGGCATACTCTCTTATCGCAGGCAGAAAACGGGACAACAGCTGTTCGTCAAACGGGAAAAGCCCATGCAGGAGATCGTCGATAAATATCGATACAAACGCCACCCTTTATCTGTTGCCGATAATTCGGGACATGAATGCCGACGCTCGCCGACAGTACAAGAATGCGGGCATCTGGTTAACGACAAGTTGAAGAAACTAGGTGAGAAATTGGAACTTAGCATTCCCCTGACCAGCTATGTCGCCCACCATGGGTGGGCTTCCATCGCCAGGAGCAGAAAACATCCCGCTTGCGACTATCAGCGAAGCAATGGGGCACGATTCGGAGAAGGCCACGCGGATTTATCTCGCCTCTTTGGACACCACCTCCGTAGACAAGGCGAATAACCAAATTCTAAAAGCATTGTAGCCGTACAAAGATTTTTATTCAATCGCCTTTCATTCGGAAATCTCTTTCAAGATTTATTCTTGAAAGAAATATTTTTTCCGGCGGATCAATCCACTGGAAAATCTCTCTCTCCGGAAGGAATAGGTGGTTCGGTAGCGATAATTGATGAAATAGACAACGGTTAAGTCTCTGAAATTGCATTTAACGGACTGACAGATAGATGCGACTTCTCTTTCTAAGAGAAATATTACACTGCTGCAAAGTTATAAAAAATATGAAATACGGCAACGGAATCCAATGAAAAATAAAATTACCCCGTTCGTTCAATAAGGAAATGTCGAACAACCACGGGGATTTGTTGAACCAATTCTAGCCATTTTAAGTATAAGACGCTTATAATAAACACTTATCATTTTGCTATTTCTCTTAGAAAGAGAGGTATCAACTGACGGGGTATGCCAAAGAAAATCGTATGTTTCTGCGAGTAGCAAGAACGGCTTGACGAACGAGCTCGAAGACGATTCCGGCTGAATAACGTAAAGAATGAACAGATTAAAAAGTTGTATAACAAGTTATTTCTCTCCGTAAGAGAAAATAAAATTGGTTCGACTGGTTATAACTACCTGGACAACAATCGGACACTATACTCTGAAAGGCATTCGTTTGCACAACATTTTTCAGATAAGAGTATTTTGGCAAGTCCGTCAGATGAAAATTTTATCTGTTTTAGGCCGTTATTTCCATTAAATTACATAACTTTGTGCTCATCAATATTTCTCTTACGGAGAGAAAGAGCGTAAAACAGACAGAAACATCTTTTTACGGATTTGTGGAATAAATGATTGATATTCTGGCTGAGATAAACATAAATAGCTGTAATACATACCAATACACATATTGGTATGAACTAGGGGTATGTGCCCTGCTTGAAAAAACGAGTATAATAAATGTATGGATATCGCCTCGCCCAATACGGAAGAAGTCATGGTCGCCCGCTGGTTCGTCATGCGGGCGTACAAAAGCGAAAAGAGAGCGGAGGAGAAACTCAAAGGCAGAGACGGATTGGAATATTTTATTCCGAAATGTTATGCCGTAAGGGTTTATCACGGAGTAAAATCGAAGCGCCTTGTTCCGGTCATTCCGAATCTCGTATTCGTACATGCCAGCCGCACACAGATCACAGATTTCAAGAAACGCTACAATTTCCTGCAATTCGTGATGTGGGAGAACAGTACAGGTTTGGAATATCTCGTTGTTCCGGATGACCAGATGGAGAGTTTCATCAAGGTTTCCTCCCAATACGAAGAAAATATCACCTATTACAATCCGGATGAGCTCGACCTTCAAAAAGGGAGACGGGTGCGTATCCACGGAGGTAAGCTCAATGGAGTAACGGGCATATTCATGCAGGTGCAGGGCAAGAGAAACCGCCGGGTCGTCGTCCTGCTGGAAGGTGTCATGGCCGTAGCTGCGGAGGTACATCCCGACTTGATTGAAGTTATTTCCTGATTGTAGTTCATCCGTCAAGCACAGCAGATACAAAAGCAGATATAATTGAATTAGAAAACTATGAACGGCAAACCGAATGTCGAGCCACCTTGGATGTCGCTGAAACGTCTGATCTAAACCCGTATGGTTGAGACACTTCGCAAGGAACATGGCAACAAAAAAACACATCCGGCTATATACTGTTAGGAGAATATTGGCATGCTTTCGAAGAGTCAGCTTTTCAGTTAAGCCGGATATTCACGAAATGTGAAACGGCACTTTTCAGACATAAGGACTATCCCTTTCCAGTGGTGATGGTCAGCATTCCGGACAGCGACTTGCGGTCTTACCTCCGGCAGCATATTCCGGTTTGCGACAGGCTCGACTACAAGAAACTGCTGGCCGCGGAGTTCTCCGCTTCGGAATATTGTACACGGCATAAACATGTGGTGAAAGAGTTTCTGTAATTCTTTACGATTACCGATACCTGATCCGGGAACCGTCATTTCCAACGAATATTAGGAACGATACGTGTATTCCTTTTCTTCTTCATTCGAATATGCAAATTGACCGGGATCGCTATCTTCTATGGACCAACGGATTTTAAATTCAACCAACGAGTAAAATCGAACATTTTCACACTTCTGTATGCTTTACCGCTTGTTGTCATGGTTGGATGCTGAAAAGTACCTGTGGTCGAAGAACTCTGTATTCGAAGCACATGATAATCGGGAAATCGAAGTATAGCTACCATGTTGAAAAAGTCTCTCTATATCACCCTGTTTTTCATCCTAAGCGGCATTTTAGGCTTTTTGTGCCAAGTGTTGTATGCCAAGTATTTCGGTGCAGGGCCTCAGATCGACCTCTTTTTTGCCTTGCACTCGATTCCGACGATCATAACAGGTATAGCCCCCGTAATCTTTGCTTCGGTCTTTATCCCGATCTTTGCAGAGATGAGACAGGAGCGATTGCTTGATTACATTGCGGTTGTCAGAAAACGTGTGGTGTTCTTCAGCTTACTCTTTTCGTTGGTCGGAGGGTACCTGACTTACTATAATCTTGATCGGATCTATCCCGGGGCACTCAACGGCGAGACCTATCCGTTGGCGGTCGGATTATGTCTGTTGTTCTGGACATCGACTTGTTTCTCGCTTGTCAATGGTTTTTGGGCTTGTGTTCACAATTATTTCAAGCGCTTTGTCTTGATCTCAGTGATTCCATTGCTGGTTTATATAGGCATTATTGTCTCGGTACTGATGATTGGTCCCCATATCGGAGTACTTTCAGTAGCATTGGGCATGACCGCCGCTACAATCGTGCAGTTCATCATCTATCGCATCGCTGCCCGTCAGAGAGTCGATTCTTCTTTGTATGCTGTGTGCCGCGATTATGCGCACATCTCGCAATTGTCCGGACGAATACTGCTGATCACTGCTTCGCTGCTTCCGTTCACGGCGTTCGGATTTATCGCCTACCAGTGGGGCGGCATTTTGGAACCGGGGGCAGTGTCGTATCTGGGTTATGCTCATAGCTTCAGTGGTTTTCTTTCCGTGGCGGCAAGCATGGGACTGGCAACGGTTTCTTTTCCCGATTTGGCGAAAGAGCTGAGTAGAGAAGATCCTCATCGGATTCGTGTCGCATTGAATGCCTTTGAGCGGGCCGTTCGGATGGCTGTACTCTTTATTTTGGTGATCAGCATCTTTACGATCGTCTATATGCAACCAGTGCTTCAAATACTGTTACAGCGGGGAAAATTCGGGGCGATTGATATCGGAAATTTGGCGAGGGTGATGCCTTGGTACTTTTTGGGTGGATTGTGTATTGCTGTCATGAATCTGGTGAGGAACGTTTTTTATTCGGCAAAACTGTATGTGCATCTGGCAGTGATCGGTGTGGGGGCTACTGTTCTGTTCGTGTGCATCCGGTTATTACTGTCCGATCACATCTCCTTTGTGGAGGTAGGAATGGTCGAATTTTTCTGTTTGTTATTTTTCGCACTCGTCTCGTTGGTATTTCTGCGGATACGATATGCTTGTTTCAATTGTTCGTTCTACCTGGACATCTTCAAATATACAGTGGTCTGTATGGCCAGTTGTGTGGTGGCAGTTGTTGTCGACTGGCTTCTGCCCGGGAATTTTTGGACCGTCGGTCGGATCGTGGTATGTGGTACGGTCTATATGGCGGCAGTCGATTCGTTGTTAGTGAGGGTGTTACGGAACGAGGAGATCGTCCGGGTTAACAGAATACTCTGTTATCGGCTTCGAAGGCTTGTCTTGGGTTGTAAAATCGATAACGAATGAAAAAATTCTTCATTACCTATGGCGATGGCGAATTCGCTGCGAGCAAACGGCGCATTTTGGCTGAAGCCCGAAGTTTAAGGCTTTTCGATAATTGCAGGGCCTATGCTCCCGAAGACCTTTCAGAGGCAATCCTGAATTGTCCTGCCATGCGTGAAAAGCGGGGCGGGGGCTTGTGGATATGGAAACCTGATATAATTTTTGATGCCTTGCAGGCGATGGATGAGGGGGACTTTCTGGTCTATTGCGATGCAGGGTGCTCGTTACAATCTTCGCGGGATTGGAGGGTGTGGTTCGACATCCTCTCTCGGTACGATATTTGTGCCTTGCGGATTAATCAGCGCAATGACCGTTGGACCCGGCGGGAGATCGTCGACCATTTCGGCGACGGGGCATGGCTTTCCCGGCGCCAGTGCTGTGCCGGAGTTATCCTAATCCGGAAAACGCAATTCACAATGGATTTTGTTGGTGAATGGCGGGAGTCCATTCTGAAGTACCCGTATTTTGTGATGGATGTTTCCGACGACGAACGCGGCATACAATTGCCCCGGTTTATTGAAAATCGCCATGACCAATCGGTTTATTCAGCTTTGATATACAAATACTTGAATACAGGTCGGATCAAAATTCTCTGGGAGCATATCGAAGGGTGCGATTATTTCCGCCGACAAGCGATTCGGGCTACCCGAATTAAGGACGGTATTCCGGTCTGCAATTCCTGGTTCGGAGTTCTTCGGGAGGTTGCCCGGACACTGTTCAAACGTGTATGCTATTTATTAAAAGATTGATAAAATGCTGCCGGCCCTACTGATATTTGTGTTGTCGCTTTTCGTGTTCTATTGCATTCGCTTCATGGTAAGGCATGGAGAGGATATCCCTGCTTATTTTTTTCTGGGATTCTATCTATATACGGTTTTTGCGCAGATCGGTTATGTATACTACCCGGAACTCTCCAAGCGGTTAGCCTATTATGGCGAGGAGGCGTTTTATTCCTATTGGACGTTTATATTTCTTTCGTTCGTATCGGCTTTCGTCTTTTACCGGCTGATCAATTTCAATCTTGCCAGACGCCCCCCTACATATTGGGTGTCGCATTCTGTATACCCAAAATCGGCCCTGTTCTATCTCCTGTCAATGGTGATGTTTGCATTTTGTGCGATCTTCTTTTACCGCAACCGGAATATGTTCGGATGGGGAAGCGGAACCCCGATGGGTAGCACCTATTTCGTGATTGTTTTCAGATATTTTACGATTTCGATTTTCATCGTGTATGTGCTGCTCAGGCAGTCGTTCAGTAAGTTCAAACTGTTGTTGCTTATCCTTTATGTCTCCCTGTTCCTCCGGGTTGCATTGGCTGCCGGTAACCGGACGAACATTCTCGCGTTGTTCGTGGCGGTCGGCTTCTATGAACTCTCGCCGCTGATTGTCTCCTTGAGAAAACACCGTTCGAAACTACTGATCATCGGTATAGCAAGTATCGTTTTGTTCAATGCCTTATTCGCTTTGCTCGAGTTACGTAACTTTACGAACGATATTTCGCTCTCAGATCTGTTGGAGCACGAATCGGTGCGTGAAAATCGACCATTGGCTGAAAAAGTATTAAGGCAAGATTATTATGCTCCTTCTCACACGTTATTTGTGGCGATGGATAAAAACTTTGTTCATCCGATGGAGGTCATCAAATCGAATAGTGCGAATTTTTTGATTGGATTACAGCAACCCTACTTGACGGAGATTCTTGTCGGTATGGCTACCGGGGAAAGTCAGGAACGGGGGGTCGGTTGGGCATCTTATCTCTTTACGGAGGGGTATTGTTTTATGGGGATGCTGGGATTCCTTTACAACGGCTTGATCTGGAACCTGCTTCTACGGCTGATACTTTTCTTTTCCCGGAGTAACAACCCGCTTTACAACCGTTTTTTCTATGCGCTGACAGCCTATTATGTGCTGATTTGGGTGCGGACGCAGTCATGCATTATGGCTCAGTCGCTTTGGTTTACTTATCTGCCGACGTTGTTTTTGTTTTCGCTGGCCATGAATGGCCGTATCCGGGTCCGATCCCGGGTGTTGCATTAATGGATAGATTTATGAAAATTGTCAATATTATTGGGGGCATCGGGAATCAGATGTTTCAATATGCGTTCGCTATGTCCCTTAAAGCCAAAAATCCGGAAGAGGAAGTGTTGATTGATACCTCGCATTTCAATGGTTACCGACTTCATACGGGCTTTGAACTGAAACGTGTCTTTGATGTAAAGCTCTCTCCGGCCAGAAGAGGGCAGATCGCACGTCTCTCGTACTATATTCCTCATTATACGGTTTCACGTGCACTCCGGCGAGTGTTGCCCGTGCGACGGAGCGAATATATCGAGCCGAAGGCATTCCGGTATGATTCGAGTGCATTGGATGCCTTAGGAAGCCTTTATTTTGAGGGATATTGGCAGTCCCCCCGTTATTTTGAGCAGTGTGCAGCAGCTGTTGTTGAGGCATTCCGCTTTCCAGAGTTCTACGACCAGTTGAACCTGAACGCAGCCCGATTGCTTGGAGAGCAGAATTCGGTTGCTATCCATGTCCGCAGAGGTGATTACGTCGGGGCCGCGAACTTTTCAGGGATATGTACGCTCGAATATTACAGGAAAGCTCTGGAACAAGTTTTCGAACTGATAAAAACTCCTACGTTCTTTATTTTTTCGAATGATATGGATTGGTGCAGGGAGCACATCATTCCGCTATTGCGAGGGGCAGACGCGCATTTCATAGATTTCAATACAGGCCAGAAGAGTTATCGGGATATGCAGCTTATGTCGCTGGCCAGAGGGTGTATTATCGCCAATAGTTCGTTCAGCTGGTGGGGCGCTTGGCTGAATGCCCGTCCGGACAAGTTCGTTGTGGCTCCTATGCGGTGGGCTAACTGCTCCGATTCCTCGGATATCTATCCGGCAGGTTGGATACTTGTATAATTCGTAGATTATGGCACATAAACTGATTCGCTCGTTTTTTCAGGGGTTTTATAGGCTGGGATGTCCCTCTCCGCTTCCGGAAGAAGAGGGTATAAGGATTCTGACCGACCGGCTCTGTTCGGATACTCCCTGTATGATTTCCCGGTTCGGGTCGGTTGAATTACAAACGCTCTGCTATGAAAAATTGCAGCCCTGGCTTCTTCCTTTGAAGAGAAGGACTTGGCGGAATCTTGGTAATTCTGCCGGTTTTTTCCCGGTGGACGGAACGCACATCCGCCGTTTTTATGAATTGTATAGAGCCGATACAGCCGAGTTGGATGTGTTGATCACTTGGCGGTTCGAGGAGATGTTCTTTCGTGGCTGGATCGGCGATATTCCTCGTGTGAGCAAGCGTACGCTTGATGGGTTTTACGATCAGGATTCGCCTTGGACGCGGGTGTTGACCGGCAAGCGGATCTTAGTCGTGCATCCGTTTGCAGAGACGATCCGTGAACAGTACGAACGAAATAGGACAAAACTTTTTGCAAATCCGCTAACGCTTCCCGCATTTGAAAAATTGGAGATCATTAAGGCTGTACAGTCGATTGCCGGCAATCCAGTGGATTTTCCGACCTGGTTCGAAGCCCTCGAGCATATGAAGGCTCTGATTAACCAAAAGGAATTTGATATCGCGCTTCTCGGTTGTGGGGCCTACGGTATGCCGCTCGCAGCCCATATCAAGCGAATGGGGCGTAAGGCTGTACATCTGGGCGGTGTCACACAGTTCCTTTTCGGTATCAAGGGAAAACGTTATGTGGATAATCCGCAAACGAACCGGTTCATCAACGAATATTTTGTTTCACCTCGTCCGGAAGATCGCCCTGAACGGGCCGGAACAGTTGAAGGGGGCTGTTATTGGTAATTTCTGCATTTAATCCGAATAAATTCGATATTATGGTTTATCGTTTGGCAAAACAGGCCGACGCACCTTGTCTGGCTGATATTCACCATCGCATTAAGGATGTTAATAATAATGGGATCTTTGTTTTGATGGGGCGATGCTTCCTGCGGCAATATTACCGGCTGGTACTTTCTGATCCATGTACAGTGTGTGTCTGTGCTGAGGATGAGGGCAGAGTTGTGGGATATATGTTCGCGGTTCTTGACTGCCATCGCCATCGCTGTTATATGATGAAAAACCGAGCACGGTTGGCTATAGCAGCTATTGGATCGATCCTTTCTAATCCCTTGCTCCTGAAGGCCCTGTTTACCCGTTATAGGTCTTGGAAACGGAACGATGGCTCCTTTATTGGGCAGCAGGGGGCACGAGGTGGCTATTGGGGATGGGATCCACGCTACAAGGATTCGATTTCGTCGTGTGAAATGCATAACAATACTTTGCGGATTCTCCGTCTGCTAGGTATTGAAGAACTGGAATTTGAAGTGGATATGGCGAATAAGCATGTATACAAGTTCCATAAATTGAACGGAGCGGTTATGAAAAAAGTCATTACTCTGTCAGATGGTCGGGAACGGGCTTTTATGGTTTATGACTTGAATAAACCAACTAAAATATGAATAATTAAAAATAAGAACAGATGAGCATGAAAGAATTTATTGCAAAGTTTGCCGAAGCACTCGAACTTGAGGATATTTCGGTAGTGAACGAAAATACGACTTTCCGAGATTTGGATGAATGGAATTCATTATCGTTCCTATCAGTTATTGCCATGCTTGACGAGGAGTATGGCATTCAGATCGAGAATGCTCAGTTCCGCGAGTTGAAAACGCTGGGTGATATTGCGTCGTACATTGAATCTCATAAATAATAATCATGTCGTTTCTGAAATTTCAGGGTGTCGGAATTACGGCTTTGTCCGGAGCTGTCCCCCGTACAGTGATCGACAATTACAAATACACGCAGTATTTTCCGGAGGATCAAGTCCGCGAGGTTGTCGATAAGGTAGGTATCTATGAGCGTCGTTTCGCTGATGAAAAAACCTGTTCGTCGGATCTGTGCTTTGCCGCAGCGGAAAAACTCATAGCCGACAACGGGATTGATCGGAGTGAGATTGATTTGCTGATTTTCATTTCGCAAACGCCCGATTACCGCATGCCTGCGACATCGGTGTTATTACAGGAGCGTTTAGATTTGCCGAATTCGACGATAGCATTTGATATAAACTTGGGATGCTCCGCATTCATTTACGGATTGAGCGTTGCCTATTCATTCATGCAGTGTAATAATCTGCGCAAGGCATTAGTTCTCGACGGCGAGACCCGCTCGAAAGTTTACTCCCCGAAAGATCGCCGGTCGGCGTTCTTGTTCGGTGATGGCGGAGTCGCGGCACTTATCGAGCGGGACGAGAAATTCGGGACAAGTTTTTTCTCGCTTAACTCGGACGGTTCCCGCGGCGATCTGATCAAGATCAATGCTGGCGGTTACCGAATGCCGAGCAGTGTGGAGACACTGAAAGAAAAGGTTGTCGATGAATATGGCAATATCCGTAGCGAGGAGCAGGGGTATATGAACGGAAGCGATGTATTCAACTTCGTGATCCGCGAAATACCACGCGATATTAAAAAGATCGTGGAGTGGTCGGGGGTGGATATTCAAGAGTTGGATTATTATGTCTTCCATCAGGCCAACAACTTTATCAACAGCTATCTGGCCAAGAAACTCAAACTGGATACGACAAAGATTCCATCGACAATCGCCAAATATGGTAATACCTCATCCGTATCGGTTCCTTTGACCATTGTCGATCAATTGAAAGACAATTTGTCAGGCAAGAAGCAGTTGATGTTGAGCGCATTCGGCGTTGGTATGACATGGGCGACGGCCATCGTATCGTTCGTCGATTGCCGTATTAGTGATATCGTAGAGGTTTGACCATGACGTTCAATCCATTCACCCTGTCGGGAAAAACAATATTAATTACCGGAGCTTCGTCCGGCATCGGTCGCCAATGCGCCATTGATTGCAGCCGAATGGGAGCCCGAGTCGTGCTTATGGGACGCAATGAAGCTCGATTGGCTGAAACCCAACGGCAAATGGAGGGAGACGGACATTTGGTAATAAACATGGATCTTACTCACTTTGATGGAATTGAGGGATGTATTGCTTCGATCGTTACAGAGGTTGGTCCGTTTGACGGTCTTATCCATGCAGCAGGCATTGAAAGAACATTGCCTGTGAAATTTACCAAGCCTATGGATTATGAGGATATATATCGGACAAATTCGATAAGTGCATTTGAAATTGTCAGACATTTGATTTCTAAAAAGAATAGTAATATAGGCGCAAGTCTTGTCTTGATTTCATCAATTACAAGTTTAATTGGCAGAGCCGGTGTCGTGGCTTATGCAGCGTCAAAAGGAGGTTTGTTAGCCGCAATTCGTCCTATGGCTATCGAACTAGCTCCAAGAAAAATGCGTATTAATTGTATCTCTCCGGGAACTATTTTGACCCCAATGATGGAACAATATTTATCGTCTTTGACCGATGAACAACGCGAAAGAAGATTGGATGGTTTTTTGTTGGGTCTGGGCCGCACGGAAGACGTCTCCAATGCCTGCATTTATCTGTTAAGCGATGCTTCCCGTTGGGTTACCGGACAAAATCTGATTGTGGACGGAGGGTATACCGTTCGATAAATAAATAATTGTGATATGAAAAATATTCCCTTTTCGCCTCCCGATATGACGGAGGCGGAGATTGCCGAAGTCACCGAGGCCAGACTCCATAAAGGAAAAGATGGAAGAAATCAAGAACCGCTAACACTTACCTCCGTATTTATTAAAAGAGTATTTTATATAAAATAATTTTAGTATATTTGCATAAAGAAAATTTAATTATGGACAAGGAAACAAAAGACATCGTAAAGCTCATTGCTGGTATTCAGATTGAATCACTCAACTCAATCAAAGAGGATGTTAAAAATGGGAATGATATTGCCCCAGACTTAATCAAAAAACTCCTTCAGATTGAGGATGATGAAATAATTCAAGCACTAGATGAGCACATTGAATTATACATAGAAATAGAGAATACCCCTCAACTGATAAATATGTTAAGCGAATACCAAATGCTGGTATGCTCTCACATATTGTTCAGAATGGAAGATGAATGGGTACATACTAATTCTCAGGGAGTACTTGGTACTTGGGCAATATTCCAGAGGGCAAATCTCAAATTCCACCCAGAACTAACACTTTTAAAATTTTAATATAGACATGGAAAAGAACGAATACTTAGAATCAGTAGAAATGAACACTGGAGTCGAAATGATTCCTTGCGAATCCTCTAATATTGAGGGCTTTGGTTATGACTCCAAGAAAAAACAACTTTGGGTTGCTTTTAAAGGTAATCGAGTTTATCGCTACGATGATGTACCTTATGAAATCTGCAACGGTTTACATCAAGCAGAATCAAAAGGTAAATACCTTGCAAAGAACATCAAAAATAAATTCGAAACTACAGGTTATGAACTCAGAAACTAAATTCATATTGGGCCTGGTAACCCTGGGGGCAGTGATTTACTTTATTGGTGAGAATAGAACTCATCCAGTAGAAGTGAGCACTGCTCCTTCTCATTTTGAAAGTCCCATAACCAAGTTAATCTCTCTTCAAGATAGCATGGGTATTAAACCAAAAGAAAGGGAGCAAAAGAAACAATGGTATAAGTATAGGGTAGAAATAGAAACTATTCCAGAAAATCAAATCTATAAGATTGAGAAATCTGGATACCAGCAATATGAAGTTTCTAGATTGGGTGAAACTTATTCTTATGTAACCTACGAATTTACCTCAGACAAGGTAATGACTACTCAAGAAGCCTATGACTTCGTAAAGAAATATCCTGAAAGATGTACAAGGGTACCCAATACATCACAAGATAACATTTACGATAAATATAACGAGGATTATGAAGATTACATAAATGACCCAGAGGATGAAATTAACTATCCTCCAGAAATCTTCGACTTCTTAGCCGATTAACCCGAGCAAATAGAAAATAATTCAAATAAAATTTTTCTATTTAAAATAAAGTTCTTATATTTGTATCAGAAAAAGAAATTAATCATTTTACTAACATTTTAAATATAGACATTATGAAAAAGAATGAAACAAAGGTTACTAACCTGGTTGCAACTAAGGTTGCCGAACAACTTGAAGGAATTAAAAATTCTAAGACTGCTAAGGCTTCTGCTCCTAAGGCCAAAAAGACTAAAAAGGAATTGGTAAAAGATGCTCAAGAAGCTGCCACTAAGTTTGCCAATGCTAAATTGGTAGAACTCTCTCCCAAAACCCAAACTTCCAAAAAGGAACAGGTTGTCAAGGAAGTTAAGGAACAACAAAAACCATC
>OJMK01001257.1_pt1 | contig 21171 bp, 12 predicted proteins | sample 1597201 | NCBI WGS metagenome assembly OJMK01 (sample SAMEA2452125, study PRJEB22498) | human gut metagenome | reverse complement strand
TGTACGGGAGTACCGTATGAAAAACCGTATCAACTCATGGCAGATAAAACATATGCGGAGAATTAAGAGAACCGTCGCCAACGCTGACCGCGTGATCGCTGCTACTGCCGAGGACGCCGATTTTATCGAAAAACATTACCATAAAGAGGCATGCGTTATACCGGAAACCGGCGCGGTTACCGGTTATGGCGGCAGAATCCACTCCGTTGACGAGGGAATATTGCGCGTCGCATGGTGCGGCGTGATGGATGGACGCAAAGCTCTGGATCTGGCGTTAAAAGCTCTCGCGGAAATCAAAAAAGCTAAACGCGCCGATCTGATCGAACTGCATATCGTGGGCGACGGAGAGTATTACCGCCAGTGGATGGCATTGGCCGAAAGTCTGGACGTGGCCGAAAACTGCGTGTGGTACGGAAGAATGGGACACGAAGAGACCCTGGATATTATGGCAATGTGCGATCTATTCTGGTTCACCGGATGGCGCGAAGCTACCAGTACCGCCATAGTTGAAGCTCTGGCAATGGGGCTGCCCGTACTCTGCCACGACTGCGGCGGTATGGGCGAGGCGGTTAATGACAGCTGCGGAATTAAAGTGCGGCTCATAAATCCGGAATACAGCATCAGAAACTTTTCCCGCGCCCTTATGACAATTATGGATAATGGCGATATGATTGAAAAATTGTCCCGCGGCGCATTGATCCGCGCCAACGAACTCACTTTTCAGGCCGGCGCGGAGCGCATGATGACTATTTATAATAATTTGTGCGATTCGGAAGCGGAGTGACAGTGGAGTTCATCCGCCTAATTCAGATGAACTCCGGAAACGATGATATTACAGACCGGCTTCCGCCTTTAATTGTCCGCACCAGGCGCTGATACGGGCTTCGCTTTTTTCCGGCTCGTTATCGTCGTCCAATGGCAGACCGACAAATTCACCGTCTACTACTGCACTCGAGTCGGAGAATTCGTAGCCACTGACCGGACATTTGCCGATTATCTCCGCCCCGCGGGAGCGGAGATAATCGGTCAGAAGGCAGGTGGAGGTGATGCCGTCCACGTCGTAATCGCCGAACACGGCGATGGTCTCGCCGCCGGCAAGCGCGCGGTCGATGCGCGCCACGGCCTTGTCCATATCGCGCATGAGGAAGGGGGAGTAGACCAGCGAGCGTTCGCGGTCGAGATGCGCGGCGGCCTGCTCGGGCGTGACGACGCCGCGCGAGGCCAGTACGGTCGATACCAGATAGGGATAGCCTGCGTCCATCAGCGCTTCGACCGCGGCATCATCCGTTTCCGGGATGAGCCAGCGTTCGTATTTCATGCAGTGACCTCCGATCTGTACGGCAAAAGTGCCGCGGATACTAATTCAATCTAATATTATAGCAAAGATGCACGGAAAGGTAAAGAGAAAATATAAGGCGCGTCCTGCCGCATTTTTTGATTTTTTACGAGAAAGCTATTGACAAACGGACCTTCTCCCTGTTATACTGTCCCTTGTCCTGTCGGGCAGAATATGGCGGCATAGCTCAGTTGGCCAGAGCATTCGGTTCATACCCGAAGTGTCCCCGGTTCGAATCCAGGTGCCGCTACCAAAAGCACGGGATGCGAAAGCATCCCGTGTGTTATATGGCCCGTTGGTCAAGTGGTTAAGACACGGCCCTTTCACGGCTGTAACATGGGTTCGAGTCCCGTACGGGTCACCACTTCGGCAATCCGTCTCGGGCTGCCGAATATGGAGGCTTAGCTCAGCTGGTTAGAGCGCCTGCTTCACACGCAGGAGGTCACTGGTTCGAGTCCAGCAGTCTCCACCAAGAAAAAACCTTGGAAACCTTGTGTTTCCAAGGTTTTTCTCGTTTTTGATGATTTTTTCGGTGTCTGCGTATGATGGGCACTTTGCTGGCTTGTGTTTTCAAATGTTGCCTTGTTTTAGGTCTCAAGCTGTATTAAGCTGTACGCCTTTTGTGCCCTGGGAGCCTTACAAATACTTGAGATTCACAGTCATGTCCTCCGACAACATCGGGTCGATCTGCTGTAGCTGCGCTCTGACGGCTTCTGCGCTGCGCTTGGGCGTGTAGGTGCCGTCCATCAACTGCTGCGAAGCGGTAATGCGCCTGGCCGGTGCGGTGGGGTCACAGATGGCGTCACGGTGGCGGAGGATAAACTGCTGCATGCCGTTGATGGCCCGGTCGGTGGGTATGTCATCCGGCACCAACAGCTTGTGGCCGCGTTCGGTTTTCTCCAGCAGCCTTTGCAGCATCATGGTAATACGGTCATCCTCGATGGGGACGATACGCACCTTACCGCCCTTGCCTTTCACGGTGAGGGCATTCTCCCGCAGCGCACGCTCCGCCGCGGCGGTGTCCATGCGGAAGCACTCGTGGATACGCAGACCGGCGTAGCGGGCCAGATGCAGGGCGAGAATGTAGTCCTGCCGCTCCTCCGCCATGGCGCGGCCGATCAGCTTGCCGAACTCCGGGTTCGTCCATGTGCGATCCTGCTGCCCGAAGCGGCGGCGTTCCAAGGCGACGCCCAGTTCTTCGTTGTCCGGCAGCGTATAGCGGGGATGGGACATCTTATCGCGGAAAAAGCGGATGGCGGAGAGGTCGGTCTTGACGGTGCTGGCTGACTTGCCCTGCGCCTGCAAATAGAGGACATAGCTCACCAGATGCTTGCCGCTGAACTCGGCTGTGGAAGGCTCCGCCGGTGTCCTGTGATCCGCCCGGCGACGGATCGGGGGATGCGCGATACCCCGTATGACCGGCACCGCATTCTGACTGCGGCATACAGGGCGGGAGCTTGCCTCTCCCTTGACGATTTTCCTGCCGTATCGTCCTGACGGCTTTTACAAAACTTCTTCCTGGCCTGCGCCGAAGCAACTTCGGCGCGTTTTCTTTTCCTGCGGTATCGCGGCGATGGCAAGTGCCGCGGCAAAAATAGTAAGCAAAAACGCAGGAAAAATCCTCCTGCCGTTTCGGCTTCATACGATCCTTCCTGCGTTTGCAGTATTGTTCAATTTTGATGGCCGCCCGTTTTCCGGGAGGCACATTTTGACATACTTCGAGTTCTTAGTCAGAGCGAAAAGCTGTTGATAATGCTTTCCACCCGTGCCTGCTCTGCTCCGACCTAAATGCTTGATGCCTTAATATATTGTAGTTGTCAATATAAGAGTGCCTAAATATGTCGTAAAAGGAGAGCGCGGTCAAAAACGTAATACGCATTATCTCCGTATTAAATGCGTATTACGGAAACAATGCGTATTGCGTGCGTATGAAAGGCGTGTTAGAGATCGAACAAAGTTGGACGCGATGCAGATACCTGCAACAGGTAAAATATGAGAATTTTGTTGACAACTTGACAAAGGCTATCTATAATAATTATGCTTGTTATCATGGGATTTTTGTATAGCCTGTACGGAACATATATTTTGCGAAGCACCATGGCGCTTTATGTTTCGCATATGCGAAACATAAAGCTATATCAAGAGGTAAAAAGTGAATAGGGTTCGCTTATCCGGTGTAGCCGTTTGCTGTAAAGATCTGGTTTTCAGATCAGGCGGCGGTGTGAAAGGAATGGGGTAAAGGCCCCGCGCGACCGGCACTGTGAGCGCAAGGATGCAGTTGAAGCGGCGAGAGCCGTCTGGACCAAAGTCCGCCATTGCAGGGAGTTGTCCCCTGTGAGAAGGTAAACTGCAAACGTAGAGAGTTTTCTCTCTGTGGCGTGAGTCAGGAGAATTGCACTGTTCAGAACCTACCAGCGGGCGCTCTCTCCGTGTTTTAGCCAAAGGTAATGGTACGCTGATTTTTCCATTTTATGGGATAATCAGCGTTTTTTGCTCTTGGCACGTTTGCTGGCTTTTTGGAGCCAGCTTTTTTATTTTTCATCAGGAGGAGTATACCCAAATGCCCAGAAGATCTGAAAAAAGATTTGACGGAAACGCATGGTATGAGCAATATATCGTCGCCCGCACGACTGCGGCGCTGAAGGAGAAAGAGAAGTCTTTTTCTGATCTTCATGCTGGGGATTCGGAGCAGGAGCTGATCCAATATGTACGGCGCTGCGCGGATGAAATGGGATATACCCCGACCGTAAAGGAGATCATCGGTGGGACCTATATCGCGCAGCGGTTCGGCGGATGGCCTGCGGTATTGAAGAAAGCGGAACTTGTGGCGGACCATGCGTGTCCCGCCCAGACGAAACGCTATATCTTCATGAAGGAGCGTGAAGTTCAGGCTGAACTGCACCGGCAGGAACGTGAAGCCAAGCTCAAGACAAGGGCAATCAAAAATAAAATGCGCGTTCAGAAGAATACAGAAGCCCAAGGATCCCCCGGCCAAGTCGAGCGGAAGTAACTGCCGCTGTCTTTCCATAGAGCGGGAGGGGTTTGCCGGCCCCTCCCGCCGACCTCATAACGGCAAATATTCCAAGGAGAGAAGATCGTGAGATACAAAGAAACGATAAAACGAGGGATATCCCTGCTGCTGGTGCTGGTGCTGGCGGTCAGCCTGATCGTCCCGGCGGCCGCGGTGGATGGCGGCCGCGGCGCGGAGATGGTCGCCGCATTTGACAAGACCAGCTACAGTGCCGGAGAGACCGTCACCGTGACCTTTATGGTATACGGCGCGGATTTTGACGCGGCGGGTTTTCATGTGACGTACGACCAGAGCAGCCTGAAATATCAGAGCATACAGGTCGGCTCTGGTTTCATCATGCCTGTATGCAAGGCACAGGAAAGTTCACTGGAGCTGATGGTGGAAAGCGATTCCGTTCAGCAGCCTGCCAGCAGCGGCACCGTTATTGCAAAGGTAACGTTTGATGCTGTGACTGGCGGGGCGAAAACGCTGACATTTACCAGCGGCAGTGCCGCTTATCTGGAGCGGAAAAACGCCGTGGTCTATAACGGCTATCAGGCGCTGAATGTGACCGCTGGCGTAGCGGTTGACGCAGCAGCGGATGCGGCGCTGCGTCAAGCCAAGGCCGACGCGGCGGCGCAGCTGGAAACCGATATCAACGGCAAGCTGGAGGCCGGTGTGACGGTGGCCCAGCGGGAGCTGCTGCTGCGGTGCCTGCAAAGCGGACGCACGGCCATCCACAGCGCCGCGACTCAGGAAGCAGTAAAGGAGGCTTTGGACAAGGCTTTGGCGCAGGCGGCGGAGATCGCGGCAGAGACCACGCTGGAATTCCCGAAGCTGACGGCGCTGTATGACGCAGAGAATAACAACAGCACTACGATCGGCAATATGTATCCGTCGTTCTCACCGGATGCGACGGCGTATTTTCTCTACAGCAGCCGCCCCATCAACGGTATGCCGCGGAGCTTCAAGGGGGCGACGGCAACCGGTGTAACGGTCACATTCAACGGAGATGAAGTCTCCGTGGCAGTGGACGGTACGTTTGCGTTTGCCGTACCGTTTCAGGCACTGGAAAACTGCAATACGCTGGTGCTGACGGACGAAAACACAGGATTAAGCACCACCTACGCTTTCTATAGCTTCGGCTATGGCGTCAGCGGCGGCTTCAGCAACGTCAAGGTATATGACGAGGAAGGCAACGCACCCGGTGATAAAATTCAGGAGGCCAGTCTCAGCGATTCCATTACGCGGTTCAGCTCCAATATTGACAAGGTACGCATTGGCTTCGACGGCAGCGCGGCGGCCAATGAGGAGCGTTTAGTGGAATTGGTGGACGGAAATGGCCGGGTGCTCCAATCTTTTATCTCCGCCTCTGGAGACAAGCCGGTGAGCCAGACCTTCCTTTCTGATGTGATCCAGCTGAAAGAGGGATTGAACTGCCTGCTGCTGCGGTATCAGGGTGTGGATAACTCCAAATGGGAGGACGGCAAACCGGTGGAAACGCCGGCCTATAAGACAAAGGCACTGGTCATCAATTATGTTGACCCCAATAATGATGACCCGGCCCTGATCGATACCGTACCGGAGAAAATGGAGTTGTTTGTCAAGGGCGTACAGGACAGCGCGCCGGCAACGGCTTTGCAGGAGCTTACGTTCCAGTGGAAAGAAAAGACTGAGACAACGCCTGCCCGGTATGAGAGCACCGTGGAGCTGTCTCCGGATGATTTTGACCTAAACTACCCCAATCAGATGATGCATCTGCGCATTGCGCTCAAGGAGGGGCAGGAGGTCACTGTTACCGGCGGCAATGAAACGCCGCAGCCCCGGACACCGATGAAGGATGGGACTTACCCCATAGCCAACTATTATGAATCCTTCGGCAGTACAAATAAGCCCACCGTGATGAAAAAAGACGCCTTCACTGTGACCATCACTGTCACGGCAAAGGATGGCATTCACAAGGATACTTACTTCATCACGGTGAATAAATCCGGCCGTGCGGCGCTGGTCGTTCCGAAGATATATCAGAGCAGAGAGCTGCTTATCGTGGCTGATCGGCCGATCCGCAATGTGCTGCTGCCGTTTGATGCGGTAAGCATTACCGATGCGGAGGGTTTGCCGGTCAATACAGCTCGCGCGTTGGAGGACGGGACACTCAAGATCCAGATCACCGATCCCGCAGTTGTCAGCTGGGATGGTGAAGCGCGAAACAGCGGCAGCATCGCCGTAGACTTGCTGAAGCAGGGAAAAACCGATATCAAGCTGGTCTATGACGATGGTGCGCTTCATCTGGACGGGACAACGGTTCTGTATGTCAATTATAAAATAAATGTACTGGCTGATGCGCGCTCCGACGCGGCTGACCTGTGGATGGACGCGAAAAACGGCAAGCGCGAGTATGAGGACGGCGCGGTAGACGCCCTGAAGGACGCAATTCAGGCGGCCAATACGGTCTACGATAAATATAAGGACAAGGATCGCCGCCTGATGAATCAGACACAGTTTGACGAGATCAACGACGCGGTGAACGACCTCCGTGCGGCCATCAAAACATTCCAATATAAAGAGATTGGCGTGAAGATCGTAGAATTTCCCGGTTGGCCGGAGGATTATAATCTTCCGGAAGAAGTGGATCATGAGACGCGTCCAAAGGATTTTGTGCCGAAACAAATAGATGTCATTACTGCGGCAGGAGAGCGTTTGACACTGGATGTTACATGGAAATGCTCTCCCAATTATAGCGACCACGATGGGCAGATCAGTGATCTGAAGTATACCTTTACGCTTGTGCTGCCAACCGGTTATGTACCTGCCGAGGGTGTAGACTTTCCTACATTTATTGTCAATCGGATGGGAAAGCCCTTTGACAATTTGCTGACTCCCGATAACGTGTGGCTGCCTGAGGCCGTCGATGGAGGCAGAGCCAGAAAGGCAGTCAAAACAGTGGAGACCCCTGCCATACTTCGCGTTTATAGGGGGACGGAGCTGGAGGAGATTCTGGCACTGACACTGGAGACCGGTGCAGGAGAGCAGCAGGCGGCCCTGCCCACCAAGTGGCTGATAATTCCTGAGAATTATGACCCGGAAAACGTGGGAGGCAGTTATCTCTTTACGCTGACTGCGGTAGCGGAGCAGAAGTTTGAAAACCGAATCTGGCACTGGCGCGAGGACTTTACTGAAGATAAACGTGAATTCCAAATTAGGGTGTACATTATTGACCCGCCTGTTGTAGAGGTAACAGGGCTGCCTGATGACATTGATAAGATCAAGGTTACGGGCAAAAAAACAGATTCAGTTTTGGGGCAAACCATAAAAAGCGATATTGAGGAATTTGAGATCACTGCGGCCGATGGCTGGAAAAAGGAACTGGCGGGTGCCGAGTGGCGCGGACAGCGGTTATGTAAGCTGGAATATGAATTTGTTGCGCAAGATATAGACGGTTATGCGTGGGAGGCCCGACCGGCCGAGGATGGCAACTATGTCATTGCATATACAAGGGATGAGGTGGATTCTCTTGCTTTAGAGACGGCGCAACTCGTTCTGACCAAGGGCGGAACAGGCAGACTTACTGCAAAAGACGGCGATAAAGATGCTGTCTACAGCGGCATAACTTGGGAGGGCGGCTCCGATATTATCGATCCCGATGATGTCAAGCAAACACGGAAAAACAACTATACAGTCACAGCAGGTCAGACAGTAGGCAAGACAGAAATCTGGGCTCGATACGAAGGTGTGACCAGTAACTCCTGCACCATTATCGTTCTGCCGGAAACACTTACTGATGTCTCGTCCATACAGGCAGACTCAGAAAAACAGCTGACTTTCCCATATTCTGATGATGTGAAGGAGCGCACGAAATGGTCTTCCACCGGTGAAAGCATCGCCACAGTCGACAAAAACGGCGTTGTCACCGCAATCAAAGAGGGCGAGACTACCATCACAGCCACCGTTCAAACGGACAATCTGAACAGTCCGAGCACTGCCACTATCACTTGCACCATAACCGTTACACCGGCTGACCCCGGCGGCGGCGGCGGAACTGACGATGGTTCCGGCAATGGTGGCGGCGGTACGCTGAGCGGACAGGCAACGTCCGGTGGCGGAGACTACCGCGACCTGCTGACGGATCCTCTGCCCCAGCAGGGCAGCAACGGCACAAACAAGCCCAATGCCAACACCGCGCAGGGCGCCCAGCGGCCGCAGGCCGGTACGTCTCAGGCCACCGGTCAGAAGTCCGAGACCACCACGGACGCCGCCGTTCCCGGCGGCAGCGGCGATGGCGCGGGCAGCGGCGCCACAGGCCGTGTGATCTCGGTGTCAAAGGGGGATAAATCACCCGGCTCTGCCAAGGAACTGGCGGTAATCCTGATCTCGTGCAGTGTGCTGCTGGCGGCAGGCATCTTCCGCGGGAAAAAGAGAGGGGAGGATTGAGCAAAATGAAATATGCAAAGCGACTTGGCGCGATCCTTCTCGCCCTGCTGCTGACAGCAGCTGCTGTATGCGGCACCGTGTCCACCGCCTATGCGGCGGACGAGCCGGACGGCTATGTGGTCATGTCCGTGGAAAAGTTGACGTTGGGGCAGGGGTTCATCATGGAGCCGCAGCGCGTTCCCTATTATGCGGGGGAGAATCTGGCGCAGGTGCTGGACCGCGCACTGACTGGTCTTGGCCGGAAGTATGAGAATACCAGAAGCCTGACAGACGGCTTCTATCTGGCTGCGGTGGAGGATCCGAACCGGCCCTCTATCGGCACAACGATACCCTCATACATACTGGATATGTGGGCAGCGGTGAAAGCCGCGGACCCCGGCACAAAGGCCATTGCCCATACGGATACCAGTGACCCTGATTATCTGGGCGAGTTTGACTATTATAAGCAGTCCGGCTGGATGTACTCCGTTAACAACAGCTTTCCGCCGGTAGGAGCGGCAGCGGCCAACGCCGCCAATGGCTTGGTAGTACGCTGGCAGTTTTCCCTGATCGGCCTTGGTGGCGATCTGGGCGGCGGCGGTACTACGGCGGCGGGCAATGTGGAGCACATGAACCGCACCGAGCTTTACACCGTGCTGGCGGCGGTCCGGGCGGACAAGTACCTGATGGAGGACGAAACCGTCAAAGCGGCCTATGACAAGGCGCTGGAGCTGAGCCGTGACATCACCATGAATGCAGAAGATGTGCAGACGTATCTGGACACGATGAAAAAGGCGCTGGGCGACAGCCAGATCACCGAGGTAAAGCTGTCGGCCAACGAAAGCGGCGTCCGCTCCTATGCCTATGGCACCACACTGGAGGAGGCATCACAGGGGCTGCCGACCTATCTGCTGGCCACCATTGACGGTGAAAACAAGATCATCACCGACGTGACGTGGGCGCTGGATTCCGAATTCGGTGCGCCCGGTACCTATCAGTTCCGCCCGGTCCTGCCGGAAAAATACAGCCGCTATACGCTGACGGCGGAGCTGCCCATGATGCGGGTGACGGTTCTACCGCCCACCGGCGACATGAACGGCGACGCGCTGCTGGATGTGCGGGATATTTCCCGCATGGCGGCCAGCGCCGGACGGACGGATCGGGCCATATGCGATCTGGACGACAGCGGCACGGTAGCGTGGAATGACTTCCGCCTGCTGCTGAACACGCTGGGCGACAGCGTTCTGGATACCAACGGCGCGCCGGAAACGGTGCTGGCGGTGGACTTCGATAAGACGAGCTACCAGAAGGGCGACACGGCCATAGCCACGATCCGGACACCGGAGGCCTCTTTCGACACGTTCAGTACGCGGCTGACCTATGATGCTGATAAGCTGGCGTTCCAGTCTCTCCGGTTGACGGAGTCGCTGATGGAGACCGCTATGCTGGAGACTGAGGGCGTCCTGCGCTTCGGTGGCGCGTCGCTGGAGGGCGCGGCGCAGAGCGACGTGATCGCCACAGTGACCTTCACCGTTCTGGCAGACGGCCCGGCGGAAGCACAGACCGCACTGGAGCAAACGGCGCTGCTGCTCAGCGGCTACTATGTGAACGCGTCTGCCACGGGCCGGATGGCCTTGCTGGCCATGCCGGAGGCCGTCCTGTACGGCGATCTGAACAGTGACGGCGAGATCGACATAACTGATGCCGGACTGCTGATCCAGTACTGCAACGGCATACGGGAACTGACCGAAGAACAGTTGGCCGCCGCCGACCTGAATGATGACGGTGAGGCTTCACTGGCCGATGCGGCACTGCTGGTTCAATATTGCAATGGATTGATCAACAGCTTTCCTGTTTCGATAAATGATCAAAAAATTGTTTTAGGAGGAGATTAAATGAAGAAAATGTTATCCCTGTTTCTCGCGTTGGTCATGGCGCTGAGCCTATGCGTCACGGCCTTCGCGGGAAACGCTGCCGGGACCTCTGTGATTCGCCTGATGGGCGACGCGGCGGATCAGGTGGTCGACCTGAAAAGCGGTCAGCATCTCAGTGCGGACAGCAGCACGCTGGTGCGGCTGAATGTACTGGATGACCCCGGCGCGGAGGAATATACCGTCACGCTGGACGGCGAGAAGCTGACGCCTGACCACAGTACATATCAGTATCATTTTTACGCGGTGCCCGCTGCGAAGAGATCCGGCGTTGCCACGCTGAATTTCAGCACTCAGGCGGACGTGGGGGCGAACGCCGTCTCCATTGCCACGGCGGAGGAGCTGGCCGCCTTCCGCGACCGGGTGAACAACGGCGAGACCACCCTGAACGCCATTCTGACGGCGGACATCGCCCTGGACAAGAGCGAAACGTGGACGCCTATCGGCACTTCCAGCACCATGTACGCCGGTATTTTTGACGGCAACGGCCACACCATCAGCGGCCTGAATGTCACCGGCGCCAACAACGGCCTGTTCAAGATGACCGGCGCCGCCACCATCCAGAACCTCACCATTTCCGACAGCACCATTGGCGACAGCAGCAATAGTAGCCTGCTGGGCGCGTTTGTGGGGCGCATCAAGGACAACACTACCCTAATCAACTGCCATACCACGGATACCGTTATTGTGTCCGGAGGAGCGGTGGGCGGTCTGGTGGGCGGCACGGATACGGCAAACGCCGCATTTACACTGACGATGGAGCGCTGCTCCAACGCCGCCACTGTCAGCGGATATGCCATCTCTGCCCAGATGGGCGTTGGCGGTCTGGTGGGTGTTCTGCGCAACGGCGGAACCATCAAAGACTGCTTCAACACCGGCACCGTAACCAACAAGAGTACCAACGGCAGCGCTGCGGTGGGCGGTCTGGTCGGCTCCGTCTACAACAACAGCGATCTCAAAACGCCGCTGACCCTGACGGATGTGTATAACACCGGCAGCATCACCGCCGCCAGCAGCGGCACCAGATGCGCCGGCGGTCTGGTGGGCAACGCCGCATGGGGCTTTGAAATGACCAACGCCTACGGCACCATGACCGTGAAGGTCGGCGACAGCTACGGCGGCATCATTGTGGGCACAGTGCAGAACACCGTCAGCGTCAGCAACATCTATTCGGAGCTGATCCGGGGCAAGAATGCCGATTGTCATGTATACCTCAATGACGGCGCCGGCAAGATGAGCGCCGTGAAAGACAACAAGATGTTCAACGACACCGAGATGAAAGCGCCGAATAAGCTGCTGGCCCAGCTGGGCGGAACCTTCGCCGAGGATACCGCCAACATCAATAACGGCTATCCCGTGCTGGCCTGGCAGAACGCCGCCCCGGAGAGCGCCGCGCAGCTGACGGTTTCCGTCGGCGGTGTGGAAGTGCCTGTGACGCTGCCCACTGACGGCAGCACCGATCCCTCCGCCCCCACCGCTGTCCCCGTGGAATTTGAAAATCCCGGCAGCGATGCCATGATGGATCGAATTTATTTCGATATGCCCGAAGGCGTAACGCTGGGAACCGGATTGAGTAAAGGCGTTATTTCCGGTGAGCTGACAAAGCTGGATGCGGGCTATACCGGCGATAAGCTGTTCTTCTATAAGGATCCCAAAGCCCAGACGAAGCCTGTCTACGCGATTTGGAACGATGGTACAGTGGATCACTACTACACCATCACCGTCAAGCGTGCCCCACAGGAGGGCTATGTACTGGCTCCCGGCGGTTCCATGTTCAACACCTCCAATGAATCCTACCCCGCCGGTGTCAGCACCTATGACGCTGTGACCGGATGTGTCACCGCTGCGGTCAAGAGCGGACCTTACGCCTTCCATGATCTGACGCTGTTCAACGCTGGCAAGGCCAGCACAACTACCGCTTCTCCGGCGTTCCCCGCGGATGAGACTGGCCTGTATTACCTGAAGAAGGATGACATAACTGTCTACTTCGCCCGGCCCGGTCGCTACTGGATACCCGCCAGCGTGGAGAAGGACGGCGTCACTTATAAAGGAGAGGCTCCCTTCTTGGCCACATGGAATCTGACTGTGTTGAACGCGCAGTTGGATAAGGCCAAGGCCGTGCAGGCGTCTAACGAGTTCAAGGCTTTGCCCGAGAGCGTTCAGACGCAGTTCAACGCGGTTGTGGAGCATCTGACTGCCGGTTCCGCTAACATGAGTGGCTTCGTTATGCTGAGGGCTGACGGCAAGATTGCCGGAGACGGCGACACCGCCACGGATATTCAGGCCCGCGACCTCGGCGGCAAGGAGATAGTCACCGAGCGTCTGCTGGAGGGCGACGAGTGTGCCCTGCTGGATCTGATGGCGATCTTCGAGACGTATAAGACTGACAAAGCCCTTGGCCAGTATCAGGCAGAGGCCTACGCAAAAATCGCGGCATTAAATGTCAACAGCTTTACGGATGTGACCACCGCCGCGCAGAAAACCCTGTACAGTCAGGTGAAGCAGGCCAAGTGGGATCTGCTGAAAACCACCGATCTGGAAGGTATCAACGCGATTCTGACCAACCTGAAGCTGGACAACATCACTCCCGCCGAGCCGCAGGTCACAGTGGGCGATATCAACGGCGACGGGAAAATCACTTTGAAGGACGCAACCCTGCTGCTGCAGCACGTCAATAAGGTTGCCACATTGGAGAACAGTCAACTGGCCGCCGCTGATATCAATGGTGACGGTAAGATCACCTTGAAGGATGCGACCTTGCTGCTGCAATATGTCAATAAAATCATTGATGTGCTGCCGTCCGGCAGCGCGGAATAAGAAGGAGATCACCATATGAAAAAAGGAATTGGTTCTTTCTTCCTTGCTATCGTGATGCTGTTCACGCTGGTGGTGCCGGCATTTGCCCAGAGCATCACCCTTGGCGTGGACAAGGATACCGTTAAGGCGGGCGAGGATGTTACCGTCACCGTAAATTTTAATGAAAATCTGGAAAATGTTTCCGGTCTTGCGCTGAACCTGCACTTTAATAGCAATCTGTTCACCTATAAAGAAGGACAGGAATTTGACGACTATGCCGTCATCGTAAAGGGCGAGGAAGGAACCGCTCCCGACCAGTACAAGGTCATCAACTGGGCGTCCCTCAAGGGCGTCGGCACGATCAAGGCCGGTAAGTATGTTACCTGCACCTTCACCGCGAAGGAAGACATTGCCGACCTTACCACAGCCGAGTTTGTTGCCAAGGTGGACATGTACAACACCACCATGGCCCCCGGCTACGACGATCCTACTTATCCCGACAGCAAGATCTCCGTCACCGTCACCCCGGCCAGCACTGAGCCGGAGGGTTATGCCGTAGCCGCCAGCACCGTGAATTCCTCCATCACTGTGAACGAGGACGCGCAGGTGGCGCTGAAGATCAGCAACAAGGACGTTACTACTTACAACGCCTACTACATGGAAGTCAGCTATGACACCGCCGTTCTGACCTATAAGGGCATTAACACTGACGCCTCTGTTACTGATAACAACGGCATCCTGAAGATCGCCGATTACGGCAAAGACAAGACCTGCGGCACCGACAACATCATGCTGACCTTTACCGGCAAGGCCACCGGCGAAGCCAAGGTCACTGTGACCTCCGCCAAGGTGGACGTCAAGGCCAACGCCGCCGAGAAGGACGCTCCCACCGCGACGATTACCACCGGTGCAGCCACCATTACCGTGGGCGGCTATCAGGTCACCCTGCCTGATGCCTTTACCGGCAATGGCACTGCCAACCCCGGCGAGGACTACACCTTCACCGCAAATGACCCCAGCAAGAAGTATGACTTCACCGGCTCCACCATGGGCGGCGAGACTGTGGAGGTCATCGACAGCGGCGACGGCACCTACACCGTCAAGAATGTTAGCGGCGAGCTGGTCATTAAGGCCACTGAGAAGGCAGGCAAGGTCACCATTAACCTCTCCGGTGACGCAGTGGATACCATCACCCAGAAGAGTTGGGGTACGGCTACCGAGGTAGACGCAGGTACGGCGCTCTGGTTTATGGCACGGCCTGAACCCGGCAAGGAGCTGGTGGTGACCGTAAATGACGAAGTGGTCGCAGGTATGAATATGCAGGCCTTTATGCGTTACAACATCGCTGCCGACAAAGTCACCGGCACGGAGCTGAATATCGTTGTCAGCTATAAGGAGGCTGATAAGGCGACCATCATCGAAAGCGGTACCGCTTGGGACAAAGTAGGCAACCTGAGCCGGAAAGGATGGACACAGTCTGGCGATAAGGTCGATGCGGGTGCTACCCTTGACTTCTTCTTTAAGCCGGAGACTGGAAAGACAATCGACGACTATGTGATCCGGGCAAACGGCGTGAACTGCACGTACGCGAAAGTTGGCGGTCGCTACAAGGTCACGATCCCTGCTGAGATCATCACTGCGGGCGCGACGGTTACCATCAACTTTGATTACGCAGCCACACCCGAACCCACCATCACCGTCGATGTCAGCGAGTATCTGAAGCTGGACAACCAGAGCATCTTCCTGATCACCGCCGCCTGCGGCGAGCTGACCGAGGGCAAGGTGCTGGCTTATGACAGAAACCAGATGTACTGGTCCGCCAAGTACAACAAGAGCAACGGTGCTTACGCATGGCTGGTGATCTCCAACAAGGGTCTGGAAGAGGTCAAGGCCGCGGCCGAAGCTGCGATCACTGCCGTTGACGGCGCAAAGGTCGAGATCGCCTATACTGGTGACGTGAATCTGACCAACGCGGCCGACATCAACGACGCCCAGTTGGTTTGGAACATGTACAACGCAGAGTACAGCGACTTCCAGAAGGTCAATGTCCGCAAGTTCCTTGAAGCGGATATGATTACCGACGGCAAGCTGGACACCGCTGACGCAGCTGCTATTGTCAATATGATCGTGGGCAACGGCAACTAACTCCATACTATTACGCGCGTGAGCGCGTTCCCCCGCAGCACCGGACTGTTCCCCTGCCCCTTTTCGGGGCAGGGGACGGCCCGGATTTGGAGGTTTTTAAGATGAAACGTATTTTTTGCGGCCTGCTGGCGGTTTTGACGCTGCTGTTGGCCATAGCTGTCCCGGCCTTCGCCGTGGACGAGAGCCGACAATTTGATTTTTCCCTGACTGTGGACGGCAGCGCCGAGAAAAAAGCCGTCACAGGCGATATTATCACCGTGATGTTTACCCTGCGCCGCACCGACGCGGCAGAGGATTACACCATGTACGCCGTGCAGGATGAGATCCTGTACGATAGTACGTTTTTTGAACTGGTGCCTGACAGCGCCATGGTGACCAGCGGCGTACAGACCACGGATCTGGCCCGCCGCGATGACGACCGGGCCTTTTACATGAACTTTGTTTCCCTGTCCGGCGGCGAAACGTGGAAGGCCGCCACCGTGGTGGGCACCTTCCAGCTGAAGGTCATCGGCACCGCCGGGTCCTCCGTGATCCGCAACAGCGCCAATCAGGTGCCCACCAAGGACGGTCAGGACAACTACGCCGCCACGGCGCAGGATGTGACCGTTATCGTGTCCGACGGCTGCCGCATCCGGTTTGAGACCAACGGCGGCAGCGAGGTGCCCGACCAGAGCGTGGCATTGGGCGGCAAGATCAAGCAGCCTGACGATCCCACCAAGGAGGGCTTCCATCTGGAGGGCTGGTACAGCGACATGGATCTGCAGCACAAATGGGACTTCGCCAAGGACACCGTCAGCGGCAACATGACGCTGTATGCCAAGTGGACGGTCGAAGCGCCCGCCCCTCATTTCAGCCTGTGGTGGCTGATCCTGCTGATTCTGCTGCTGATCGTGATTTTCCTGATCCTGTGGGGTCGGAAGAACGGCTATCGCCGCGGCAGCAGCGCCGCCAATAACCGTAAGGACGGCACAGGAGACATTCCCGCAAGCGACATAAAGAAGGAAGAAAGAGACGAATGACAGAGATACTACATGCCATCGGTCAGGGGCTTCGCTACCCCTGCTATATCGTGCTGCTGCTCCTGATGGCCGTTGCCGTGATCGAGGTGGGCTTCGTGATCTACGAGGCCGCCCAGCGGGCCGGCAGCGACAAGGTCAACACCGTGGAGCTGCTGCACGCCATGCGGAGCAAGACCCCGGACGCCATCCGTGCCATGCTGGATGATGAACCGTTCCTGAACCGGCAGAAGCTGGTGTTCTCCAAGCTGCTGAGCACCGCCGACCTGCCGGAGGAGACCCGCCTCGCCGCCGCCAAGCGTATGCTGGAGGGGGAGGAGGACTACTATCGTCGGGTGGTCCGCATCACCGACACGGTGGCCAAGCTGGGCCCCATGTTCGGCCTGCTGGGCACGCTGATCCCCCTCGGTCCCGGCGTGGTGGCCCTGGGACAGGGCGACACCGTCACGCTGTCCCAGTCCATGAGCATTGCCTTTGATACCACCATCGCCGGTATCATCACTGCGGCGGTCTGCGCCCTGATCTCCACCGCCCGCAAGCGGTGGTACGCCTCGGATGTTGCCGATCTGGAGGCCGTCATGGAGGGCTGTCTTCAGGAGATGAAGGAGGCGGAGCGATGATCCGGGGAAGCGGTCTGCGTGGCAGCAACCTTCGTGAGGATGAAGATGTGCAGCCCATGCAGTATGTGGCCAACCTGACGGATGTGATGCTGGTGCTGGCCTGCGGGCTGATGGCGGCGGTCATCACCTTCTGGCAGGTGGACTTGAACAAAACGGACATCGACCGGGACAAGATGCAGCACATCGACTCATCTGAGGTGATCCATGAGTCCGGCAGCGTGTCCACCGATGGTCTTGTCAATCAGGGCACGGTGTTCAAAGACCCGAAAACGGGCGATCTGTACATCATTGAAAATTAACGAAAAGGGAGAGCCCCTATGAACACAACAACAAGCAAGCGCCTGCTGTCACTGCTGCTGGCGCTTATCACGGCGCTGAGCCTGTGCGTTCCGGTGTTTGCCACTGACGGAACGGGCAACGGCGGCGGAACCACCGGCGAGACGACTGCTTCTGTATCGACCATCGTGGATGCCACGCTGAGCAGCACACTGGCGCAGGAGAAGGCAGCGCTGACAAGCCCTGATTTTGGCAGCGAGTGGGGCATTCTTGGCCTTGCCCGCAGCGGCTATCTGGAAAAGGGCAGCAAGTATTTCAACGATTACTATACCCGCGTTGCCGCTTATGCGAGCAAGGCAACAAAGAACGCGCAGGAGCTGGGCGCCCCGGCGGGTGCGCTTCATCTGGTGAAATGCACGGAAAATTCCCGCCTGATCATTGCTCTTTCGGCACTGGGACGTGACGCGCGAAGCGTCGGCGAATGTGATCTGACAGCGCCCTACGAAAAGTTTTCGTGGATCGAGGGACAGGGCCTCAACAGTGTGGTTTTTGCGCTGATCGCACTGGATACTGTTGGCTATGAGACAAAGGACACCACCATCCGCCAACAGTGCATCAGCTACATTCTGAGCCGTCAGCTGTCTGACGGCGGCTGGAATTATCAGGAGGATGCTGCGACTTCCGATCCTGACATGACGGCTATGTCGCTGCAGGCGTTGGCGAACTACCAGGAGCAAGAAAAGGTGCAGGCAGCTGTATCTGCGGCAGTAGGCCGTCTGTCTGCCATGCAGAATTCTGACGGCAGCTATACATCCTATGAAGCGGTCAATTCCGAGAGCATCTCTCAGGTCATCGTAGCCTGTGCGGCGCTGGGCATTGATCCTCACACCGATAGCCGGTTTGTCAAGAATGGCAAGTCTGCCGTAGACGCGCTGCTGACCTTTTATAACACGGGGAAGAGAGCGTTTCATCATGCTATGAAGGACAAGGATGGAAACCCTACCGATGTTGACGGCATGGCTACCGAGCAGGCGGCCTATGCCATGACGGCCTATCAGCGGCTGATGAACGGGAAAACGTCCCTCTATGATATGAGTGATGTGGCGAAGGACTGTGCCGCCGGAGAGCATACTTTTGGTGATTGGAAAGAGACGGCGGCCACCTGCACGGAGGCTGGTACCAAGACACATACCTGCACCAAGTGCGGCCGCAGTGAATTTGTGGAAACGACCCCTGCATTGGGGCATAAGAGCGGCTCCGGCTATGAGATGAGCGATACAAAGCACTGGTTCCCCTGTGCCCTCTGCGGCGTCCATTTGAAAGAGTCCAATCACAAGTATACCGGCGATCAATGTGTCGTGTGCAATTACCACAAGGTGGGCGGACGCATTGAGATAACGCCCCTGACAACACTGCCCGCTGCACTGCAAAGCGTGTCGGCGCTCAGCAGCATGACCAAGCTGAAATCGCAGATGGTGACCGCCGCACAGAAGGTCGACAAGGATATTAAAGCAGAGAATACTCAGCTGCTGGATGTGACGCTGATGGTTCCTTCCGTGGTGGATAACAAGACCGTTTGGTCGGCTGCCACCAAGGATGCGTTCCCCGCAAACGGCAAGATCACCGTGTTGCTGCCTTATCCCCAGGGAACAGGTAAGTCCGGCTACGAGTTTGTGGTCGTTCATGCTTTTACCACCGATGATTTCGGCAAAACAGTGGGCACCATGGAAAGTCCTTCCGTTACCAAGACGGCGGACGGCCTGCAAGTGACGACCACGGGCCTTTCTCCCATTCTGATTGGTTGGAAAGCCGGCTCTGATTCCGTGATCGACAAGCTGGTCAAAGCCAGCCGTACCGGCGATACCAGCCAGATGGGCCTGTGGGCCTGCGGCGTGCTGGTTTCCACTGCGGCTATCGTTGTTTTGACGCAGAAGAAAAAGCGCAGCGCCAAATAAGCACATAAAGAGGTTTCTATGGAAAGAACTTGGAAAAAGACGTTGGCGGCAGGCATTGCGGCAGTCGTGATCGTTGTTGCACTTGTGCTGGTAGGTGGGAAGCTCACTGATCATACAGCTCCGGCGGATCAGGGGTCTTCCGCTATGCAGCAAACAGATGCTGACCGTCAGCAGGAGCAGACGCTGGACCCCGATGACCCTGATGTCGTTGGCCCAAAGCAAAATGGCAACCAAGAGGTCACGGGAAGTACGACGGGAAATTCCGGCGGGCAGGATCAGTATCATACAGACCCTGTGCCTGAAGGGCGGCCTCCGTCGGTGGAACCGGGCAGTACATCAGTAGACACGGATACCAGACTGACGTGTACGATCTCCATTTCCTGTGCCACGATACTGGACAACATGGATCTGTGCGCAGAGAATAAACTGGCGCTGGTGCCGTCGGACGGCGTGATACTTCCGGCGACAACGGTTACTTTTTCGCCGGGTGAAAGCGTATACGACGTGCTGCAGCAGGTATGCCGGGATTACGGCATCCACCTGGAGTCTGAATTTACCCCCATGTATAACAGCGCTTATATTCAAGGCATCAATAATCTCTATGAGTTTGATGTGGGCAACGAGTCCGGCTGGATGTACAAGGTCAACGGCTGGTTCCCCAACTACGGCTGTTCCCGCTATCAGGTAGAAGACGGCGATGTGATCTGCTGGGTCTACACATGCGATTTGGGTGCGGACGTAGGTGATAACTCTATGAGCGGTTGAGATCGTTAGATACGGCTTGCTTTAGAAAAAGAGGGAGATGGGGCCTTGGTGCTGATTACCAAAGGCCCCATCTCCCTCTTTTCAAAGCGGTCTTGGCAGCCCGGTAAAAGCGAAGAGCAGCTTTTCGGTGTCGTGCAAGTTTACCACTGAATGCATAGACCTTCCCTACGCGGCGTTAATTAGATTTACCAGATATTGGATGGTGTTATGTGTCGGACTTTTTTAGGCTGTAAAGAGCTGCTCCAGAGTACAGCTTGAGAACTTGTAGTGGGGCAAACGGCCAGTGACTATGCGGAATGCAGCGGCTATGACTGCCTGCGCCGGACATTACGCAGTTCTTCACACGCAGGAGGTCACTGGTTCGAGTCCAGCAGTCTCCGCCAAATCCCACCTCATTTGAGGCGGGATTTTTCTTTTGCCTGAACGCCGCAAACCGTTGATGCAGCGCGATTTTCGAGTCTACTCGCTAACAACTTCGATACAACTCTCCAACAGGTCGGCGCCAACTTCTTTGTAAGTAACCTGTCCCTCCCTATGAATGCGCACAGAAAGCAGATCATTGTGAATACCGCATGCTATTCCTGCTGTCTTTTCCAATCAGACGGCAGGCTTATCGTGCTGCGCACAGGAGTCCGATAAGTCACAGAAATCATACATCCCGTCTGTTTCAAGAAGTCACTTTCTTTGAACAGACGGGATTTTTGTATTTACATGAGGTATAACAATAATCGAATCACATGAGCGTATGACCGTGAAGCGGTGCGTCTTCGCAAGAGCATACCATTCGACCTATGCCCGGAAATCGGGGAAACGTTTTATCCGGAGCACCATGCCGGCATAAACAAAACCACCTGCCAAGCGGGTGGTTTTGTTTATGCTGCTTTCTGGCAAGAGGACAGATGCGCTCTGTT
>OJMK01001251.1_pt1 | contig 21215 bp, 19 predicted proteins | sample 1597201 | NCBI WGS metagenome assembly OJMK01 (sample SAMEA2452125, study PRJEB22498) | human gut metagenome | reverse complement strand
CTATCGGCCAGCGGTACGTACCATTTGTCACGCGGCGCGAGCTGCCGGCCATCATCCTTGAGATGCTGGCCTCGCTGAACGCAATGAACAGCAAGAAGGAGCGCCTGATCGAGATCGCCGCGGACGGCAAAATTTCCAACGACGAAATCGACGATTTCATCCATATCCGTCAGGAGCTTGAGCGCATCTCCCTCACCGTGGAGACCCTCCAGCTCTGGACCGAGCGCATGCTGGCCAACGGCCAGATCGACGCGGAGACGTATAAAAGGAAGCTGGAGGAATAAGGTATTTTTACCGCATGATCCGTGTCAAGCGCTTCCATGCGGCTGTTCTCCCATCGTTACTCTGTAGGGGGCGGCGTCCCTCTGACGCACTGCGGCAGCTTTTGTATCCACGCTTTTTTGCCTCTCGGTAGGGTCCGGGCACGCCCGGCCCGCCTTCTATCTCTCCCCCACCAGCAAAAATCCCCCTCTATTTTTCTCTTTTTCTCCTGTTTCTGCAACAATTCCCGTGCTAAAATCGTATTACAGGTTGAGGGAACACGCCCTCGCCTGACCGCGTACCTGCACAAAGGAGTTATAGAGGATGTTTACGCTGTTTGTTCTTTTTGTTTTTGCCTGGCTGTTCGTCAAGTCTGTCGGTTTGGCCTTCCATGTGACTTGGGGCCTGGCGAAATTTGTCGCCACACTGCTGTTCGTGATCGCCCTGCCGCTGCTGGTGGTTTTCGCCGTCGTTGGCGCGCTGCTGCCTCTGCTGCTGCCCCTGGCCCTCGTGGCTGCCGCCTTCTGCATTCTGAAAAAGGCATAAAGTACCCAACCGCCGTGCGGCCCGGAGCTGCACGGCGGTTTCTTGTCATTGCGGTGTCGGCGTGGTATACTTGTAGCCAGGGCATTTTGCGCCTGCTATCATCCAACAAAGAGGTTTTTCCCATGAAGCTCGTTGTCTGTTTTCCCGGGATCGGCTACCACTGTGATAAGCCGCTGCTCTACTACAGCCGTAAGCTGGCGGCCTGCGCCGGGTACGACCACACCCTTTTGCTGCAATACACCTACCACAAGGACGGCCTGCGCGGCAGCCCCGCCGCCCTGCGCGAGGCATTTGACACCCTGTACGCCCAGGCCGAGGCCCAGCTATCCGCCGTAGATTGGCCGCAATACGACGATGTACTGTTTCTTTCCAAGAGCATCGGCACCGCTGTCTCCGCCGCCTTCGCCCAGCGCCACGGCATCCCCTGCCGCCAGATTCTCTACACGCCGCTCTCCCTGACGTTTGCGCTTGCCCCGCAGAATGCCCTTGCCTTTTTAGGCACCGCCGACCCCTGGAGCGATGCTTTCTCCGTCGCCGCCGCAGCCCGCGCCAACGGCACGCCGCTCTGTCTTTATGAGAACGCCAATCATTCCCTGGAAACCGGCGACGTTTTGCACGACCTGGCGACCCTGCAGGACGTCATGCAGAAAACGCAGACGTTCATTGCAGATACACCCCACTGACATTTTCCCACCCGACATTTTCCCACCCGCAAAGAATTGACATTTGCCCCGCAAGCTGTTATAATAAGCTGTACAAAATTTATGCTGTGGAGCATTACCCAAGAGGTCGAAGGGGTCGCACTCGAAATCACACCCTGCGGGAAGTTCCGCGCAACAAAATTAAATATGCAGATGTACTCAAGAGGTCGTAAGAGGGAGCACTCGAAATGCTTTAGGACAGGAGACTGTCGCGTGGGTTCGACTCCCACCATCTGCGCCATATCCGTCGTAGAATCGAAAGATTTTACGACGGATATTTTTGTTTACGGCTTTGAAATGTGATGCTGTAAGTTTACGCAATGACTATTACAAGCCAAAATCCACTTGCAACAATAATCTGTTGCAAAAAGCCATTTGTTGCCCGCATTGTTGCCCACAGTTCATGGTTTCCTGCGAGAAAGGATAATAACTTATAAAGAGTTATCTCCAACAGCAGCGTTTTTCGGTGTTGCGAATACTGCTTGGTGGTATGCCGTCAGCACACTGAGTTTGCGCTGCTCCTGTACTTGTACATAGCGGGTCGTGACGGTGTTGATTTTCAGATTTACGCCCATTTGCTGGGAAAAATCGTCCACTGAATGTCCGAGAATTTGGCTAACTGCATAAAAATCACCTGTCAAATTGTACATATTGGTGCCCGCTGTGCCGCGTAGATCGTGAAATCGGATTTTCGGCATCCCAGTGCTACGCATAAATCCGTTAAACTTGACCGAAATACGCTTTTGTAAGTATGGCGAACCGTCCGGCTTGCACACAACAAGATCGTTATCGTAATACTTGACCCCGCCGAGCTTGCACAACCGCCGCTGGTCGGCTTGTTCCTGTCTAAGCCGTAAAAAGATTGGCAGTGTTTCTTCTGTAATGGGAAATGAACGTGTTTCGCCTTCGTCACGGTCTTTCAATGGTTCCAAGTGCGGCACAATTTTAGCATCTTTCGGCAGGTCACAGGGAATTTGGCCTCGCAAGGTAATTTGCCTGTGCGTCAAATCAACATCACGCCAGCGTAACCCCAGCGCTTCGCTGAGTCGCAGCCCAAACAGAACAGCGAGCAGCACCACGGTCTCAAGTGCATTACCATGTACAAACGCCAAAAGCTGCTGCACCTGTTCCACGGTGTACTTGTCATATTTGCGCCCGGCGTTCTTACTAAACCGTGTCATAATGTTCTTGGCTGGGTTGTTTGGAATGTAGCCATACTTTACCGCCGAGGACAGCGCAGAGCTTAAAATTCGATGGCAATAACGCACTGAATTCTCCGCCAGTCCCTTCTCACGCAGTTGCGCAATCATATCGTCAATCATTTGGGGTGTCAGTTTGTTCAGAGATACTTCGCCCAGCATGGGAATTAGATGTATGTTTATGCCGCTCCAATAGCTGTATCGCGTACTTTTTGCAAGGTTATGGTGGTAGCTTTCGTACCACTTGGGCAGATACTCTTTTAGCTTTTGCTTGCTTTCCGGTCCGTAGCCGACCATAGCGGCGCTGCCGGTCTGCAGTTCCAGTTTGATTTGAGCCTCGTATAATTCCGCTTCCCTGCGCGTTGCAAAGCCTCGCTTGGCAATGCTTTTCTGCCTGCCGTTCTCGTAGACTTTCACATTGACATCGTAGACGATGCCCGATCTGCCTGTTAAAATTCCTTGGCTGTTTCGCTTGTTTTTGACTTTTCTCTCGCGGATCGCCATATCAGCACCCACCACTTACAGACCTTGCTGGGGTCTTGGCACGGTTGTAATAATCCCAAATCGCCTGTTCGGAAATCAGGCGACGGTTGCCGTTCTGGATGAACTCCAACTCGCCGTTGTCCATTAACTGGCGCAGTCGATTTTCTCCGATGCCGGAAACAACTGCCATTTGTTCCACAGTTTTCAGCATCGGTTCAAACGGATTTCGCACAGCTTGCGGTGTTTTTTGCTTTGCATATCTTGCCATAACTATCCCTCCTGCGGTATAATTTATAAAACAAATTGTTTGTGGTACTTGTGCACAGCACAGGAACACGATCATTTGTAAGGCTTGAAGATTTGGTATATTCAGTTTTCAAGGTTCATCAGCACCACATTCAAAATGCTTGTGATGTCTGCAAGCTCATTATACCACAAGCGTTTTGCTTGTCAATATATATTTTTACTTTTTATTGCAACTTATTTTCTGTGGGAGGTTCTTTATGGATACAACTGGGAGACGCATTAAACGTCTGCGTTTGAAAAAGGGAATCTCGCAATCTCAACTTTCTAAGCGCTCCGGCATTACCTCAACGCTTCTTCAACAGTACGAATATGGTACGCGCCATCCCAAGGAAGATCAGTTAAACAAAATCGCATTGGCGCTTGGCGTAGCGCCTGCTATGCTGCGTCCGTTGGATGTGGATACAATCGAGGGGCTGCTCGCCATCATCTACGAAATGCACTCCAGTTACCACGGCATAGAAATTATCGAAGAAAACGGTACAACTTCTATCCGTTTGCCCAATACACTACAAGCCGAGCCCGCCAGATATGCATTGCACTTAATCAAGAAATTTATGGAACAGCCGCTATTCGGTTCAGACGAAGAAGCTCCCGTTGCCATGAACGCAGACGAAATTCAACCTGATACTGGTGTGACACTTGCTGAAGAAATAAAGTGGTACAATCAGCAGTCAAGGTTTCTGCATGACACCGAAGAACTTGGGATTTGGTCCGATACCAGCCGTGAAGAAGATACCTCAACTTAAAATCGTTTCTGCATACAGGAGTAACAATAAATGGACAGTAAATTGACCGCAGAACAAGAAAAACTAGCTGCACTAATAGAATCCGACTACGCACTATTGAAATTCGGCTATTATGGGCAGGAATACGAGTTTGCTGTTGCTGAGCGAGACCCGCGCCTATACAGAAAAATGCTGAAACGCCCGGACTATCATCAATTTATCGCAGATAAAGACAAACAATATCGCCATGAAACCAGCGTGATGATGGCTGTACTGGCTGATATGCGCGGCATAACTCCAACGACAAAGCAGGAAAATGAAAGCGGTTGGTACAAAACTATGTTCTCGCTAAAAGCAGAAGCGGAGACTTTCACGCGGAATAGTATCCTGCATGATGTCGAAACAGATTTTTGACGAGAGCATATTTTATCGTAAAAGCGCCCTATCAAAAGAAGTGGATTGGCTTCTTTTGATAGGGCGCTTTTGTCATATATACCAAATCGAAGATTTAACTTCATCATATTTTACAAAAAGATGTACTTTCTATTGACTTTTTTGCAACAACAGAATACAATATATTTACATCATTTTAATAAATTTGATGTAAATAAAAATAAAGGTTCTACAATGAAAACATTTAACTTCAAAGCAGTATATTCTCAGCTGCTGACACCAGAGATTGTGTTCCGTCTAACGCAGCTCCACGAATACAAAGGTCGACTGAACAGGCTCCTTGAAACGGATGCTGCCGCACTATCTGAAATCCAAGAAACCGCCATCCTGCAAAATGTCGCTGCATCGAATACCATGGAAGGCATCACCGTTGCCGAGGATCGGCTGAAAAAGCTTATCCTGAATAAAACCAATCCGCAAACCGATGATGAGAAAAAAGTGGCGGGTTATCGGGATGTGCTAACCTCCATAAGTGCCAATTATGACTTCCTGCCACCAGTACCACCCACTATTTTGCAGTTACACCGAGATTTATACAAATTCAGCGGTAAAGCTGTGGGCGGCAATTATAAAGATACCGATGGTGAACCATGCGCCGAAAGCCTTGCTTCCCTATGCAATGCCTTTGAACAAGCCCTGCAAGACCCAGTCCTTGACCCGCTGCTTTTGATTCCGATGTTCATGGTGGATTTTCTGAACATCGCCCCCTTCGATAACGGTACAGAACGAATGAGCCGCCTGCTGCTGACACTGCTCCTGTACCGTTCCGGCTATGAAGTAGAGCAATACAGCAGCATAGACGCGATTCTTCTTAACACAAAAGCATCCTACGATGCAGCACTGCAACGCAGTTCCCATAACTGGGCTGTCGGCACAAATGACTACGCACCTTTTACCGCCTACCTGCTGAACACTCTTGTTACGGCATACAAAAGCTTTGACGAGATTGCCACACAGCTAACCGCCAAGGGTCTGTCAAAGCCTGACCGCGTGCGGGAAATCATTAAATTGCACCAAGGCGAAATCACCAAAAGCGAAATCCTAAAGCAGTGTCCGGACATCAGCCAAATCACTGTCCAGCGGGCACTGGCAGACTTGCTAAACAACAGACAAATCACAAAAATCGGCGGCGGTCGATACACTTCTTATATTTGGAATGGAGAGAATTAACAATGATTACCGGAGAACTCAAAAACAAAATCGACAGCCTTTGGGATATTTTTGCGGCGGGCGGTCTTGTAAACCCGCTGGATGTCATTGAACAAATCACTTATTTAATGTTTATTCACGACTTGGACGATTCCGACAACTTGCGCGCCAAGGAAGCCGCCATGCTGGGGTTGCCGTACCAGAGCATTTTCGCGGACGAGGTGCAGCTCGGCGAACGCACCATCGACGGTCAGCAGCTCAAGTGGAGCGTGTTCCACGACTTTCCGGCGCAGAAAATGTACGCCACCATGCAGGAATGGGTGTTCCCGTTCATCAAAAATCTGCACGGTGACAAGAACAGTGCCTACTCCAAATACATGGACGACGCCATTTTCAAGCTGCCCACGCCGCTGCTGCTTTCCAAAGTGGTGGATGCGCTGGACGAAATTTACCGCCTGATGAATGAGTCGCAGGCGGTGGATGTGCGCGGCGACACCTATGAATATCTGCTGTCCAAAATCGCGCAGTCCGGCTTGAACGGTCAGTTCCGCACGCCGCGCCATATCATCCGTATGATGGTCGAGCTGATGGACCCCAAGGCGGACGAAGTCATCTGCGACCCCGCCTGCGGCACGTCCGGCTTCCTCGTCGCAGCGGGCGAGTACCTGAAAGAGCACCGCAAAGAAGAAATCTTCTTTGACCGTCAGAAAAAAGACCACTACATGAACCATATGTTCTTCGGCTACGATATGGACCGCACGATGCTGCGCATCGGCGCCATGAACATGATGACCCACGGCATCGATAACCCCTACATTGAGTACCGCGACAGCCTGAGCGACCAGAACCCGGACAAAGAAAAATACTCGCTGATTCTTGCCAATCCGCCGTTCAAGGGCAGCCTGGACGCCGACACCGTATCCGCCGACCTGCTGAAGGTCTGCAAGACTAAGAAAACCGAACTGCTTTTCCTTGCGCTGTTCCTGCGTATGCTGAAAATCGGCGGGCGCTGCGCCTGCATTGTTCCCGATGGTGTGCTGTTCGGCTCGTCCACCGCGCACAAGGCAATTCGTAAAGAACTGGTGGACGGCAACCGTCTGGAGGCAGTTATCTCGATGCCGTCCGGCGTGTTCAAGCCCTATGCCGGTGTTTCCACCGCCATTTTGATTTTCACCAAGACCGGGCATGGCGGCACGGATAACGTGTGGTTCTACGATATGCAGGCCGACGGTCTTTCGCTGGACGACAAGCGCAGCCCCGTGCAGGAGAACGACATTCCCGACATTATTGCGCGCTTCAAAAATCCGGACGCCGAGAAAGACCGCGCCCGCACGGAAAAATCGTTCTTTGTTCCCAAGCAGGAAATTGTGGATAACGGCTACGACCTGTCTATCAACAAATACAAAAAGACCGAGTACAAGCCTGTGGAGTACCCGCCGACAAGTGAGATCATGGCAGAGCTGCGCCGCTTGGAGAAAGAGGTCAACACGGCAATGGACGAACTGGAGCAGATGCTGAAATAAGGAGCGCACCATGACGGAAAACGACAAGCTGCAAATGTTTGAAGATCAGACCATCCGCACCGCTTGGGATGAGGAAAAAGAAGAATGGTATTTTTCGGTGGTGGATGTCGTGGTTGCATTGACAGAAAGCCCCGACTACAAGACCGGCAGAAAATACTGGAACAAGCTGAAGCAGCGCTTGAAAGAAGAAGGAAATGAACTGGTGACAAATTGTCACCAGTTGAAAATGAAAGCCGCCGATGGCAAGCGCCGCCTTACGGATGTAGCGAATACCGAGCAGTTGCTGCGCATCATCCAGTCCATCCCGTCCAAAAAGGCCGAACCGTTCAAAATGTGGCTGGCCATGGTCGGGCGTGAGCGCATTGAGGAAATCATCGACCCGGAGCTTACCATTGAACGTGCGCTGGACACCTACGCACAGAAAGGCTACCCGCCGGAGTGGATCAACCAGCGCCTGCAAACCATCCGCGCCCGCAAGGAGTTGACCGATGCGTGGAGCGCACACGGGGTGCAAAAGGGGCAGGAGTACGCCATTTTGACGGATGAAGTCACAAAGGCATGGTCCGGGCTGAATACACGGCAGTACAAGAACCTGAAAGGGTTGAAAAAGGAAAATCTGCGCGACAATATGAGTACGTTGGAGCTGGCGCTGAATATGTTGGCGGAAGCCACCACAACAGAACTCACCAAGGCTCAGAATCCGCAAGGGCTGGAAGAAAACCGCACTGTGGCAAAGCAGGGCGGCACGGTAGCCGGCAACGCCCGAAAAGAAATTGAAGCACAGACCGGTCGCCCGGTGGTTACGGCAGAAAACGCAAGCACAATGCTGCTGGGGCAGGCTGTTGCCGGGATGATTGAGGGCGTTGTGAAAGATGAAGATGATAAGGAATAACTCTGCTGTGATGGCGGATACAACTTCGGATTTGTGGGAGTAAACCGATGGCCAAACTAATTGAGATAACAGGAAAAGTTCTTTCTGGAGAATGGGGTACGGATGATGAATCAGGCAATGGTGTCCCCGTGCTTCGGACAACTAATTTTACCAATGAAGGCATTGTCGATTATAGTAATGTAGTTACCAGAACAATTCAAAAGAAAAATATTGATGCCAAGTATTTACGGAAAGGCGATATTATAATCGAGAAATCTGGCGGAAGTGATAAACAGCCTGTTGGTCGTGTTATATATTTTGATGGTCCAGAAAGCACATACTTGTTCAATAATTTCACAGGTCTGTTGCGGGTCAAAAATCAAGCTGTTTGGCTTCCAAGATATGTATTTTATTCTCTTTTCCATAATTATCGAAAAGGCGGCACAAGACCTTTTGAAAGTAAGACAACCGGGCTTCATAATCTGAAAACAGACGATTATATTTCGCGTTATGAAGTGCTTGAAGCGCCTATAAGTGAACAGCAATCAATATGTAAACAGCTTGATTACGTATATGACATTATAAAGACACGCCAACAACAACTCCAAAAGTTGGATGAACTCGTCAAAGCTCGATTTGTCGAATTGTTTGGGGACCCGATATCCAATCCAATGAATTGGAACAAAAGAACATTAAAAGAGGTTTGCACAAAATTAAATGATGGAACACATTTCTCCCCAGAGAGCTTTTCAATGGGTGACTATAAGTATATTACTGCTAAAAACATTAAAGCATCCGGCTTTGATTTCTCTAATATAACGTATGTTCCAGAAGCCGTTCATCGTCCAATATTTGAGAGATGCAATCCTGAACAAGGAGATGTGCTGTATATTAAAGATGGCGCAACTACTGGAATTGCAATAGTGAATACATTGAAGGAAGAATTTACGTTACTCTCAAGTGTGGCGTTGCTTAAACAAAACCGAAATGTAATAAATGGATACTTTTTGGCCGCACTCCTCAACAATGCGGATATGTATTCAGATATTCGTAATAACATGGGAGGTGCAGCAATCACGAGATTAACGATTGCAAAGTTGAATGCTGTTAAGGTTATAGTTCCACCATTAGACTTACAAAATAGATTTGCCGCCTTTGTCGAACAAGTCGACAAATCAAAAGTTGCCGTACAGAAGTCCTTGGACGAAGCACAACTTCTGTTTGACAGCTTGATGCAGCAATATTTCGGCTAAAATAAGTAAATACGGGCTTATGCCGGGGCAGGACGATGGTACACAGAAAAGGAGTGTACCATCATGGAAGAAAAGCTTGTCGCAATTCTCAACGAAATGGCGGAATATTTGAGCATTGCCCAGATGAAAAAGCTGCAAGAAGTGCTGCTGAAAAATCTGGCAGAAAACGAACCGCAAAAAGCGGAAATTTCCAACGCAGAATATCTGCAAATGTTTTTGGATGCCAAGAAAATTGAGGGTTGCTCTGAAAGAACGCTGCAATATTACCGTGTTACGGTGGAGCGAATGCTGCAAAGTATTACCACGCCCATCCGAAAAATATGCACGGAAGAAATTCGCAGTTATCTTTCGGGGTATCAGCAAATCAACGGCTGTGGCAAGGTGACTGTGGATAATATTCGCCGTAACATTTCCAGCTTTTTCTCATGGCTGGAAGAAGAGGATTATATCCTCAAAAGCCCTATGCGGCGAATCCACAAAATCAAGACAAAACAACAGGTTAAAGAAACGATCTCGGACGAAGCCATTGAGCAGCTGCGCGACCATTGCGCCTGTGCGCGTGATTTGGCGATGATCGACCTGCTGTATTCCACAGGCATCCGTGTTGGTGAATTGGTAAATCTGAACATTGACGATGTGAATTTTGAAGCCCGCGAGTGTGTGGTATTTGGCAAGGGCGATAAAGAACGCCGCGTATATTTCGATGCAAAGGCAAAATTGCACCTGCAAAATTATCTAAAGCACCGTACGGACCGCAACCCCGCCCTGTTTGTTACTTTGGACGCACCACATGACCGCCTAAAAATCAGCGGCGTGGAGGTTCGTCTGCGGGAACTGGGGCGCAGCGTCAATTTGGTAAAAATCCACCCGCATAAATTCCGCCGCACGATGGCAACCCGCGCCATAGATAAAGGTATGCCGATTGAACAGGTGCAAAAAATCCTCGGTCATTCGCAAATTGATACCACAATGCAGTACGCCATGGTCAACCAAACCAACGTCAAGGCCTCCCACCAGAAGTTTATCGCCTGATACAACTTCGGATTTGTGGGAGAAAATATGATAGAGCAAAAAAGACTGGGGGATATTGCAACATACATAAATGGTTTTGCGTTCAAACCAGAGGATAGAGGTACAGTAGGATTACCTATTATTCGCATCCAGGATCTGACGGGCAATGCCTATGATTTAGGATTTTATGCTGGCAATTATCCTGAACGCATTGAAATCAATGACGGAGATGTGTTGATTTCATGGTCTGCAAGCCTTGGCGTGTATGTTTGGGATAAAGGAAAGGCGCTGCTCAACCAGCACATCTTTAAGGTGGTATTTGATAAATGTGAGGTGAACAGAGAATATTTTGTTTATGCTGTTCGCTATAAGCTAAAAGAAATGGAGTCAAAAACGCATGGCGCAACAATGAAGCACATTGTCAAAAAGGATTTTGACAATACATTGATTCCGTTCCCTACTTTAGAAGAACAGGAAAACATTGCAAATTTGCTTGATAAGATATCCACAATAATTCTAGTTCGCCAACAACAACTCCAAAAGCTGGACGAACTCGTCAAAGCTCGATTTGTCGAAATGTTTGGGGATGACAAATATTCCAAAATGCCTCTGATTAACTTAATTACAGAAGGTGCGGGACTATCCTACGGAATTGTGCAGCCAGGAGATAGTGGTACTGGTGATATGGGTGTATTGCGACCTGTTGATATGGTAAATGGAGAAATTTCAACACATTCTATCAAATATATTGACCGATCTATTGGTGCTAGTTTCAAAAAGACTGAACTGGTCGGTGACGAATTGCTAATAACGGTCCGAGGAACAACCGGGGTTACAGCACTGACAGATAGTAGATTTAAAAATATGAATGTTACTCGCGGTATAGCGGTTATTCGTTATGATCGAAGAAAAATCAATCCTATATATCTTAACGCTTTTCTTAATACAGATGAAAGTCAACAGTACATTCAAGAACATACCAGAGGTGCAACTCTTCAGCAAATCAATCTATCTGATTTACGTGTTCACATGATTCCCGTTCCACCTATCGAATTACAAGAAAAACTAGCAGATTTCATTCAACAAGTCGACAAATCAAAAGTTGTTGCATAAAACTTTGAGAATCTTAACAATTAAATATATTCTAGGAAAAACAATTTTTAGGAGAAAAAATGAAAATAATAGATAGCATTACCATTCGATACTTCCGATCAGTCTATACATTAAACATCGGACAATGCGAAGATATAACAATTGTTTCTGGAAGAAATGATGTTGGAAAATCAAACATATTAAAAGCACTGAACTTATTTTTTTGTCAACAATCCGACTATCTTCATAATTTTGATTTTGTTGAGGACTATTCCAATATTCGCAGAGATGAAGTGAAGAAGGATACAATCCGAGGTCAACAGTTTATCTCTATATCGATTCGATTTTTGCGCGGGAATAGAATGGAAAACTCGCTGCCGCCCAGCTTTTCTGTTACCAAACGATGGGACATGCATTCCTCGGAATGTAAAATGACTTCGGATGTTCTAGCACGAATGGAACAGTTTTCAAAAAAGCACGGGAAAAAATTCTCAGAAAAGACTACAAATACCTCTCTTAGCACTTTTCTAAATAGAATTCGCTATATTTATGTTCCGGCAATAAAAGACGAACAGGTTTTTAAAGAAACTCTAAATCTATTGCAAGAAAGCTTATTTTCGTCAAAGAACAAGAAAATATTAGATACACCTATTAATGAAGCCAATCACGCGGTTCAAAATGTTATTGGTGAATTGCAAAAAGATTTTGAAGATGCTACCGGAATAAAGAATTTTGTGGAATTGCCCAATACATTAAATTACACACATGGGCTTCTTCAAGTAAATACGCAAACGAGCAATGGTTTAATCAGCATTGATAAGCGTGGTGATGGTATTAAGGCGCACTATATCCCCAAAATTTTGAATTATGTTGCGAAACATTCAAAAAATATCTTTATTTGGGGATTTGAAGAGCCTGAAAACTCCTATGAATATTGTAGATGTATGCAGGTTGCGAAAGAGTTTGACGAGGTCTACTGTCAAAATTGTCAGGTATTCATAACCACCCATTCTCCGGCTTTCTTTGAGGAACGAGATAACAAGAAAATTGTTCTGGTTGGAAATAAAGATGGAAAGACGATTTTGATGGACGAAAATACGCCTATCGATGAGGAACTGGGTTATATAGCGTTGTATAGAGGCTTTCTTGAAAAATTAAAAGCAATGCAGGACATTAGCGAATCCAAAGAAAAAGAGATTTCCGATCTACGGAGCACAATTCAAACCCTATCAAAGCCAATGATACTTACCGAGGGAAAAACGGATGCTCAATTACTAAAACAAGCCGCTTTCAAACTGGGTCTGACGGAGTTCCAAGCATATGACATTCAGCCTATAATTTCTGACGGAACAAGTAATAATACAGTACTTCTGAAATTCTTACATAGCCTTCGAGATAATGTGCAATCCAATCAAGTGATTATTGGTATGTTTGATAGAGACACGCCTTTACTTACAGAAATAAATGGTTCAAGAGTAGACATACGTAATGAGAAATTTGTGAAAATAGGAAAAAACATTTTTGCTTTTTCTATTCCTGTGCCACACGCTCGCGCGGAAAGCAACCAAATATCTATTGAACACTATTTTACAGATGAAGAGATAAAAACCGAACTTGAAGGTAAAAGACTCTTTATTGGAAACGAATTCTATAAAACAGGTGTATGCAAGAGCAATCCATCCTTATATTATAAAAGTGGAGCGAGAGTTGCAGACACAATTAAAATCATTGAGCATGAAAGCAATAACTATGTGATGAATGCTGACGGGACGGGAGATTACAGCATTTCGAAATCAGCATTTGTCAATGCAATCTGTGAAGAAAAGGATTCCTTTAAGGGATTTTCGTTTGACGAGTTTCAAAAAATATTTGATGTGATAAACTCGATTGTCTCATCCTCCAAGGAGTGATATTATGACAAACTTTGATTTTTTGAAATCGAAACGGACATTTGATTCTTTTGCCGATGCAGCAATTGCAGCGGAAAGGATATTTTCTATCGACCCGTCCGCCTGTGTCCTCAACTGCCGCAGGGCGATGGAGTTTGCCGTAAAATGGATGTACTCGGTGGATAAGGCGTTGGTCATGCCCTATCAGGACACGCTGGTCAGCCTGATGAACGCCGAGGATTTCCGGGATATTGTCGGCACGGACATCTGGCGGCGCATGGATTTTATCCGCCGCATGGGGAACAATGCCGCCCACAGCGGCAAAAAAGTCACCGAGGAACAGGCCGGACTATGCCTTGAAAACCTGTACATTTTCCTTGATTTTGTGGCGTATTGCTATGGGGAAAACTATACTGCCGGACACTTTGACCGCGCCCTGCTGGAGCAGCCCGCCGAAGCCACCGCAGCGCAGCCTGACGAAGAAAAGGACATTGACCTTGCTGCCCTTATGGCAGAAAACGCTGCGCTGAAGGAGGAACTCACCGCCCGCCGTGCCGAGCAGCAGCAGACTTATGTCCCCAAACCGCTTGATCTGTCCGAGTATAAGACCCGCAAGCTGTACATTGACACCATGCTCACCGATGCAGGCTGGACCGAAGGCAAAGACTGGCAGAACGAGGTAGAACTGCCCGGTATGCCCAACAAATCCGAGGTAGGCTATGCCGATTATGTGCTTTACGGCGATGACGGTCGTCCTTTGGCTGTGGTAGAAGCCAAGCGCACCTGTGTGGATGTGGCAAAAGGTCGCCAGCAGGCAAAATTGTATGCCGATCTGCTGGAAAAAAAGTATCACCGCCGCCCGGTCATCTTTTTGACAAACGGCTTTGAAACGCGCATTACCGACACGATTTACCCGGAACGCAAGTGCGCTGCCATTTATTCCAAACGCGATTTGGAAAAGCTGTTCAACCTGCAATCCATGCGTACCAGCCTGCGGAATGTGATGGTAGACCGCAGTATTGCCGGACGTTATTACCAAGAGGGCGCTATCAAAGCGACCTGTGATGCCTTTACCCGCAACCGCCGCAAGGCTCTGCTGGTCATGGCTACCGGCTCCGGCAAAACACGCACGGTGATTGCACTGTGCGATGTGCTGCTGCAACATGGCTGGGTGAAAAACATCCTGTTTCTGGCGGACCGCAACAGCCTTGTCACGCAGGCAAAGCGCAGCTTTGTGAACCTGCTGCCGGACTTGTCCGTTACAAACCTCTGCGAAGAAAAAGACAACTATACGGCGCATTGTGTGTTTTCCACCTATCAAACCATGTACAATGTCATTGACAGCGTACAGGATGAGAGCGGCAAGCTGTTTACCTGCGGACACTTTGACTTGGTCATCTGCGATGAGGCACATCGCTCGGTTTACAACAAGTACAAAGACATCTTCAACTACTTTGACGCGCCGTTGGTCGGCTTGACCGCGACACCCAAGGATGAAATCGACAAGAACACCTATGAAATTTTTGAATTGGAAAACGGTGTTCCCACCTATGGCTACGAGCTGGCGCAAGCCGTTAAGGACGGATATCTCGTAGACTTTTTGTCCGTTGAAACAAAGTTGAAGTTTATCGAGCAGGGCATCGTGTACGATGACCTGTCAGACGAGGACAAGCAAATCTACGAAGATACCTTTGAGGATGAAAACGGCGACCTGCCGGAGCGTATTGCATCTTCTGCCATGAACGAATGGGTTTTCAACGAGGATACCATCCGCAAAGTGCTGGACACCCTGATGACCAAGGGCATCAAAATCGACTACGGCAACAAGCTGGGCAAGACGATCATCTTTGCAAAGAACCACACCCATGCCGAAAAAATATTGGAGGTATTCCATAAAGAATACCCCCATTTGCCGGGCTATGCCAAGGTCATAGACAACTATATGACCTACGCCCAGAGCGCGATTGATGAATTTTCTGACCCCCAAAAGCTGCCGCAGATTGCTATTTCGGTAGATATGCTGGACACGGGCATTGATGTGCCGGAAGTGCTGAACCTTGTGTTCTTCAAGAAGGTTATGAGCAAAGCGAAATTCTGGCAGATGATTGGGCGTGGCACGCGCCTTTGCCCTGCCCTGCTGGATGGCAGGGACAAAGATAAATTTTACATCTTTGATTTCTGCGGAAACTTTGAGTTTTTCCGCATGAGTAAGGGAAAACCCACCGCCAACATGATCGCGCTGCAAGGGGCAATTTTCCACTTGAAAGCGCAAATTGCTTTTAAGCTGCAGGATCTGGCATATCAGACCACCGATTTAATTGCGTTCCGCAAGACTCTTGTGGACGATATGGTGCGCAAAGTGCAGGAGTTGAATAAGGACAACTTTGCTGTGCGCCAACATCTTAAATATGTAGAGCTGTACGCAAACGCAGACAATTATGCGGCGTTGACCTACGAGGACACCCTGCTGATGGGGCAGGAATTGGCGCCGCTGATTACCCCCGAGGAGGACGACCCCAAGGCACTGCGGTTTGATGCCCTGATGTACGGTATAGAGCTTGCCTACCTTGCCGGGAAAAAGTACGGTAAAGCGCGCAGCGACTTGATGAAAAAGGTTGCTGCGGTCGCGTCTGTGGCAAACATCCCGGAAATTATGGCGCAATCCGATTTGCTCAACAAAATTTTGCACACGGATTATTTGGAAACGGCCGGAATCAACGAATTTGAGCATATCCGCAAAAACCTGCGCGACCTTATCAAGTATATTCCCGTTGTGCAGATTCACTATGATACGATTTTAGACGATGAAATTCTGTCCGAGGATTGGAACGAGTCCGAACTGGAAAACGATGACTTGAAGAATTATAAGGCCAAGGCGGAATTTTATGTGCGGCAGCATACGGACAACGTCGTTATTGCCAAACTGAAAGGTAATATTCCACTGAATAGCGAGGATGTAAAGGCGCTGGAAGAAATTCTGTGGAACGAGATCGGCACAAAGCAGGACTATGAAGCTGAGTACGGTCAAAAGCCTTTGGGCGAGTTTGTGCGGGAGATTGTCGGCCTTGAGATGAACGCTGCAAAAGAGGCTTTTGCACAGTATTTGAACGATACCAGTCTCGACAGCAGACAGATTTATTTTGTGAACCAGATTGTAGAGTACATTGTTCATAACGGTATGATGAAAGATTTGTCCGTCTTGCAGGAAGCTCCGTTTACCGACCACGGCAGCATTGTGGAAGTGTTTACCGATTTGTCTGTATGGGCAGGAATTCGTAAGGCGATAGAGCGCGTGAATGCAAATGCAGTGGCGGCATGATTTTTAAGTTCTGAGACGGTCGTGATATATATTTTCTTGGCGCTTGTCATGCCGTAGTGGTGCCGCCCTTTGCACCTTATCCTGCACCATCCCGCAGTCCATCTCAATGTCGGCACAAGTGACAATCTCCCGCCGCAGCTCTCTGATGCGGGCTGTGAGCGCTTGTATTTGCTCCGAATAATCGGCAGGGGTAGTTTTACTCTTTCTGCGATAGAGCGCCCTACGCTGCGCCGTAAGGCTGTCGTATTCGGTTCGCAGATTTTCTTTGTAAGCCAGCAGTTCGTCAAGCGTTGTGATTTGCCGTTCCCACAAAAGGTCGCATTGCCGCCGATAGCGATTATACTTCAAGAAATCATCGCGCAGCAGGTAATAGCACCGCTTGCCGACTTTACCTTTATATGCTTTTCTCAGCAATGAACAGTAGCGATAATAGCAAGCCATAAAGCCGGTGATTTTGCGGCAATTATGGCTCAGCTTGCTGCGACACCGTGCGCGGCGGCGAACAGGCATAGGCAGCTCTTTCGGCTGCCAGCGTGGTGGATGAGGTACTGTTTGCTGCTTGTATTCTTGCTGCATTGCGGGCGGAAGTTTACGCAACTCTTGGAAGTAACTCCGCAAGGCGTCCTCGCTGAAGCGTGGACTAATCTTATCCAGTCGAATATTTCTCTGTGCATCTTTGTGGCGCACAGCCATATGTGTAACCTTCGGTCCGTATTTCACCTTATAACCCATTTGCTGCAACTCGGCAATAAATCCGGCAAAGCTGTCTGCGGAAGCCATCGCCATTTCCAGATCGGCTTTTACCATACCGCGTAGCGTAGGTGTGCCCTCTTTTTCATGTTTCCACTCGCCGTAAGATTTCCCGTGTCCGTCTGTTTCTACAACCGACAAGCGGTTTTCGCGGCACAGTTCGTCGGAAATAGCTCGAATACCCTTGTAGTAAGTAGTAAAATCATTACGAAACATTCGACCATCCATAAACGAAACCGAGTTTACAACAATATGGTTATGCAAGTGGCCTTTGTCTAAATGGGTGCTGACGGTACATTCAAACCGATCTGCTAAGAATCGCCGTGCGAATTCGCAGCCAATTTCATGCACTTGATCCGGCGTTGCTTCTCCGGGCTTAAAACTTTGAATAATGTGATAGCCCACATTGCCACCGTTCAAAGGCTTGCCCCATCGTTGTTTCGTTGCCTGCATAATGCAATAAGCATTTTGCGGCATACAATTAAAGCCCGAAACATAAAGCTGGTGTTCGGTTTTATCCTTGTTCTGTGTGTAGCCGATTAACCGCTGCATATCTGCCGTACTGAAATATTCTGTCTTTTGCGGATTGGCAGCATAGTCTAAGCAGCCTTTTAGTTGCCCACGAACGGGCAAAATCTTTGTAATAGCCATTAACTTTTCTCCTGCATAAACTGCCAGATGCGCTGCATGATGCGGCTCACCTCGGCAAGTTGAGCATTTTCAATCTTGCCTGTACTGTTAGCCAGCCGGGTAAGCTGGTTCAAATTGTTGCCGACTGCGGCTACCTGTGCTGCCAAGGCTTTATAGCTATCCGGCGGGCGTTTGCGTATTGTACAGCCACTAACCAACGCTCGGAGAAATGGCTCCATCTTCATACCGGCTGCATCGCATTTATTTTTCAGTTGATGGTATTCTTCTTCGGTAAAACGTACCGTTACTTGTTTTTGGCGTTTTAACATTTGCTTTCTCCTATTGGGGTCTTAGGGGCTTGCCCCTAACAAACGGTCGTTATGCTGGCATGACAGCATAATGACGTGCTTGCCGCACTGTCCGGGAACGCTATCACTTTCCCGGTAAAGAGAGTGAATCGTTCGTGTTTTCCTCTGCGTAAATCAGTTCAGCACACACAATTTCTTCGGCCTGTGCTTGCAAGCCTTGCATAGCTGCTGCCCATTCCAGCGGGTTACAACGTTTCATTTCTTCATTGATTTTGGCTTCCGCTGCCAATACTTTGGTAAGACTTTCAACTTGACGATGTGCCTCGCAGTCAATGTTCGTGAGGTGCTGTGCCAGCGTTCCATCCAACAACATCTGGTCGCGCTCCATTGGTCGATGCTCATCAAGGTATCGCGCTCGCATCATGCCGTATTTTCCAATGGTGTTGTCTGTGATTGAACCATTTTCCAACTTTGGAATCAGATAGCCGTTTACATTCACATATTCCATTTTCATTGTGTAACCCTTTCATTCTGCAAGCCTTCTGAAAAAGAGAGACTGTTGTGCGGCAAATTTTCTGCACTGTCCTTTTTCTTTTTCAGATGGCTTATTTATAGTATTTGATATAGTAATTACTAAGAGTATTTAATTATAGTAATTATAATACTGCCTACATTACCGCCACTGCGCTTACCACAGGTGTGGTTACCACTGGTGCGGTTTTGTGGGTAGTGGTCATACCAGTAGGTACATTTTGTAGGGTGTGGTTGGCTTTCGTCAGATTGGTATTGCTGATGTTTCCCTGTGCATCGTAATAGATTAAATACACACCGTTCCAACCGTTATTGGAATCGCGCAGTTCATACTCATAGCAGAATCGTCCACGATTTGCCGGACGAACGTGCGCAACCAAATAGCCATTATTTTTCAACATATCCCATGCACGATTAAAGGCGCGTTCGCCCTCGGTGCAGTGGTTCATCAGCCATTGCTTTGTCAGCGGTACTGCGGTATAATCAATACGGGCAGCAATCAAGGCATACAGCCCCTTAGCGCTCATGGATAAGCTATCGTTGAACAGCGCCTCATTCTGCACAACAGAATACCCTCGCGTTTTGCGGATAAAAGCGCCACTTTCGGCAGCAGAATTTGTATTTTTCACGGTAGAAACCTCCATAAAAGAAAAAAGACTTGGACTGAAATATAGCCAAATCTTCAAATTCTGTACAAATTTTTAATTTTCCCTGTGTTGTGCCAAAAAGTGTTGCCCGAAAAACGATTGTTGCCTAAATGTTGCCCAAACAGCCACAGGCAACATATAAAACGAAATAAGTCAAAATATCAAAAACAAGCGTAAGAACAGAAAACAGACGTTTCAACGCAAAGCGGAATAAAGAGATATAAGACGAATACCTTGATGTACTTGACTCGAAATCAAGCAGGCATTTTGGAAGTTGGCGCTGATTTTCTAACGACCCATCGTCAAAAATCCACGGTTTTCTACAATTAAATATTTGCTGTTCTCTCCTACTTTTCTCTCCTTTTTCCGGAGAAGATTTTGGGGGATTACTATAGGGAGCATTACCCAAGAGGTCGAAGGGGTCGCACTCGAAAGTTTGCATCCGGCAGGTCACCTTGTCCGCAGGAAATCCCATAACGGCGGGCTTTATCGGGTGTCGCGTACCCAACCTTTCATCGTTATCTTGCATCGAAATCTCGCATTTTTCCAAACGCTGTGCGAGGCGGTGCGATAAAAACTAAATAGGCAGACGTATCGAAGCGGTCGTAACGAGATTGACTCGAAATCAATTTGGCAGCAATGCCACGTGGGTTCGAATCCCACCGTCTGCGCCAAAGGCAGCACCCTGCGGGGCGCTGCTTTTTATTTTTGCGGCAAACTATGCAAGGGCAGCAAGGTGGGATTCGAACAGCCCGTGCCCGGCGCTTTGCGTCCCGCCGGGCTGCAACAGTCCTGCGGACTGTTGCAAGGGCGCGGGAGAATCCCACCGTCTGCGCCAAGTATCACTACTCAATTTCACATTGGGTAGTGATTTTTTGTTGCCGCTTTGTAAAATCCCCATCCTTTTCTTATAAACATCTCCCCTTTATTTTCAAGTAGTGATTTTCGGGTTCGGTACAAATCATACCAGCAATCGCGGCAAATAGCTATTCACAGAACTACACAAGATTCTTCCCGCAGCTTGGGTACAAATTGACAGCAAAAAGGCGGCACCTGATTTCTCAGATGCCGCCGCTGTTCAAATCACCACTTCTTTACGGGCTGCGCTTCGGGCAGTGTCAGCGTGTTTGCCATCGTCCGGGCGCTCAGGTTCTTAGACTGCGAATCCAGATGCGCGTAAATATTGGCTGTGGTAGAAATATCGCTGTGCCCCAGCCATTCTTGAATCTGCTTCATCGGTACGCCCTCTTTCAGCAATAGACTGGCGCAGGAGTGCCCTTACGGTATAATTACGACAAACCGGAAAAGCCCCGTAGAATCAAGGGTTTTGAGGTTTCCAGTCTGGTTTTTTCATCCTTTTCCAAACCGAAAAATCATACTGAAATAAGTCGAATTATAGGAGGTGTTTCATTAACGACAAATGAATAGCAGAAAGGAACTCAAAGCCTTTTGATTTCAAACACAGTAGAATATTGGATTTAGGCGAAGGGGCTGTTGCACATCCTCTAAAAAAGAAAGACCGAAGTAAAAGCCAAAAAAGGCTTTACAACTTCGGTCTTTTGCTTTAA